>ERZ827117.1141-NODE-1141-length-22345-cov-3.587393_pt1 | contig 22345 bp, 14 predicted proteins | sample MGYA00519920_ERZ827117 | MGnify/ENA primary metagenome ERZ827117 (study PRJEB31778, sample SAMEA3449260) | human gut metagenome | biome: human gut; feature: human-associated habitat; material: faeces | place: United Kingdom | collected 2010/2012 ...
AGGCATTTGGTGCCGCGCCGGTCAATGACAGCGTCAAAATCCAGATTGCGTTCACTCATGGGTGTTACCTCGCTCACAGGGCGGCAAAGGCCCGGGCCAAGTCGGCGGTCAGGTCGTTGATGTTCTCGATGCCGACGGACAGGCGCAGAATGCGGTCGGTCAGGCCGTTGGCGGCAAGCACCTCGGGCGGGACATCGGCGTGCGTCTGGGTGATGGGATAGGTCAGCAGGCTTTCGGTGCCGCCCAAGCTTTCCGCAAAGCGGATGAGCTTTACGTTTTGCAGCAGCGCGGGCACATAGGCTTTGTCGCGCACCTCAAAGCTCAGCATGGCGCCGAAGCCCCGGGCCTGCTGTTTCATCAATTCATAGCCGGGGTGGTCGGGCAGGCCGGGATAGATGACCCGCGTGACCTGCGGCTGTTTTTGCAGCCAGTGGGCCAGCGCCAGCGCGTTTTGCTCGGCGCGGTCCATCCGCACGGCCAATGTCTGGATGCCGCGCAGCACCAGCCAGGAATCGAACGGGGCCAGGTTGGCACCAATGGTCTTGCTGATCTCGCGCAGGCGGCCGGCCAAGGCAGGGCCTTTGACCACAGCAAAGCCTGCCAGCGTGTCATTATGGCCGGAGAGATACTTGGTGCCGCTGTGTACAACGATATCGGCACCCAGCACCAGCGGGTTTTGCAGATAGGGAGAAAGGAACGTGTTATCGACGATCAGCAAGGCACCGTGCGCGTGGGCCAGTTCGGCGGCGGCGCGGATATCGGTGACATTCATCATCGGGTTGGTGGGCGTTTCGATGTAGAGAGCTTTGGTCGCGGGGGTGATGGCGGCTTCGGCGGCGGCCATCCCGGCGCTGAAATTCACCGCCGTAAAGGTGATGCCGCGCGGCTCACTGACCGTGCGGAACAAGCGCGGCGTACCGCCGTACAGGTCGGACTCGGTCACGATATGGTCGCCCGGGGCGAACAGCTCCATCACAGCCAGGATAGCTGCCATGCCGGTGGAAAAGGCCACGGCGTCTGTCCCCTGCTCCAAGGCGGCAACGGTTTTTTCCAACTGCTGGCGGGTGGGGTTCTGCACACGGCTGTAGTCATAGCCGGTGCTTTGCCCCAGCCCTGGGTGGGCAAAGGTCGCGCTCTGGTAGATGGGGAAGCTGACGGCGCCGTAGCGGGCGGCGCGGTCGTCATCTTCCAGGTGGATACATCGGCTCTCGATCGAAAGGCTCATCGTTGCACTTCCTTATTTATAATAGCGTTCAATCGGCGGGGGTGTAGTTGACCTCGACGACGATATCCTCAAAGGTCACAGCGCGGACTTCGCCGATGCCGGTGGGGTTGGACGGCTCGTACTGAATTTTGTAGCCATCCTGCTTGAAACGGGCCACAATGTCGTCAAGCTGTGCGCGGGTATCGACCTTGATGCAGATATGCGCAAGGCCAGAGCGATTGGGGTCTTTGGGGGCGTCCACGATCTCCGGCTTGGTCATCAGCTCGATCCATGCGCCCTTGTCCAGTTCAAGAATATCGGAGTAATATTTGTTCTCCGGCTCGTTGTAGGATTTCAGGAATTTTGCACCGAAGTAGCTTTCAAAAAACCGGCGGGCACCTTTCAGGTCCTTTACAAAAATACCAACGTTGCCGATATACATGATGGGTTCCTCCTTATTTACACGTTGTGATACATGGGGGTGGAAAGATACTTCATGCCATTATCCGGGATGATGACGGCGATATTTTTGCCGGTGTTCCCGGGGCGGCGGCCCACCTGCACGGCGGCGCGCAGGGCCGCAGCGGCCGAGGTGCCGAGGAACAGCCCTTCGGCACGCAGCACTTCGTGTGCAGTCTCGTATGCTTCCTCGGTGCGGATGTCGATGTATTCATCGCTCCAATCCGGGGTGAGGTAGTACGAAAGCTCGCTTTGCGGTACGCCGTAGGCGGGCAGCACACCGTCAATAATTTGGGCGTGGGGGTGGGCGGGCGTAATGCGGGAATCCGGGTGGGGCTGCACCAGCACCACTTGCAGCTGGGGGTTGCGGCTGCGCAGGTAGCGCGCCGTGCCGCTGCCGGTGCCGCCCGTGCCTGCCATGCAGACGAGCACATCCACCTTGCCGCCCGCATCCTGCCAGATCTCGGGGCCGGTGGTGCGGTAGTGGGCTTCGGGGTTGGCGGGGTTGGCGGCCTGGTTATTGAAGAACGCCCCGGTGCGCTTGCAGTAGGCGGCGATCTCGGCCAGCGTGGCTTCGCGGTCGGGCTCCTGCCAGGGGTGGGTGCGCTCCCTCTCGGGGCGCTCGCCGGTGGCATCTTTGTAGTCGAGCAGGCGCGCGCCGTAGGCTTGCAAAATCAGGCGGCGTTCAAGGGAAGCACCGCGCTCGAGGAAAATTTCCATCTTATACCCGCGCGCGGCGGCGAACGCAGCCAGCCCGATGCCGGTGTTGCCGCTGGTCTGCTCGACGATGGTCCCGCCGGGGGCAAGCTCGCCCGAAGCTTCGGCGGCGTTGATCATCGAGAGGGCCGCGCGGTCCTTGACGCTGCCGGTGGGGTTGAAAAATTCCAGCTTGGCGAGGATATGCGCGCCGCACTGCTGCTGGCGTTCAAAGCGGTCCAGCTCCATCAGCGGCGTATGGCCCACCAATTCCTCGATGGAATGTACAATGCCTGCCATCGCTTGCTGCCCTCCTTAAATGCTGTAGTCGTAATCGTCGGTCACGGTCCGCAAAAAGCGCTTGCTTGCCTCCTGCTTGGGGTGCAGGAAAAATTCTTTTGCGGGGGCTTCCTCGGCTACGACACCGTTTTCCATAAAGATAATACGGTCCGAAACATTGCGGGCAAAGCCCATCTCGTGGGTGACGACGACCAGCGTCAGGCCGTCGGCGGCCAGCTGGGTGATGGTGTTCAGCACCTCGCGGGTCAGTTCGGGGTCAAGGGCGGAAGTCGGCTCGTCAAACAAGAGCACTTCGGGCCGGAAAGCGATCGCACGGGCGATGGCGACGCGCTGCTGCTGCCCGCCGGAAAGCTGGTCGGGGTAAAAATCCTTGCGGTGCAGCATGCCGACCTTTTCCAGCACTTCATCGGCGGTTTTCTCGGCGGTGGCGCGGTCAACGCCACGGGCGGTGATAAGCCCTTCCAGCACATTCTGCTTGACGGTCATGTTGCGGAAGAGGTTGAAGTTCTGGAACACATAACCCATCTTCATCCGCAGGGCGCGGACTTCGCTGTGTTTGAGCTTGGTGATGTCTTTTTCAAAGTCGTCGAAGCGGATGGTGCCGCTGTCGGCTTTCTGCAAAAAGCTGATGCAGCGCAGCAGCGTTGTTTTGCCGGAACCACTGCTGCCCAAAATCGAGATGACCTCGCCCTTGTTGACAGTGATGTCCACGCCTTTCAGCACCTGGGTGGTGCCGTAGCTGCAATGCAGATCTCTTACTTCCAGCATGGTCTTGTGCTCCTTTGTTCGGGTCATGCCAGGCTGTCCGGCGTGACGTCGAGGATATCGTTAAAGTAGTTGTTGGCGATCATCATAACGCCCATGGCGGTGATAACGACGATCTGTTCCTCGTTGAAATAGGTTTTCAGCCTGGTGAACAGTTCTTCGGGCAGATGCTTGGGGTCGTTGGCGATGGCACGGCCGTAGTCGATCAGCACTTCTTCCTCGGGGGTGAAGGCGAAGGTGTCAAAGTCGATGCCGTTTTTCTTGAGCAGGTTGCGGAAGTAGATGCTGCACACCAGGCAGCCGTTGGCCTGAGAGATGGCATACTCGTAAAAATCGGCGGCGCGTTTGCCGATCAGGCGGGCCAGCTCATCATCCAGCGCGTAGGAGCCTGCTTCGACGGCGTTGAACGCGGCGGCATTATGCAGCAGGGTGCGCTTTTCGGCCGTGATGGTATGCCCCTCGGCCACGTGGTCAGCCACGATCTTTTTGATGTTCTCGGGGGCGGTTTCGATGTTGATCTCACTGATTCTGGACATATCAGGCAGGCTCCTTTTCCAATTGTTTGGGGGTGTTTTGCGGCTTGGGCTGCTTCCAGGCGAGCTGTTTTTCCAGCACGCTTTGCAGCAGGGTCAAAACGGTATTGAGCATTAAGTAAACAAAAGCAGCTTCGCAATAAAGCGCAAGCGGTTCAAACGTGCGGGAGGCAACCTGCTGGGCAGCTTTGAACATTTCCACCACCGTGATGCTGGCGGCCAGCGAACTGTCTTTGGTCAGGCCGATGAGGGTGCCGAACAGCGTGGGGAATGCGACCCGCGCGGCCTGCGGCAGAACGACCCGCAGCATGATCTGGCCGGAACTGAGGCCGATCATATACCCGGCCTCCCACTGGCCCTCAGGCACCGAGAGGATGGCGGCGCGGATAGTCTCGGACATATAGGCGGCGTAGTTCAGCGAGAAAGCGATGACCGCCGACGGAAACGCATCCAGCGTAATGCCAAGGGACGGCAGGCCGAAGAAGATAATGTACATCTGGACGATCAGCGGCGTACCGCGGAACACCCACACATACACGCGGGCCAGCTGTTTAAGCACCGGCACTTTTTGAATTTGAATGAGTGCCAGGAAGAACGCCAGCACCAGGCTGAGGGCGAAAATGCACGCGGTAAGCGGGATCGTAACTTTTATGCAGTACGCTACCAGCGTGGGGAACGAGGATAGCAAGATATCCAGCAGTCTTTGCGTCATTGCGAATCACCTTACAATTCAGTTGCTGTACGCGGAGTTGGTGTAGTCACCGCCCAGATATTTTTCAGAGATTTCTTTCAGGGTGCCTTCCTCGCGCAGCTCCGCCAGCGCGGCGTTGATGGCATCAAGGAATTCCGGCTCGCCCTTGCGGACGGGGATGGCGATGACGTCCTCGGAGTTGGGGATGACGAAGGCTTCTTTCACCTTGTCTGCGGCGTCGGGGTGCTCTTGCAGGTAGGCGTTCAGCACCGGGACGTTGGTGCCCACGAAATCCACACGGCCGGAGAGCAGCAGGTCGATGGCCTCGCCGCTGGTGTCGATGCCGACGACCTCAACGCCCTGCTCCTCGTACCAGGGGATGAATGCGTTGGTGGTGTTGGTGGCGATCTTTTTGCCGTTCAGGTCCTCGGGGCCGTGGATGCTGTCATCATCGGCGCGGACGACCACGCGGCGGGCTTCGTAGTAATACGGGTCGGAGAAATCGTATTTCTCGGCGCGCTCGTCGGTGATGCTGACGCTGTTGATCACGGTGTCGAAACGCTCGGTGTCAATGCCGATGAGCAGCGAATCCCAGGCAGCTTCCTGGAACTCGACCTCAACGCCGAGCTTATCGGCCAGGGCCTTGCCCAGCTCGATATCCAGGCCGGTCAGCTCGCCGTTATCGTCATGGTAGGTGAACGGCGGATAAGTTCCTTCAACGCCGACGACCAGCTTACCGGCGGCCTTGACCTTATCGAGTTCGGTCTCGGCAGCGGTATCTGCGGTGGAAGCAGCAGCAGCCGTATCAGACGAAGCGGCGGCGGAAGAAGCGCTGCTGCCGCAGCCTGCCAAAGCAGCGGTAAGAGTTAAGGCGAGAACGGCGGCGCCGGCTTTTTTCAGTACGTTTTTCATGGTAAATTCCCCTCTATTTTGTAAGATCGATACAATTGTTTCAGCGGTCAGGAAGCCGAACAGGGCAAACAAAAAGCCCGGGGGCTTTTACAGGCTCCCAGGCATACGGCAAACGATGTTTTGCAGTTACACATTAAACATCGACAAAGCACAAGCAAGACGAATGTGCCCGGCCATACGGATATGCCTGGGAGCTGAACATTCGACAGCACATGCGGATGGCGGCAATGGCGTTGATGGTGAACATGGCACATATCTCCTTTCGTGATCTCTGTTCGGTTTCCATGCCCGTATCATACACCCATTTACCTACTATGTCAATATGTTAGTAGGTAAATAGTGCAAGAAATTTTGAAAAAGTTGTCAAAAAAGCGGCAGCACGTTGTTTTGTCGTGCTGCCGCCGGTAGAGTTATTCGTTCAAAATGGCTTTCAGGTCCGTTTCGGGGTCGCTGGTGGGGGTCAAATGGTAGTTTTCCACAAGGAATTGCAGAATATTCGGCGAAAGGAACGCCGGGATCGTGGGGCCCAGGTAGATGTGCTGCAAGCCCAGATACAAAAGCGTCAGCAGAATGCAGACCGCCTTCTGCTCGTACCAGGAGAGGACGAGCGTCAGCGGCAGGTCGTTGACGCCGCAGCCGAACGCTTCGGCCAGGGCCAGGGCAATGCGGATGGCGCTGTAGGCGTCGTTGCACTGCCCGCAATCGAGAATGCGCGGGATGCCCCCGATGCTGCCCAGGTCCATATCGTTCAGACGGTACTTGCCGCAGGCCAGCGTTAAGATCAGCGTATCGGCGGGCGTCATACGGGCAAAATCAGTGTAGTAGCTGCGGCTGGGCGCAGCACCGTCGCACCCGCCGATGAGGAAGATGTGGCGGATCTTGCCGCTATGGATCAGCTGCACGATCTCGCCCGCGTGGGCCAGCACGGCATTGCGGGCAAAGCCGGTCGTTACCGTATGGCCGCCGTTCATGCCGGTCAGGGGGTGATCCTCGGGGTAGCCGCCGCACTCCAGCGCCTTTTCAATGACCGGGGTAAAATCCTTATCCGCGCCGATGTGCCGGAGCTCGGGATACGAGACCACCGAGGTGGTAAACACGCGGTCGCAGTAGCTTTGCCGCACCGGCATCAGGCAGTTGGTGGTAAACAGGATGGGCGCAGGGATGTTGTGGAACTCGGTCTGCTGGTTCTGCCAGCCGGTGCCGAAGTTGCCTTTGAGATGCGGGTACTTTTTCAGCTCCGGGTAGCCGTGGGCGGGCAGCATTTCGCTGTGGGTGTAGATGTTGATGCCCTTGCCTGCGGTTTGCTCCAGCAGCAGCTGTAAATCGTGCAGATCGTGGCCGCTTACCACGATAAACGGCCCTTTTTCAATGGTCAGCGGCACGGTGGTGGGCACAGGGTCGCCGTAGGTCTCGGTGTTGGCGGCGTCCAGCAGGGCCATACAGGCCAGGTTGACTTCGCCGGTTTTCAGCACCAGTTGTAACAGCTCATCGGTATTTTTTTCTTCACCGATGGCGGCGAGGGCCTCGTAAAACCAGCGGTTCACGGCGGGGTCGGTCCTGCCCAGCACACGGGCATGGTAGGCGTAGGCCGCCATGCCCTTTAGCCCGAACAGGATCAGCGATTTGAGGGAGCGCACGTCCTCCTCTGCCCGCCAAAGCCCGGCCATGTCGTAATCGTCATAGTGTGCCGGGCTGACGGCGGCTTTTTCCTTTTCGATCTCGTTTTTGATTTGCAGGATGGTCTCATTGTTGAAATTCACGTTGGTGATAGTGGTAAACAGGCCTTTCAGCATCAGCTCGTCGGTACGCTCGGTCGCCGTACCGGCCTGCACAGCCCGCGCCAGCCCGACGAGCGCACCGAGCAGCTCATCCTGATAATTGGCGGTATCGGCCTTTTTGCCGCATACCCCGGCCTTGCCATTGCACCCGGTATTGTGCGCCGTCTGCTGGCACTGGAAACAGAACATTTCTTGCATACTTACAGCTTGCCCCCTTGCGAAAGTTTACGTAAAAAGGGTAGGCGGATTTTTGTAATTTATGCACAGAAAGCAAAAAACCGTACCGGCGGGTACGGCTTTTATAGGTTTTACGCCTTACATTTTTCCACAAGCCCCGGGGGCGGCGGCAAGCAGGCGTTTGCTTGTATCATGACTTCTTTTGTTCGTGCAGGGTGCCATCGCGGGCCAGCTTCAGGGTACGCAGCACCTGCTTGATATCCACGGGTTTGGCGATGTGCGCGTCCATACCGGCTTCGCGGCAGGCGGCGACATCCTCGGCAAAGGCGTCGGCGGTCATGGCCACGATGGGCAGGTCGCGCAGCGCGGGGTCAGGATCGGCGCGCAGGCGTCGGGTGGCTTCGCGGCCATCCATCACCGGCATCTGTACATCCATCAGCACAATGTCATAGTGCGGCGCGGCGGCATCGTGCAGAATATCCAGGCAGATCTGGCCGTTCTCGGCGCGATCGGACACGATGCCGTACTCTTCCAGCATCGTGTGGATGATCTCCCAGTTCAGGTCGTTATCCTCGGCGGCCAGCACGCGCATGCCTGCCAGCTCGCCGGGGGTGCCGTCCGCTTCGGTGCGGGGCGCGGGCTGCATCGGCAGCGCGGACGCGGTGGGCAGCTCAAACACAACGCGGAACGTTGTGCCGCGGCCCAGCGCACTTTCGCACTGGATCTCGCCGCCCATCAGCTCGGTCATCTGGCGGGCGATGGCAAGCCCCAGGCCGGAGCCTTGAATTTTGTTGATGCGGCTGTCCGTCGCGCGGGAAAACGAGGTGTACATCGTTTTCTGGAACTCCTCGCTCATGCCGATGCCATCGTCCGCGATGATGAACTGCAAGCGGGTACGGTCGGTGCGGCCCGGCACCGCCTTTTCGGACACATCAAACCGCACATGGCCGCCGGGCGCGGTATACTTGACGGCGTTGCCCAAAAGATTGAGCAGGATCTGGCGCAGGCGCAGCGGATCGGCCACAATGATATCCTGCGTCACATCGTGTATCTGCACAGCAAAGCCCAGTTGATTTTCGGCTGCCGTCTGCCGCACGATGGCGACCATCTCGTCGACCGATTCCCGCAGCGAGAACGGCACCGGGTCCAGTGTCATGCGGCCGCTTTCAATTTTGGAAATGTCCAGAATATCATTGATGAGCGTCAGCAGATGGTTGCCCGCCAGCGAGACTTTGTCCAGGCAGTCTTTGACGTAGGCAGGTTCATTCAGGTGCTGCTTGGCGATCTCGGTCATGCCGATGACCGCATTCATCGGGGTACGGATGTCGTGCGACATCGAGGAAAGGAACTGCGTTTTGGCGGCGTTGGCTTTTTCTGCCAGCTCAGCGGTGTGGTGCAGCTGCCGGTTGATGGACAGAATGTGCATGCCGTCGATGAAAACCAGCAGCAGCAACGTGCCGCAGATCAGCCGAATGATGGTCCAGTCGATGGTCTCGACCTCGATATCCGCGACCGGCACAAAGCCGAGAATGTCAATATCCGTATCCTCGCCGAAGCTGGAATAATAGAAGTAGCAGTCCTGCCCTTTGGAGTCCTTGTACTCCATCAGGCCGCTGTCGGTATTTGCCAGCCGGGCGGCGATCTCGTCACTTTTACTGTAATCGTCGGCAAAGTTATAGTCGCGGATAAAATCAAGAAAACTGCACGAGCGCATTGCGCCGGACTGAATGACATACTCGCCATCGCGGGTGATCAGGCCGATCTGCGCGGTGGGGTACTCGGTCGGGAACACCCAGGATTTTTGCAGGTATTCCACCGGGATCAGGCGCAGCAGCAAGTAGTCTTTATCGCTGCCGTCCGCCTGCCGCAGGGTCACACGCGCGCCAACGCTGACAACGGTCTGCTGGGTCTCGCCCACGCGGTATTTGCCCAGTACCCGCACATCATTTTGGTCTGCCCGGAAGATCTCCCGCATGTTTTGCAGCAGGGCGGCATCGGCCGGGGTATCACTCTTGGCCCATTTCTCGTAGCAGTGGATCCGGTCGCCATTGTCGCGCGCAAGGCTGGTACGGGCGCTGAAATCGTCCATATCCACAATGTGCGCCACGCGGTCCTGCTGCGTGTTGAGGGTGCTGATGAATTGCAGGGCTTCGTCCTCGGTCATGTGCTGGGTGGAAATGTAGTGGGACCAGTTGTTGACATAGCCTTTCTCGGTAATAAAATAGTACTCCGAGACCTGCTTCATCGACTCGACCGCTGTACAGAACGCGTCCTTTTTTATGTTGTAGCGCTGCTGGGTGATGCCGCGGGAATAGATGACCGCTGCCACGATCATGCCCACGATCAAAACCAGATTGCAAAGCAGCAGGGCCGCCCTGCTGACGGGGGAGCTGCTATGCTCCCGTTTTGCGCCGATGCGGCGTGCCATAAAAGTGCATCCTTTCCTGTAGCGCCGCAGTTAGGCCATGGGCGCCGAGCATACTTTTATATACGCTGCTTAGTATAGCACAATTCGACAATAAATGCCATTCTTCGCCCCTGGTTGCGATAATTTTTTTACTTTTATTCTATGTGCCTATTTTTCCGGTTTGTTTTTGTTTCTTTTGAACAAATTGTTCTCCGCTGAGCCTATACCAGTAGGCACTTTCCGCGCTCGGACGTCAATAGGGTCTTGCGTTTTGACAAAATTCGCGGTATAATACAGCCAAAGAACGTGTAAAGTTTTATTTCATTTACCCCCCCCCGAAAATGATGCGTTCCGCCAATCCGATAAGGGCGTGACAAAATGCAGAACCACAAAGTAAATCTGAACACCCTCTATTTGTCCGACAAGCTGCAGGCCGAGCTGCGCATGATCAGCCGCTGCCCGCTGACTTTGGTCGTGGCGCCGATGGGCTACGGCAAGACCACCGCCGTCAACTGGTATCTGGACGAATGTGCGCAGGTGCCGGGCACCAAGGTGCTGCGCATCAACGTGTACTCCAACAGCCTGCCCATCTTTTGGCAAAGCGTGCAGTACGCCTTTGCCCATGCCGGGTTCGATGTGCTGCACGGGTACGACTGCCCCAGCGATGCCCCCACCGCCGCCATGCTGATGGACGACCTGTGCCATGCACTGGCCGGGCCGGATGCCTGCTATATCTTCCTCGATGATTTCAACTTGCTGGAGGATCGCCGCGCGGAGGTCTTTCTCCTGCAATGGGCGCAGCGCCTGCCGGAGAATGTACACCTGATCGTCGCCAGCCGCAACCGCTATCTGTCCGACGACGAGCTTGTGCGGCTGGGCGGCCGTGTCTGCCTGTTTGGCCCCAAGCAGCTGCGGCTGGACAAAGCCGGGCTGGGCGCGTACATCCGCCGCTGCGGGGGCGAGCTTTCAGACGAGGTCGTGCAAAAACTGCTTTACGCCACCGAGGGGTGGTTCTTGGCCGTTTATCTGAGCCTGCAAACCTTGGAGGACCGCGGCACGCTCCCCGACCCCAGCTCCGACATTTACAGCCTGTTCACCGCCGCGATGATCGGCCCGCTGCCGCCGATGCAGCAGGAGTTTTTGACCGTACTGGGGCTGGCCGATGAGTTTACCATTGAGATGGCCCGCTTTGTTACCGGGCGGGACGATGCCGCCGACCTGCTGGCTGAGCTGACCAGCCGCAATGCCTTTGTCAAGCGCCTGCCGGACAGCGACCTGTACCGCTTCCACCACATGATGAAGGACTGCGCTGCGCGCCAGTTCAGCACCCTGCCGCATGAGAAGCAGACGCTGTATTACGACCGCTACGGCCTTTGGTTTGAGCAGCACAACAAATATCTGCAGGCCCTGTCCGCCTACCGCGCGGGCGGCAATTATGACGCATATCTGCGCGTGGTCGAGCAGGATGTCGGTGTGCTGCTGGCCACACTGCGCCCTGCCACCGTGCTGGCCGATCTGGATGCCTGCCCGCACGCGGTACTGAAAGCCCACCCCGTTGCCCTGCTGGTGCTGATGCGCTGCATGTTCAACTGGCAGCAGATCCCCCGCATGCTGCAGCTGAAGGGCCTGCTGCTGGCGGCGCTGGAAGAGCACCCCGAGCTGGACGAAGAACAGCGCGGCAACCTGCTTGGCGAATGTGTGCTGATCGAAAGCTTTCTGGTTTACAACGATATCGCCGAAATGGGGCGGATGCACCGCCGCGCCGCTGCACTGCTGCACCGCCCGGCCATCAGCATCCACAGCACAGGCGGCTGGACGTTCAGCTCCCCCTCGGTGCTGATGATGTACCACCGCGAGGCTGGCCTGCTGGACCAGGAGCTGCGCGAGATGGACCGCTGCATGCCCTGCTACTGCCATATGACCAACAACCACGGCCAGGGGGCCGACCTGGTCATGCGCGCCGAAGCCGCCCTGCTGCGCGGCCAGTTTACCGATGCCGAGATCGAACTGGAACGTGCCTACGCAGCCATTGAGGGCAACGGCCAGGAAAACATCGCCCTGTGCTGCGACTTTTTGGCGCTGCGGCTCTACCTGATGGGCCAGGGCCGCCCGCGCTGCACCCCGCAGGACCGCCGCGCCATTTTAAAGGAGCAGCACAACATTATTTGGCTGAACATGTGGGACGGCTGCTGCGCTTACTTTTACGCCGTGCTGGGCAGACCGGAGCGCATTCCCGAATCCTTTGCCGGGCACGATCTGGACGCGATGAACTTTTTGGCCCCGGGCCGCCCGATGATGGACATGGTGGAAAATCAGGTCCTGCTGGCGCAGGGCGAATGGGCCAAGGTCATTGGCCGCAGCGAAAAGCTGCTGGAAAAGTGCAGTTCCTTCCACTACGGGCTGGTTTCGCTGTACGTCCGCATCCAGACAGCGGCGGCCTACGCCATGCTGGACAAGCAGGCCGAGGCCATCCGCCTGCTGTACCCCGCCCTGCGGGAAGCCGAGCAGGATGGGCTGGCCCTGCCGTTTGCCGAGAATTACCGCTATCTGGCCCCGCTGCTGCAAGACTGCCCGCAGGATGCGTTCTTCCGGCAGGTCACCGCGCTGGGGGCCGAGATGATGCAGCACTGCGGCCAGTTGTGCCAGCGCAGCACCACGCCCGCCATTTTTGCTGAACTGAGCGAACGCGAGCGCGAGATCTGCACCCTGATTGCCGCGCGGCTCACCAACCGGGAGATCGGCGAAAGGCTCTATCTCTCCGAGGGGAGCATCAAGCAGTACAGCAACCAGATCTACTCCAAGCTGCAAATCGGCGGCGACACACGCACCAAGCGCAAGCGGCTGATCGACCTGCTCAATTCCGGCTCATAAATACCAATATCTAACTATTGGTTAATAGATTGTCAATCACCATCCACTATACATTATAGGTATAGTGGATTTTTTATACCCCTTTGTCGATCAAGAAAGGAGGAAACCTATGAAACACTGCAAAAAAGTCACGTCCTTGCTGCTGGCCGCAGCCCTCTGCCTTGCTGCCACGGCCTGCGGCGGTGCGGAGGCGGAAAGCGCCGTGCCGGCCGCTGCAGATCTTTCGGTGTATGCCGGGTGCTGGAAATACGACACCCTGCCCTTTTACATGATCATCAACGAGGACAACGAGTGGGTCGCCGTCAATGTCTACGGCGACCAGATCGGCCCCGGCCAGTACACGCCCGAGGGCGATGGCATCACCCTGTGCATGAACGACGGCAGCCTGCTGACCAGCTTTACCCCGACCGATACCGGCCTGGCCGATGCCGCAGGCAACACGCTGACCGCGTGGGACTACATTTTGCTGCTGCCCAATGCCACGGATGAGCTGAACATGACTGCCAACTTCCCCGACAGTTTTGCCAACGTCACCATCCAGTACCCCGTGCAGATGAATGTAAGCACGATCCCCGGCATTGCCAACGCGCTGGCCTTTAATGCCGAGATGGAAGCCGGGACCGAGGATTATTACTCCAACCTGTTCTTTGGCTTTGAGCCGATCTCCGGCTATGACGACAAGATGACCCAGGGCCTGGCCACCGCCAAGCCGTACATGGAGCAGATGCTGAACCAGCAGCTGGAAGCCATGTACAGCGGCAAAATTTTAAAGACCGTCGCGTCGGACTGCATCGACGCCGGGAGCTACTACAGCATTACCGGCTATGTCTGGCTGGATCCGTCTGTCTTTGAGGATGCCCCCAGCGAGCCGGTGCGCGGCATTATCGAAATGCGGTACTACGGCCCCACCGGGTATGCGCAGGTGTCCATGGCGACCTCGCTGGAAAGCCGCATCCAGAATTACAACACCATCCGCACCAATATGCTGGCCACATGCAGCTATACCACCGATTGGGCCACCGCGCCCAAGCCGGTGCCTACCGCCGCCCCCGCCCCGGCGCAGACCCAGACGACCACAACCACGGGCAGCACGGGCGGTTCCGATTCCGGCGATTACGGCACGCCGTATTACTGGAACGATGCCGACGGCGACGTGTGGTACTGGAACGGCTCGTACAATGAGTTCATCGGCTATGGCGACAGCTACTATATCGACGATGACGGCCAGTATTATGAATCCAACGACGCCGGTTGGGAGGACGACGGCTACGGGGACAGCTTCGACTACGAAGAAGAATATTACGAGGATTACGACCCCTGGTCCGACCCCGGCGACGGTTGGGGCGATTACGACGATTACAGCTACGATGACGACGGCTGGGGCGATTATTTCGATTGATGCGTAGGGCAAGACGCCGCGGGGGTCTATAGAATGCCCCCCTGCGAACTGCCCCGCTGCAAACCGTACGCAAGCTTTCTTTACGCGCCAGCGGCAAAAAGTAACGGCATTCTCCGCATAATTTCCTAAACACGAAAACCACCCCCGCCCCCACAGCACCAGCTGCCGGGTGCGGGGGTGGTTTGTATAGTATCGGAAATGTACTGGCCGCAGCAGCCGTTTTATGGTATACTATTTTATATTATAATGGTAAGGAGCACCTGCATGGTACGTGAATTGATGAAGGATACGGTTTTTCTGGCGCAAAAGGCGCTGCCGGCTGCGGTGGAGGATATCCCCACGGCAGATGACCTGCTGGACACGCTGCGTGCCCATGCGGATGGGTGCGTGGGAATGGCGGCGAACATGATCGGCGTCAACAAGGCCATCATCGTGTTTGACGACGAGGGCACCCTGCGCGAGATGTTCAACCCCGAGATCGTCTACCGCAAGGGGCTGTATCTGGCCGAGGAGGGCTGCCTTTCCCTGCAGGGGCAGCGCAAGGCAAAACGCCACAAGACCATCAAGGTACAGTGGCAGGACCGCGAAATGCGCACCCACGTCAAAAACTTTACCGGCTGGACGGCGCAGATCATCCAGCACGAAGTTGACCACTGCAACGGCATCCTGATTTAAAAGCGGCAAAGGCCCGGCCGCGGCTGCCCGGCCTTGCTGCGCAGCGTGTCCTGTAAGAATTGACAACTGCACGCGTCAGCGTATATAATAAAGCTATATAATTGCAGCAAAAATTCCTGCGGATTGCCGCGCAAAGGAACCACCTATGAAGTATAAACGCACCCTCAAACAAGCCCGTGTGCTGGCGGTGCTGCTGTGCCTTTTCGTCTTTCTGGCGCTGAACGGCATTGTCCATTTGCGGATCCAGCATTATAAAAATGAAGAGCAGCTCGCCGCCACCTACACCGCCGAGGCGACCGTCCGCCGCATTGAGGCGCAGCTCAACCGCTATCTCTCGCGGTCGGATCTGCTGAAAAATATTATCGAGTCCGGCACCGACATCAGCGATGCCAATTATAACGACCTCTGCCGCTATATGCTGGATAACGACGGCATCATCCAGGGCATTGAGCTGGCCCCTGACGGCGTGGTTGAGCAGATCTACCCGCTGGAAAGCAACAAAGCTGCCATGGGGCTGGATCTGATCCACAACGCAGAGCGCGGCAAAAACGCCATTCTGGCCAAAACCAGCGGCAAGTATACCATCGCCGGGCCGTTTCAGCTCGTGCAGGGCACCACCGGCTGCCTGCTGATGGACCCCATCTACCGCACCGTCGACGGCACGCGGCAGTTCTGGGGCTTCTCGGTGCTGGTCATTGACTGGGACCGCTTTGTTTCCAGCTTGCAGCTGGACAAGCTCGAGAATGCTTCGTACCATTACAAGATCTGGAAAACCGACCTAACCACCGGCGAGCATGTCACCATCGCCAGCTGCCAAAACGGTGATCTGGGCGATGACGCGCTGGAAGTTCTGTGTACGACGCCCAACGACACCTGGCATTTTGAGATCGAGCCTGAGAACGGCTGGTACTCCCCCGCTGCGTTGCTGCTCAACACGCTGCTTTGCCTGTTTGTTGCCATTCTGGTTTCCACCATCTACTACCAAAGCGCCGCGCGCCGCTACCGCGATGCCCTGTATGCCGAGGAGATCCGCCGCAGCGCCGAGCAGGCCCGCGCCGCCAACGCCGCCAAAACGAACTTTCTCTCCCGCATGAGCCACGATATCCGCACGCCGCTCAACGGCATTATCGGGCTGCTGAGCATCGACGAAGCCCACCCTGACGACCAGGCGCTGATCGTGCGCAACCGGCAAAAAATGCGCATTGCGGCCAACCATCTGCTGGACCTCATCAACGATGTGCTGCAAATGGGCAAGCTCGAAAGCGGCAAGGTCGTCCTTGCGCATGAGGTCGTCGACCTGAACAAGCTGACGGCGGATGTCATCACGATCGTCGAGCAGCGCGCCGCTGACGCCGGGGTAACGCTGGAGCAGGACCCGGCCTGCACCCCGATGGACTACCCTTATGTCTACGGCAGTCCGCTGCATCTGCGCCAAATCTTCTTAAACATTTACGGCAACAGCATCAAATACAACCACATAGGCGGCAAGGTACGCATCCTGCGCCAGTGCCTGGGCGCGGCAGACGGCATCGTCACCTACCGCTGGACCATCTCGGACACCGGCATTGGCATGGGCCAGGAGTTTTTGCAGCACGTGTTTGAGCCGTTCGCGCAGGAGCGCACCGACGCCCGCAGCGTGTACAACGGCACCGGCCTGGGTATGTCCATCGTCAAAGGGCTGGTGGACAAGATGAACGGCACCATCACCGTGACGAGCGAGGAGGGCAGGGGCTCGACCTTTGTCATCACTCTGCCGTTTGAGATCGCCGATCCTGACCAGACCCAGCCCGACGGCGCGTTGGAACAGGCCGATATCCACGGCCTGCGCCTGCTGCTGGTCGAGGACAACGACCTGAACGCCGAGATCGCCACTGTGCTGCTGGAGGATCAGGGTGCCACGGTAACGCTGGCACGGGACGGCCAGCAAGCCATTGACCTGTTTGAAAAGTCCGCGCCCGGCTGGTATGACGCCATTTTGATGGACGTGATGATGCCCAATGTCGACGGCCTGACCGCGACGCGCATCATCCGCGCGCTGGACCGCGCCGACGCTGAGACTGTGCCTATCATTGCGATGACGGCCAACGCCTTTGCCGAGGACGCCCGCAAATGTCTGGATGCAGGCATGAACGCCCATCTTTCAAAGCCGCTGAACATGCCGCTGGTCATGGCGACCATTGCACGGTATACGAAACAGGGCGAGAAAGCGTAAACGCAAGCTGGCACGGGCGGATATAGAATCCGCCCCTACGGCCTGTAAATTTATCGCCGAGCGTAGGGGGACATTCTATATGCCCCCGTAAAACCTTATAGGGCCGCCAATTGGGCGGGCGAGCGATGCCCGCCCCTACCCCTGCACAGGGCAGCTTGCATAAATACAAAAAGCCGCTGCTTTACGGTTTTTTCCGTAAAGCAGCGGCTTTTGCTGTGTTATGCCTTAGTTATGGTGCCTGCGTTTTTTGCCCAGGCCCAGGCCCAGCGCAGCGCCGCTTGCCACAAAGGCGATGGCCAGCGGGATCAGCGGGTAATCATCCGCCGTGCGCGGGATGGTGGCGGCAGGCTTAGGTGCTGCCGGGGTGGCCGTCGGGGCCGGGGTCTCCACCGGCGTCGGCTTGGGGGTTGCTGCCGGGGTGGGTGTAGGCGTTGTTGTGCTGGGGGTCGGCGTGGGCGTCACGACCGGGGTAGGCGTCGGGGGCTGCTTCTTTTTGTCGGTCATGGTGAGCGTGAGCGTGTCGACCGCTTGCCCGTCGATCAGCAGCTTGCCGGCGTCGGTGACTTTGAACTCAATATCGGCTGCGACTTCATAGCCCTCGGGCGCTTTGGTTTCGCACAGGGTGTAGGTTCCGGCGGACAGGCTCAGTATGTGTGCCGTGTTGATCGTGGTCCATTCCTCGATGACCGTACCGTCCTGCTTCACAGCCAGCTTTGCACCGGGCAAGTCGGTGTTTGCATCGTCCGAACCCACTTTGCGGATGGTGATTTCCGTTTTTGTCCGCGGTGTCGGCGGAACAACAATTCGGGCATCGACCATGGTAATGGATTCGACCGTATCGTTGCCGATCTGGAAAGTGCCGTCTTGGTTGACTGTAAAGGTGATATCTTCCGCTTTGTTATAGCCGTCCGGGGCATTTGCCTCGTGCAGAATGTAGGTGCCCTCGGTCAGACTGACGGTGTGGGCCTTGCCGTCGGTCTTCCAGCTGGCCAGCTGCTTCGTGCGGGATTCGTTCCAAATCTCCATCTCGGCACCGGGTAAAGCGGCGTTGGTATCCGATGCCGTCTTTTTGACCGGCACGTCAAAGATGCGCAGGTCGGTCAGCACAAATTTGCCGTTGGAAGCCGTGTCGTTGACCTTGATATTGCCATTCACGTCGATCGTAAAGGTAATATCGTTTTCCAATTCTTTATAGTGCTCGGGGGGCCTAATCTCGTGCAGGGTGTACGTACCGGCGGGCAGCGTAAACACTGCGGCCTCGTTGATAGTGGTCCACTCTTGAAGGACCTTGTCGCCCTGCTTGAGCTGCAACACAGCATCTGCCAAAGCGGCGCCGGTATCCGATGCGATCTTGCTGACGGTCACTTTGGTCACGCGGGTGTCCTGCATCACAACCGCTTTCGCTTCATGGTCGCCAACCATCACTTTGCCATTGTCCGTTACGGTAAAGGCAATGTCTTTCGCCTTTTCGTAACCGGCGGGGGCGGTGACTTCTTGCAGTGTATAGTCGCCTGCGGGCAGCTTCAGCATGTGCGGGTTGTCGACGCCCTCGGCGCCGGTCGTCCATTCGGCCATGGTGGTCATCGCCTTGCTGATGACCCGCAGCGTGGCACCGTTCAGTTCCTTACCCGTACCGGCATCCACTTTGGTGATGGTCACGGGGTACGTTTTTACGTTTTCCCGTTCATCATACACATTGAACGTCTCGCCGTTATAAACGCCGTCGCTGGGGATGGAGTTCATCTTTTCGGTAACGATGGTAAAGTAGATGGGAGCGCAGGCCTTGTAACCAGCAGGAGGCTGGGTCTCTACCAGACAATAGCTTACGCCCCCATGCAGAGCCCACTTGTTGGAATCATCTGACTCAATCGAAGCCTTGCCTTTATGGTCGGTGATAAAGGTAACAAAACTATTGTCATCACTTATCACAGGGCTGTACTTGCCGTCCTTACCTTTTTGATCCAGCCGGAACGTAGCGCCGGGCAGATATTCCGTCTTTTCGGTGTTTCGCTTTACCAGCGTAAAAGCGTATTTGGTGGCAGTGCCGCCGCTGGACTGATACAGGTGCAAATCCTTGCCGGACTCGGAAACTGTAAAGCTGCCGCTGGTACCTACCGAGTTTTCGTAGCTGATGGTCTCCTGTTCGCTGTAAAATTTCACCTGGTAGGTGATCGTTGCCTTGCGGCTGTCCGGGACAGTAAGGGTCATGGAGGTGTAATCGTCCGAGAAGGCACGGGTAGTCGCATCGTTGTCAGCCGCCGGTTCCAGTTGGATCTTCACAGAATCCGGCAGAATCACACCGCGTCCGGTGGTGGACGTGATCTCGAGCGCATCGGTCACGGTGATGGGATCGCCGCCGTTCAGTGTAAGCTGATCCGGGTTGACGACGATTTCAAACGTGGCCGTATTATTGTTGGCCTGGCTGGGGTCCTGCGTCCGCTTTTTGGTAATGGGGGCCACGGTGTAGGCGGTGTTTATGGCGCTTTTGGTCAGATTTTCCCATCTGGCCGTGTTTTCAACGCGGATCTTATGCTCGGGGTCGTTCACCGCCTGCTGCTGCAGCTTGGCCCAGGCATCGTTGTCTTTTACTGCCAGATAGTAGCAAATGGCATAGTAGTTGTAATAGGCACCGGAGCCTTTCTTTTTGGACAGGTTTTTCAGGGTAATATCGGCACCATCATCCGTGTAAGTCACCGTAACATCCGCACCGATGTGTGTGGTGCCTTCCTGCGGGTAGGCATTATTGGTTGCTTCCCAGGGGGTGTCTGCGGCACCAGCCTGAATGGTCTGATACTTGTTATTCGGGTCTTCATTGATAACAAACAGTTCTTTATTAAACTTTTCGTGGATTGTGATGGTGTCCTCATGCACACCTTGCAGCAGAATCCGGAAACTAAAGAGGTGCTTTTTCGTATCAGAATTGTAGGTATAGCCTTTGTCGTTGGGAATATCTTTCGTCAATGTAGGTTCCACAAACTGGTACGAATCGCTGGCTGTACGAGAGATATTTTTATTTTTGGCTGTTACTGTATTAGTGTGGCTTACATTGCCGGGCCAACCCTCGCCGGGGGTCGTCTGGTAAGTCAGGGTAAGTTTGCGGCCCGAACCTGCCGTATAAATGGATAAGTTCTTATCCGTAAAGGTCAGGTTGATATTGCGCTGTATACCGGTCCCGGCTTCGCCATTATAAGTCAGCCTATAGGCATCAGAGGAAACGTCCGTGCCGTTCAGTTGCACTTTAAGGGATCCGTTCACATAACTGTCAGTAAACCAGCAGTTGTTGCTCCAAGTATCCGGGAGCCAATCGTCCAGAACCAGCAAGCTCTCGGAATCAAACCCGGTATCCGGCACGGTGACTGTCACCGTCCAGTTGACGAGTTTCTTCTCGTAATCCATCGTGTGGTGCTTTTCCACCTTGAAGCTCTCGCCGGGGGTGGGGCCGACGGATACGATTTTCTCGACCTCGGTGCCGTCTACATTGGCCTTGTTGGTCAGGCCTTCGGCATTATCCCACACGTTGGAAACGTCGGATTCGGTGGTATAGGTAATTTCGTAACGATAGGGGGCCTTGTCATCGGGCAGTTTGAAGTTGAACCCGGTGGAAGCATCCGTAACGCCCAAATCAGACCAGGGCTTAGTAATCGTGTCGACCAGATTGTTGCTGCTGTCGTACTTTTTGATCGTCACGCCGTCGCCGGAGTAGTGGGTCTTGGCCTGCCCGCCGCCGACCAGCGTGTCGGTGATCAGCTTGCCGCCCACGGTCTGGTGGGCTTCCTTATTGATTGTCAGCGTCCAGTTGGTGGTTTGCTTGTTGTTGGTGATTGTGCCATCCGCGCTGCCGGTTTTTTCGGCAACGGTGGAGATCTGCTGGTCTTTCAGGTCGGTGGAAGCAGACGGCGTTCCGTTGCCGTTCTCCGGCTCTGCCGTTACCGTGTTGCCGGTCTGGGCATCCGTAAAGGTCTTGCTGTCGCCCAGCGCGTTATAGTCCACCTTGGCGCGGTAGGTCAGGGTAACGGTCTGGCCGTTTTTCACCTCGGGGATGGTGTATACAAAGCCGTTATTGTCAGAACTGTTCAACGCGCCGTCAGTCTCGGCGGGCGAGATGCTCAGCGAGTCGGACACATAGGTCAGCGCCGAGCCGGTGATAGTGTCAGTAACTTTTACGTTTTTGGCCGTGCCCTCCGAGGAAACGGTCACGGTATAGGTCACTTCGCCGGTGGCCTTATCGTAGCTGCCGGTCTTGGTGGTGGAAACGGTGGCTTTATCCGGGTAGGTGACAGGCAGTTTCTGGTCGTTGCCGAAGTCGATTTCGTTCCCGGTGGAGTTTTCCGCGATCTTGCCTTGCATTTCCAGCTTAAAGCTCACGTCGCCCGCAGAACACAGGCTGTTGTAGTTCGGGGAAGCTTTGTTGATGGTAACCGTCAGCGTGTCGCCCTGGACGGTAAAGGTGTTGCCCTCCACGCTATAGCTTTTGCCGCCCTCCCGCACATCGATGGTAAAGGTGCCGTCCGCCATTTCGGTGGGCAGGACCTGGGACGGGAATTTATACGTGAGCTTGCCTTCGCCGTCGGGCTCCATCTGGCGTTCTAGACTTTCCGAGAAGGTCAGCTGGAACGTATACTTTTCGCCGGGGTACAGCACCAGCGCGCCGTCTTTCGTCTTGGCGCCTTCGATTTTTACATCATCCACAAAATCCCGCAAATCGCTGGAATTGGAATGGGTTGAAGAAGTGCCCGTATCCGCATAGGGGGACACATCGCTGTCCGCATAGGGGGACACATTGCTGTCCGCGTTGGCGGCAGCTTCTGTTGTGTGGGTGGCAGCACCGCTGGCCGCGCTGGCAAGCAAAGCCTTGCCGGTGTCGGGCGCAGTATCGTCTGCATTCGGCGCAGGTCCGCTTCCAGTCAAATTTGTATCGACCTGTTCCGTGTAGGAACCGGGCTGCTGGGTAAGGTCGCCGCCCTCGGCAAAAGCACCAAAAGAAGCCAGGTTAAAAGTCATAGCGGCTGCCATAACCAAGGCCAGTGCGCGGCGTTTTGTGTTATTTGATATCTGCATATCATAACCTCCGAACATTGCCTAATGTTTTAATATAACGAGATAGGCTATAAAAGAAGCAGCAAATACAACATAACTATGTGTACGAGCTGGTTATACACAATATGGCATCCGTAAACGTTTTCGTCAACCAGTTTCGTAAAAACAATATCGAAAATATCGAAAAAAATCAGATTGTTAAATATAGAACAAAGGATTCAGCTGCGTT
>ERZ827117.1148-NODE-1148-length-22205-cov-4.815214_pt1 | contig 22205 bp, 22 predicted proteins | sample MGYA00519920_ERZ827117 | MGnify/ENA primary metagenome ERZ827117 (study PRJEB31778, sample SAMEA3449260) | human gut metagenome | biome: human gut; feature: human-associated habitat; material: faeces | place: United Kingdom | collected 2010/2012 ...
TCCCAAAAATATTTCATTTAGGGGCTTGACTTTTATTGGCAGGTTTGCAAAACACGTCTGCCTAAAAATGATGGTAATTTAACCCGACACACATACAATTTGTACATTCCCCAAAGTGAATCACTTCTGATTCATTCAAAAATTTTGCCTCGAAAAGTGAATCAGTTCTGATTCACTTTTTCTATACATTTGGCTTGATATGGCAAAAACATAAAATTAAAAGTGGAAATAGCTTTACTATTGATGTCGGCTGAAGGATACGTTACAATGTCGGCAGAAGTGTTGAACGCTGCACGGAAATATACAAAATTCCTATACAGTGTTGAGATACGAGTGAAAAGTGTTGAACTTCTACCGCAGTTCGGACAAAAGGAGAATTTCGAGATATCATGAAACCAGTCAAAGGGAACATCTCAAAAAACACCAAAACTACCAAAAAAGTAGCGATAGCAGCAGGAAACGGTAAGAAAGAAATGTCGTATGTAAGGACAAAAAAAGAGGTCTATGAATATGTGAGGGAAAAGACCCGCACATATTCAAAAGACAACGCTGAGGAGCTTACGGCCAACGGCATCAGCAAAGAACTGAATATCAGTCGCGCCCTTGCCAGCCAGTACCTAAACGAACTGGTGAAAGATGGAACAATCATCAAGATCAGCTCCCGCCCAGTCTGTTTTTTGCATCGTAAGGACCTAGAGGATACAAACGGTATCCGCCTGAGCGCTGAACCCTATCTAAGTTGGGCAGAGTTGGAAAACGATTTGTCTCGGGGCACTAATGGAAAGCGCGATTTTGAAAAGCTCATCGGGTTCAACTCCGGCTTGAGCTATGAAGTGGAACAATGCAAGGCGGCAGTCAAATATCCACCGCACGGACTGCCGATTGTTATTGCCGGACAAAATGGTACAGGTCGAGCTTATATGGCGGTATTGGTGCAAGAATATGCACACAACTGCGGTCTGTTGCCTACAGACAGCAGAATGCTGGTATTCAACAGTACGGAATATGAAGACCCGCAGCAGGCAGCCGCAGCGCTTTTCGGTCAGGAAGAGGAACTAAGCGGCAAGGAAAAGTTAGGATATCTCAAGCGGGCCGATGGCGGAATTCTCTACATTGCCGATGCCCATAGCCTGACGGTTGAGATACAGGATAGGTTGGCGCAATATCTCGACACGGGTAGTTATAAAACTGCCGATGAGAGGGAGGAACTCAGAACATCGGCGGCGCGGCTTATCCTTTCAACTGGAAATGATCCCGAAAAACAGCTTTCCCGCAGGTTGTTGCGCCGTCTTCCGGTAGTTATCCGGATGCCATCGCTAAGTGAACGCTCAGTTGAGGAGCGAGAACAGCTGATCCTGCGGTTCTTCTGCCAGGAAGCAGATCGTATGGGGCGGGAAGTATTTATTAGCAATCGCGTTTTTGAAACACTACTGCAATACGAGTTCCCCGCCAATATTGAGCAACTGAAAAACTGCATTCAGACCAGCTGTGCAAATGCGCTAGTCAGGACTGACGAAAATGCTGCGGATATTTCGGTCTATCTGTATCATCTGCCGGAATATCTGATAGTCACGGCACGGGTGGAAAGCGAATTCAACGAAGAGCAGCGCAGTATGATGAATGTACGGCATTTCGGTCGCAATGCGGTGGTAGAGAATGTAAACCGGTATTACGAAAGCTTGCTGAAAGAGTATGAAAACTATCGCAATCAGCATGATGACCAAGCAAAATTTTTGCATAAGGAGACGAAACTCTTCAACGAGTTTTCCGACTATCTGATATTTACTAAACGATTTGGCAATGCCAAGGTGGATGCAATTGAGCGCGTGATGGAAACGGTGTTTTCCGTTATTGCTGATAAGTATTACATTCAACTGCCCGGGCATTTCAATTACGTTTTCTCGCGGTGTCTGTATATGCAGACACGGACAGATATACCGGTCGGAGATGAACGAGTGGCGGGCTGTCTGGATCTGATGGTACGGGCCTTCCCCAAAGAGGCTGCACTGGCAGAAGAAATTTGTCGTATGGTGGAGCAGAGCCTTGATATTGGTGTCAATGGAATAAGTCAGTTGCTCTTGATGCTGGGATTGCAACAGTATAGCCGCAACGTACAGATGGATACCACCCGCGGCATCATCATCTGCCATGGTTACTCTACTGCCAGTAGCATTGCTGATGTAGTAAACCGTCTGACTGGCAGCCATGTGTTTGAAGCCATTGATATGCCGATTGAGGGTTCTGTACAGGAAATTGCGACCCGCTTTAAGCGATACATCAATTATGTGCCGGGTCCTAAGGATGCAATTCTGCTGGTGGATATGGGCTCGCTGGAAGATATGCATACGCTGTTGGACGGTCAGACAAATCTGAATCTAGGAATTATTAACAATGTTTCCACAAAACTGGCGTTGGATGTGGGCTGCAAGATTCTACAGAACAAACCTATACGAGAAATTTTGCAAACAGCCTGTGCCGGGTATGTGACAACTTACAAACTGGCAGAGCGCCGCCGAAAAAAGGCAGCGGTTCTCTTTGTCAGTGAAGCGGGCGCTACGGTGGCGCGCAGAATGGCAGAGCTTTTCAACAACAGTTTGCCACGCCAGATTGAAGTCGAATTTCTGGGCTATGATTATCTGCGTCTCAAGCACAGGGAAGAATTTGACGAACTCAAAAGCAAGTATGACGTGCTGTTCGTCTCCGGAACAATCAACCCTGAATTGGACGAATTGCCCTACATTCCGATGGAGGATATCATCTCTTTCCGGGAAATCGAGCGTATCAACCGAATGCTAGGGCACTATATGCAGGAATCCGAAATCGAAGATTTTAACCAAAAACTGCTGAAAAATTTCTCTTTGCAGAATGTTGTGCAGCATTTGACAATATTGAATGTCGATAAGGTATTGGATCTGGTAAATGTAGGTGTAGATCAGCTACAGCGGATGTTGCACCGGAAATTCAGCGCCCAGACTATCATTGGGTTGAATATCCACATCAGTTGCCTGATTGAACGACTTGTCACAAAAACTCCAATCGAGACTTACAGCAATCAGGCGGATTTCGAAAAGGAGCAGCAGAACTTCATCGAGATGGTGCGCCGCGCTTTCCGCGAAATCAGCGATCATTACCGGGTCGAATTCCCAATCAGCGAAATTGCCTACATTTATGACTATGTAATTCATGACAGCGGTGCGCCTTGCGAGGAAAAGGAGCTGAGCATATGAGCCTTGTGACGATGGATCGCATTGCAGGAATGAACTGTCACTATCGGTTCTACACGTTGGAAGACTTTTTTGCCGGATTGCAGCGCAATGGTATCACGCATGCGGAATTGTGGAGTTGCGCAAGCCATTTTCGGCTGGGAGAAAGCAGTTGGCAGGATACAAAAGAAGTAAAGCGACTGGCAGCGCAGTACGGCATAACGATCATTTGCCTGACACCGGAACAAAACAACCCCAAACCCTATAATCTCGCGACACGTGATCCGGAACTGAAAAAGCGGACGCATAGCTATTTCAATAATGCAATCCGTGCGGCATCGGAGCTTAACTGCCCCTTGATTTCTGTCAGCTCTGGATGGAGTTTCTTTTCTGAGCCGACTGAAGACGCATGGCAGCGCGCCGTTGCGATGTTACATGATTTGGCGGAAGAAGCACATCGCTGCGGAGTGACGCTTGCTATGGAATCATTACTCCCACGGGAAACGCGGTTAGTTCGCACACTGAAGGAAGAACAGCAGATGCTGGCAGAAGTTGATTCTGCGGGGCTTAAGGTAAATCTGGATACAGGTTCGATGGCCGTAGCGGGCGAAACAATCCAACAATGGTTTGATGCGTTCGGCAAGGAAATTGTTCACTGCCATTTCGTTGACGGACGACCGACCGGACATCTTGCATGGGGAGAAGGAACCCGAGATCCCGGCAAAGACCTGGCAGATTTTGCAAAGAACAACTATCACGGATACTTTACGCTGGAACTGCTTAGCCAGGATTACTATGAAGAACCGTGGAAGGCCGAAGAAAAAAGCCTACAAACACTGCGACCATGGCTCGAATAAAAGCGGAGAAAGGAGGAAACAGAAATGAAACGTTTTATCATTGCATCTCATGGGCATTTCGCCGCAGGGATTCTGGATGCGTTGGAACTTATCATGGGCAAGCAGGATAATTTTGAGGCGTTTTGCGCGTACCGTGATGGCGAAAATGACATCAAGGAGAGAGTAAAAAATCTCATTGACAGCAAAGCTCCTGAGGAAGATGTGGTTGTTGTGACTGATCTTTTCCGGGGCAGTGTCAACAATGAATTTATGGCTTACACCGACCATCCAGGTATTTATGTGATTGCCGGTATGAATCTGGCGTTGTTACTGGAGCTGCTGGTCAATCAGGAGAAAGAAACCCCTATCATGATTCGGGAGGCTATCAAAACGGCACAGGAAACCATCGTCTTCTGCAACGAAAAATCTGAAGTGCAGGACGATGAATTTTAAAAAATAGTAAGGAGGAAAACCCATGATCAAACTACTGCGCGTGGATCATCGTCTGCTGCATGGTCAGGTTGCATTTTCGTGGACTAACGCTCTTGGTACAGACTGCATCCTCATCGCCAACGACAGCGTCCCTACGGACGATATCCGCAAAACAACCCTCAAACTCAGTAAGCCCAACGGCGTGAAGTTGGTCATCAAGACGGTGGAGGATGCCATTACGGCCATCAACAGTGGTGTGACTGATAAGTACAAGCTTTTTATCATTGTGGAGAGCATCCACGATGCCCGCCGCTTGGTGGATGGCTGCCCTTCTGTGCGAGAAGTCAATCTCGGCGGTACGAAGAAAACAGCCGAAAAAAAGGCTGTCAGCAAATTTATCTTTGCTACGGAAGAAGACATCGATGATATCCGTGCCATGATGGATACTGGTGCTGAAGTTGAACTTCGGCAGGTACCGTCGGACGGAAAAATCAAAGCCAAAGATGTGATCTGAGGAGGGAAACACTATGATTGTTAAAGCACTTCTGCTGGGACTTATTGCTTTTTTGGGAAAATGTGATTTGGCTATCGGCACAAATATGATCCAGCGCCCCATCGTTTTAGGTCCGCTGGTGGGTCTTGTCTTGGGTGATCTGCAAGCGGGTATTACGATTGGCGCTACGCTGGAATTGTTCTTCCTCGGTGCAGTTTCGGTCGGTGCATATATTCCGCCGAACGTCATCGTTGGCGGTGTGCTGGGAACGGCGTTTGCTATCAGCACGGGTCAGGGCACGGAGGCTGCCATTACGCTGGCTATGCCCATTGCCCTGATCGCACAGGCGGTAGATAACGTAATGTTCAGCCTAGTTCGTCCCCTTTTGGCGCAGATGGCTGACCGCTACGCAGCCAAGGGTAACACAAAAGCTGTCTGTGTTATCCATATGTGTACGGGGTTTCTAACCTGCTCAGTCCTCTTCCTGCTGACTTTCCTCGGATTTGCCATTGGCAGCAGCAAGATGGAAGCATTCCTGAATATGATACCTTCCGTTGTCACCAGCGGTCTGGGTATTGCCACTGGTTTGCTGCCAGCTCTTGGCTTTGCAATGCTGGCGCGCATGATTATGAGCAAAAACGTAGTACCGTATTTCTTCCTGGGCTTTGTACTTTCCGCTTATTTTAAAATCCCGATGGTTGGCATTGCTATTATTGGACTGATCATCATTTTTACGACAATCAACTTCAAGCCGCAGACGCAGGCTGCTACTACAGGGGAGGTAGAAGACGATGACTTCTGAAAAGAATGAAAAGAGGCTGACGAAGAAAGATATTCAGGGCTTGTTCTGGCGCAGCTTGCCGATGGAATTTTCTTGGCACTATGAACGGCAGATGCACATGGGCTTTACCTTTATGCTGGCAAAAATCCTGCAAAAACTCTATGGTGACGACAAGGAAAAATTGGCAGAGGCGTTGCAGCGCCATATGGAATTTTTTAACTGTACTCCGGCACTGTCCAGCTTTATCGGTGGCATCGTAGCCTCTATGGAAGAGAAGAACGCCAACGATGAGGAATTTGATACAGCCTCAATCAACACCATCAAGTCTGCGCTGATGGGCCCCTTGTCTGGCATTGGTGACTCAATCATCCTTGGTACGCTGCGTATTTTGGCTGTGGGCATCGGCACTTCACTGGCATTGCAGGGCAATATTTTGGGCCCCATCCTCTTTCTGCTGGTATTCAATATTCCCAACTACTTGCTGCACTATTTCGGTGCCATCAAGGGATATGAGCTGGGTGCCGGATTCCTAGAAAAGATTCAAAAGTCCGGTTTGATGGAAAAGTTTATGTTTGCTGCGGCGCTTCTCGGTGTTATGGTCGTCGGCGGCATGACAAATGAACTGGTAGCTGTTTCCACACCACTTACAATTGGCGTTGGTGAGTCCGCTACCGCCGTGCAGGATATTCTTGATGGCATTATGCCAGGTCTTTTGAGTCTCGGTGTGATGGGCGTTTATTACAAACTGCTGGATAAAAAGGTCAGTGCCGTCTGGCTGATTATTGGCACTGCTGTACTTGGCGTTGTTTGCGCACAATTTGGCATTCTCGGTTAAGAACCGAGACAGAAAAAGTACCCGCAGGGTAGACCTTTACCATACATTATTAATCAGATAAATCGAGAAAAGGAGAAAACACAATGATTAAGTTTGATGAAGCCGATTATCGCAAGAATCTGAATGCGCAGATCGATGCCATTGCTGACGGCAAAAAGATTGCCGATGAAATCAGCAAAGAAGGATTCAGCAATATTTTCTTTGTTGCAGTGGGCGGTACGGTTGCTATGATGATGCATTTTGGTGAAATTGCCAAGCAGTACACCAAAATTCCTGTGTATGTGGAACACGCAGCCGAGATTGTCCTGACTGGTCACTCGCAATTGACGAAGGATTCTGTCGTTATCATGGGCTCTAAGTCCGGTGATACTAAGGAAACCGTTGCAGCTGCCAAGTGGCTGAAAGAGCAGGGAATCCGTGTCGTATCTATGGTCATCGATCCCAAGAGTCCTCTTGGTCAGCAGAGTAAGTGGTGCATTCCGCTGAAAGTTTTCAAAGGCGTTGAGTATGAGTATCTGAATATGTTCGGCGTTTTTTATGGTCTGTTGGCAAACAACGGCGATTTTCCCCGCTTCGATGACTTTGTGGTGCAATTGAAAGACCATCTGGCGGATGGGCTGGTCAGTGCGCAAACCCGCTTTGATGATGAAGCAGCTGCCATTGCCAAGAAGTACTACACAAGCCCTTACATGATGTGGCTGGGCGAGGGCGAACTGTGGGGTGAAGTTTACCTCTTCACGATGTGCATTCTGGAGGAAATGCAGTGGCTGCGCACCAAGAGCGTGAAGTCCAGCGAATTTTTCCATGGTACACTGGAACTGGTCGAAAAAGATATGCCTGTTTTCCTGGTCAAGAGCGTCGGTGCTTGCCGCACTATTGATGATCGCGCGGAGCGCTTCCTAAAAGACCATACCAATGAACTTGTAGTCGTGGATATCAAGGATTACCTGATCGACGGCATCGATGAGGAGTTTGCCCCGCTGGTAGCTCCGCTGATTTCCACAGCACTGCTGAATGGTCGTCTGTCCAAGCACTTCGAGGCTAATACCGGTCATGATTTGGATATGCGTCGCTACTATCGTCAGTTCGAGTATTGATAGCATCTTCACATCTTCGTCATAAAATCAGGGAAAACGGCTGGGCGCATGGCAAGCGACTCGGTCGTTTTCTTTATAAAAGGAGCATTAATATGAAACAGTTTACCTATACCGTTACAGATCCTATAGGCATTCACGCCCGACCGGCGGGAATTCTTGTTAAAGAAGTTAAAAAATACCAGAGCGTCGTCATAGTCGAGAAAGACGGAAAAGGCGTAAATGCACAGAAACTTATGGCGTTGATGGGGCTGGGCATTAAGCAGGGCGAAACCGTCACCGTTACGGTGGAAGGTACAGATGAAGACACCGCCGCCCCGCAGCTGGAAACCTTCTTCAGGGATAATTTATGAAAAAGTTGTCGGAGATCAAGGGAGCCATCTTTGATATGGATGGACTCCTTTTTGATAGCGAACGCCTGTGGGATAGCCTGTGGCCAATCTGTTGCGAAAAGATGGATTTGCCCCTGCCGCCGGATTCTTTTTACAGTGAAGGACGCGGTATGGCTGGGGAAAATTATGAATGCTTGGTTCGGCGATATTATCCAAAGACCGATGTGCCGCAAATTATCCATCTTTTGTGGGAACTTAGTGAAGAGTATTTTTCCAAGGGGGTTCCGGTAAAACCTGGCGCACTGGAACTGCTTGAGTATCTGCAAACGGAGAATATTCCTTGTATTGTGGCCAGCTCCAGCCCCCGCAATACGATTGAGCAATGCCTGCGAAATGGTGGATTGATGTACTATTTCATAGATATTGTGTCCGGACAAGATGTAAAGGACTCCAAGCCGAATCCTGAGATCTTTCTATTGGCAGCTCGGCGGTTGGGGGTGGACATCCATCATTGCTTGGTGTTAGAGGATAGTCCAAATGGAGTGCGAGCTGGGCACGCTGCTGGTGCTTTCACCATCATGGTACCTGATATACTTGAACCTAATGAGGAAATCAGTGAACTATACGATGCCTGTTACAGAGACTTGTTTGAAGTAAAAAAGATGCTTCAAACAAGAAAAAGTCAGGAGTAAAAGTAAAAAACAAGGGCTATATGAGTTTTGAAAAACTGGAGGGCAGCAGAATCACTTTATTTGATATTCGATTTGTTTTTGTAAAAGCGATAAGTGCCATAGTATGGATAAGTAAGACCGTTCTGAATTTCTAAGTCAATGCAGATTTTATCGTCTTCGGCAAAGGAGTGAAGTTGATACCTGGGCGTTGGGTCGATGCGTGCTTTGATAAGCTCCGTAATTTTGCTGATGACTTCCTGCGGGTTATTCAGACCGCATACTTCACGCGGATTATCGTGGACGCCAAACACGATATGACCACCAAAGCTGTTGGCAAATGCAGAAACGGATTTCAGCCAGCTGCGCGGTTTCTTTGTTTCCAGCGCCTCTTTGTAGTCAACGGAGGAACCCTCCAAGAGTAAGTCGTTCAAATTCACGGTATCACCTGCCGATGTGAGTTCGTTGTAGATTCAAAGTTTGTCCGTGATTAAATTATACTATGTCAAGTACACCAAGGCAATCGTAAGTTATACTCTCTAGTGTTAAGTTGTACTCGCGTTGCAAAACCGCAGCAGCAAAAATCTGAATTTTTGCGTTTTTACGGATAGGATACGATAGCATCTTAGTATTTTATTTATTTAGTATTTATTTGTGCAGGATTTACCTGTGCAGGAAAATCCAGTCTAGGTAAATGCCTTTGTGGTAAAATAAAAAAATCCCGGAAAGCGGGGAATTTAGGGCGATATTTGGCTGGACGGCTACCGCACCGATAGGCTGCGAACGCGCTCAAGCAGGGGCGTTTCTCGCGGCGACAGGGGCGATGTGTGGGGATGGAGCGGAGTGGGAACTGCGTACAACTTCTTGCTGGAGAGTAAAATTTCATCATCAGTTCGTTGGGCTTTTCACTTGAGTGAACCCAGTGATACGTGTATCCGTATTTCTCAATGAAACCAAAGCTGCGCATTTATTTGAGCGATGCGGGTAAGAATTAGTCTCGCTGATTTGCCCCCAAAACTGCCCCCAAAAGATGTTGGAACGGTTCAGCATCGTGTAGCACTCTTTTGTACACATGGGACAAAATCCATTTCGCCCCTTGGTACGCAATACCACCAAACCCAACAAAACAGCACTGTAACGCACAAATTTTAGATTTCTCATAACCCGGAGGTCGCAGGTTCAAGTCCTGTCCCCGCAACCAACAAAAGCTCGTTGAAACGACAAGTTTCAACGAGCTTTTTTCTATATTGTGGCAAAAGTGGTAACTATCTGGTAACTTTGACCCCAAAATGACCCCAAAACGGCAAAATGACTGCGCCCGGACGGCTGAACTTTTCAACCGCCCGGGCGTTTTTTGTGGATAAATTTTGCGGAGTTGGCAGGTAAAAATAGGAGCGGTCAGTGTAGTCAGCTCGCCTTGACGAGTACCAACACGCTGTTCTGCGGTATGACGATTTGTTCTTGTTTTGTGGGAATGGGCGGGTGCTTATATTGACGCAAGGCTTTTTGGATTTGCTGTTTGACTTCGAGCAGGGCGGCATCCAGCGTGGGAGCTTGTACGGTGACTTTGGGGAAGTCGGGAACATGAGCAGTGCAGCCGTCCGGGGATAAGGTGCAGAGTACAGGCAATGGCTGTACTTCTTTTTGCTATTCCTATGCGAAGATTCAGGTTTCGCCACCGTGGTTAAAACTGCGTCGGTTGTTGGGGAACCAAATGGCAGGGGTGAACACAGCCAGCCCCACCGCTGTGGTATCCCCGGGGTTGGAAACGATGTGGGGCAGGTTGGACTGCACCACAGTGGTGTCTCCGGCGTTCAGGCGGGTAGTCTCGGACTCCACCAGTACATCCAGCTGCCCCTGTTCCAGCAGCAGGATTTCCTCACTGGGATGGATCACCGGCAGGTCACCGTCCTTGCAGTGGGGTTCCAGCTCAAAGCGTATGACCAACGACTGAGGTACAAAATCTCCGTTGGGCATGGGCGTAAGCAGATGATACCGTATATTGGAATTGGGCTGGGAGAGGATCATCATATCCGCCTGACGGGTTGTCAGGCTAGTGCTGCTCTCACCTCCCATAAACAGATAGGTGGGGATGTCCAGAGCGGCGCTGAGTTTGCGCAGGGTGGACAGGGACGGGTCAGTGAGATTGCGCTCGATTTGGGAGATATACCCGATGGACAAACCAGTCTTTTCGGCCAGTTCCTTGAGGGTGATTCCCCGCTTTTTCCGAATATTTCGAACCTGTTCGCCCAGCATAAGACCTCCGCTTTTTCGTAAAAAATTTATTTACAGTATATCACAAAATGCCCTGTACGTAAATAAGCGAGAAAATATTCAATATTTCGATATTTATAAAATTTTTTACAAAGAAAATCAGATAATTTCTTGCTTATCTTACAAAAAGTTCTGAAAAATGTGAAAAATATAGAAAAACTCTTGACAAAAATTTTAGAAATAGTAAAATCTTATAAAAATTATAAAAAGTATTGTGCAGGAGGAACCCTATGAAAATCACAGATGTAAAGGTAGAAACCATCCGTATCCCCATGAAAAAGCCCTTCCGTATTGCTTTTGCGGTACAGGATCATTCGGTGAATGTGCTGGTGAAGATCTCCACCGACGAAGGTCTGTGGGGCATCGGTGAGGCCGCGCCCTTTGAACCGGTGACCGGCGAGAGCGCGGCCACCGTTCTGGAAGCGCTGAAACTGTTCCGCACCGGATTGATCGGCATGGATCCGCTGGATGTTGAGGGCATCCACAGGATGATGGACCGCCTGCTGTCAGGCAACACCTCGGCAAAGGCCGCGGTGGATATTGCCCTGTACGATATCAAGGGCAAACTGATGGGTCAGCCTCTGTACAAGGTGCTGGGTGGCAGCATGAACCAGATCGTCACTGACATGACGGTGGGCATTGACACACCGGAAGCCATGGCCGCCGAAGCCCGGGAACGGGTGGAAAAGGATGGCTTCACCATTCTGAAAATCAAGGCCGGCATCAACCCGATCGAGGATATCCAGGCATTGACCCTGATCCGTCAGGCGGTGGGCCCCAACATCCGCCTGCGTGTGGACGCCAACCAGGGTTACACTGTCAGCGATGCGGTGCGCACCCTGAAAGCCTTTGAAGAGGTGGGCGTGGAAGCAGTGGAACAGTGCCTGCCCAGCTGGGATCTGGACGGTATGCGCTTTGTGCGTTCCAAGGTGGACTTGAAGGTCATGCTGGATGAGTCGGTCCACACCCCCATCGACGCAGCAAAGGCCTGCAAGATCGATGCTGCAGACATTATCAACATCAAACTGATGAAGTGCGGCGGCCTGTACCCGGCGGAAAAGATCAACGCCATTGCCGAGGCAAACCATGTACAGTGCATGGTGGGCTGCATGCTGGAGACCAAGGTGGCCATTGCTGCCGGTGTGAGTCTGGTTGCCGCCAAGCAGAACATCACCGAGGCGGACTGCGACAGCTTTATGTACGCCGTGGACCCCGAGATGGGCATGCCCGGAGGTTTTGCCGTGAATGGCGGCGTCTACACCCTGTCCGACAAACCGGGTCTTGGCATCGATATTGATTTTTAAGCGGGATCCCGCAGAGAGGTATATTATGCCGAATACGATTTTTTCCTCCGAAGGCGCGCTCCTGTTCATCATGGTCGCCACGGTCGCACTGGGATTCTGGTTGCAGCGGTTCAAGGCGTTCAAAACGCTGGGCCCGGCCCTGACAGTTATCGTCATAGGCATCGTGCTGTCCAACCTGCGGATCGTGCCTACCTCCAGCGCTACCTATGATGCCATCCGTGCTTTCATCGGCGCCTGAACGGAAAACGGGAGAAATGGAAATGCGTAATTTTGACTTATATGTTTCAGGCATCCTGTACGGCAGACTGCGGCTGGGCGACGGCACACCCCAGATCCGGAAACTGGACGTGCATACCGGCGCGCTGCTGGACTGGCAGGACCTGACTGAACAGGACCGGGATTTTTACCGTTTCTTTGTGAAGATGGACTTTGCCGCCCTGGGGCAGAACCTGTCCCATTACGAGTCGGGGCTGTATGGCACCGGGGAAGTTTCCCTGTGCGGCGAGCGCTACACCAGCGAAGACGGCTGCAACTACCTGCAGCGGGATGTAAAATTCCCCAACAACAAACAGATAAAAGAAGGGCGGCTGATTGCCGTCACCTGCCCTGCCCGGGAGATGGTCACGGTGCTGGTGGAACCCGGTGCCGAGGAGGAGACCATCCTGCGCCTGTGGCACTCGACCTGGCCGGAGGAACAGTTGTTCCCGGTAGAACATGCGCTGACCTTCCCAGTGCTCATGCGGGACGGGGTACATCTTTCCACCGACGTATACCTGCCTAAAAACTGCAGTACCCCGGTGCCCGCAGTACTGGTACGCACCCCCTACGGCAAGGAGGACGGCTGTGAGGTATACTACCGTTACGTCCAGCGCGGCTACGCGGTGGTAGTACAGGATGTGCGCGGCCGAAACGCCAGTGAAGGCGAATGGCTGCCCAACTACCACGAGGTGGAGGACGGCGACGATACTCTGAACTGGATCGCCGCCCAGCCATGGTGCAGCGGACGCATCGGTATGGTGGGCGGGTCCTACCTGGGTTATGTACAGTGGGCGGCCGCTGCCAGCGGCAACCCCCACCTGAAAGCTCTGATCAGCGTAGTCTGCGCGGGCAGCCCCTTTGTGGATCTGCCCCGCCGGGGTGGGTCTTTCACCTCGGGCATGCTGGCCTGGGCCTTTGCGGTGTCTCAGAAAACCTTTCACCCTGAGCTGATGGAACGCGATGACTGGGAGAAAGTGCTGAACATCCGCCCCCTGACCGACCTGCCGAAAAAGGCTCTGGGGTACGATGTGCCCTTCATCACACGGTGGCTGGAACCCAGTGACTACAACGATTTCTGGCGTAGGTCCAACTGGCAGGAACGCTCCGTCGGGGCGCAGATCCCGGCGCTGATTCAGTCCGGCTGGTTTGACGACAACGGCATGGGTACCACCGAAGCTCTGGAACTGGTCCATGACTTCCCTCGGAGCATGCGCAAGGTCATTCTGGGGCCTTGGCAGCACAGCGGCAACAGTAAGTACGACATGCACGGGGTATCCTTCGGCAGCCAGGCGCTGCGCTTTGATCTGGACTGGTTGTATTTCCGATGGTTTGAGCATCACCTCAAGGAAGTGGACAACGGCATCGACCAGACTGCCCCGGTAGAATACTACACCCTGGGCCAGGAGGTATGGAAGACCGCCGAAAACTGGCCAGTGCCCGAGACCCGGGTCACCCACCTGTATCTGGATAGTGACGGCTATGCCAACACCTCTGCCGGGGACGGGCGGCTGACTTTTGCCAGGCCGGAGCGGGAGAACTGCGACGGTTACGCCTATGACCCCGAACATCCGTCCCAGCACATCATCGATATGTCGGAGAACGAGATCGAAGTGCCAGAGGACTACACCCGGGAGGAACTGCGTCAGGATCTGCTGTGCTACACCTCCCCTGTGCTGAAGGAAAATCTGGTTCTGACCGGTGATATGACGGCGGAGTTGTATATTTCTTCTGATGCGCCGGATACCGACTTTGTGGTGCGTGTTACCGATGTGGATGAGAACGGCCGATCCATCAAACTGGCGGATGGCCTGCTCAGCGCCCGATACCGTAATGGCTTTGCCCGGTCGGAGTTTTTGCAGGAAGGCGAGATCGTCTGCCTGAAGATCCGCACCACCAAGTTGTCCAATTGCTTCCGGAAAGGCCACCGCATCCGGGTGACTGTCACCTCTAGCGCCAAGAATTTCATCTTCCCCAACAGCAACACCCGGGAAGGTTTTGCTTCCGCCCGGACCGTGGTGGCCCATAACCGGGTATACCACGGTGGGTTGCACGCCTCCCGCCTGACGGTGCGGGTGGAACCCTAAGCTATGGATTGCCCTCCCTGTCAGCGGAAGCGAAATATCCCCCAAGCAACCTGCTCCGGGTTGGGTGCGCCACATAAAATCCTGAATCCGTACCGATCCAGACAAAGCTCTGGACGTTGTTCCTGGTGCAATTTTGATACCACGCCGCTGCCTCCCGGAAGGGCCGGGCGCGACGGTTTTGCAAAACGAAAACCATTCGCTGGGCGAGTGGTTCCAAAGAAAACTATAGCCGATACTGCAGAAAAAACTCTCTTTGGCAAAATAAAAGTGCAGTCTGCAACTGCACAAGTATAGCCTCGCGCAAGCGGGGCTATTTGATAATCTGGGTATCCCTTTTAGTCAGGTAGAAATGAGCAACAAACCGAGACAACCAGGCGTTCAAACAGATTCATGTTTCTACGGTTGAACCTAAAGCAGAATTCCGACAGGTATCTGCATTTCTCAATAGAACCAAAGCTGCTTCGATGTACAGGTGGCAGCCATGCGGGTAATTTCACGAGCCGCAGAGTTTTCATCGAGCGTTGCTTCCGGATAAAAAAGTTTATCCGCAGAAATACCAAGGCATCGAACAATTTGGTAGCAGGTTTTTAAGCTGGGGGTTCGTTCACCTCGTTCGATAGCAACAACATAGCGTTCGCTTTTTCGTATGCGCTCTGCAAGGTCCTCTCTTGTAAGACCTTTATCATTGCGAGCGTGTTCAATAGCTATAAATCAAAAATACGGCATTACCCCTTGCCCCCGCGCAGCGCCTCAAGGTCGCTGCGGGTGTCGATGTCCCGCAGCTCGGCGGCGGGGGTGGGCAGCAGGCGGATCGCCTGCGGGTGGGCGCGCAGCACGGCGCTGCCGCCGCTGCCCTCCGGTAGGTGAAGGAGGGCAGCAAAATAATCCCGACCGAACAGCACAGGGCTGCCCGGTGTGCCGTCGGGTGCGGCCGGCCGCCGGATCGTGTCCGGCGCGGCACCGATCGCCAGCGCCTCCAGCGTCTGGTGGGTCAGGCAGGGCTGGTCCCCCGGCAGAAACACACACCCCTGCAGGTCGGGCTGCTGCGCCAGCAGCGCGGTCAAGCCAAGGCGCACCGTATCGCTGCGGCGTGGCTCGGCATGGCGCAGCACGGGGAAGCCCCCTGCACGGCAGAGGGCCTCGACCTCGGCCGTGCGGGTCACGGCAATGCGCGCGGCAAACACCGGCGCGGCGGCCAGCGCCAGCGCATGGACGGCCAGCGGCCGGCCGTTCAGCTCGGCCATCAGCTTGTTGCCGCCGAACCGCCGCCCCAGCCCCGAGGCCATGACGATGCAGCCCAGCGGCGGCACGGGACGGTCCAGATCGTACACAAAGGCGTCCGGGTCGGCGCAGAGCGCGCGCAGGAACGGGGTGTCCTGCTTGCGGACGACCGCGAGAACGCGGCAGACTTTCAACATATCCAGCACGCTGTGTTGAAAATCCGCGCAGCCGCTCTCCAGATAGCCAAGCTCGTCCAGCACGGCCCAGCCGCCGGCCGCCGCCATCCGCTGCAGGGCGGGCAGCCCCACGGTGGCAAAGCCGGCCGGCACGGGGCGCATCCGGTTTTCACCGGGGGGCAGGGCGGCATCAAACCGGCCGATGACCGCCGCTGCCCCGGCGGCTGTATCGCGCATCTCGACCCATCTGCCCGGGATGGCAGCGGTGAGAAGCATCGGGGCATCGGGGCAGAGGGATGGCACAAGTGCGCGCAGCAGCGTTGTTTTGCCGCTGCCGCGCCCGCCTGTCAGCAGCAAGTGGCGCTTACCGCTGGCCCGGAAAGAACGCAGAATAGAGCTCGCGGCTGGTCTGTACACAGGCATCACGGTAGGCCTCATACCTTTCTAAAAATTGGCGGGCCTCGGCGGTCAGGGTGCTGCCGCCGCCGCCCCGCCCGCCGATGGTCTTGCAGGTCAGGGCAAAGCCCAGTTCTTTTTCGGCGTGCTGCACAAGCCGCAGCGCTTTGGAGTAGGAAAGCCCCATCTGCGCCGCTGCGCTGCGCAGCGAGCCGGTCTCCTCGATCAGATGGAGCAGGCGGCAGGGCCCCTCGCCAAAAAAGCGCTCGCCTGCGTCATCGCAGAGCATCACGCGCAAAGCAGGTTTCATGGTATCACCTCACAGCGGCAGCAGGGCCAGACGGCGTCGGCCCCGGCAGTCGGTAACGGGCAGCAGCTCCAGCGGGCCGTACACGGCGGCAAGGGCTGCCTGCAGCACGGCAGGCGGGTCGGTTCTGGGGTGCAGCACCGCCGCGACCCCGCCGCCCTGCAATACCACCAGTATATCACAGCTGTCCAGCGCCAGCGCGGGGTCGTGCAGGCAGACCAGCGCGGTCTTGCCGCCGGTGTGGACCAGCTGCGCCAGCAGCGCGGTCATCCGGCGGCGGTTCGCAAGGTCAAGCGCACTGTCCGGCTCGTCCAGCAAAAGCAGCGGCGCATCCTCGGCAATCGTGCGCGCCAGAATACAGAGCTGCTTCTCGCCGCCGCTCAGCGTCAGGTAGTCCTGCCCGGCCTTGTTGGCCAGACCTACGGTGCGCAGGGCCTCGTCCGCAGCGGCGCGCATGGCGGCGGTGGGGCTTTGCAGGACCCCCAGCCGCGGGTTGAAGCCCATAAGCACGACCTCCCGCGCCGAGAGCGAGACCGAGATGCCGCTCTGCTGCGGGATATAGCTGACGGTCTGCGCAAGCCTGCGGGTGGACAGACTCTCCAGCGGGACGCCGTCCAGAAGGCACTGCCCGGTGTGGGGCAGCAGCCCGGCGGCCGCCTTGAGCAGCGTGGTCTTGCCGCTGCCGTTTACCCCCAGCAGCCCGATCAGCTGCCCGGACACCGGGACAGAAAAGCTGACCCCTTGTAGCACGGCCGCTGTGCCGTACCGTACGGTGAGGTCCTGCACGCAAAGCCCCACGGGCGGGGGCGTGGTTTGTGGCATCATGACGCATCCCTCCCCGGCCGCAGGATCAGATAAAGCAGAAACGGCACGCCCAGCAGCGAGGTAAAGATGCTGACCGGCAGCTCGGTGGAGGCTGCCGTCTTGGCCAGCGTGTCGGCTGCCAGCAGCAGGGCGCTGCCCAGCAGCCCGCTCAGCAGGCAGGCCGAGCGCCGGTTGTGCCCCGCCAGCAACCGGGCGCTGTGGGGGGCCAGCAGCCCGACAAAGCTGATAAGCCCTGTCACGCTGACAACGGCAGCGACCATCATGGTGGCAAGCATCATCAGCAGCAGGCGCATCGCGCCCACCCGCACGCCGAGCAGCCGGGCCTCGCCCTCCTCGATCGAGAGCAGCAGCGCCTGCCGGTGCAGCGCAAAGATCGCTGCGCAGCAGACCAGCACGACCGGCACCGGGAACCACACCCGGCTGCGGGTCACGGCGGCCAGACTACCCATGATCCAATACTCGATGCTGGCCAGCTCCTTCTCGGGGTCGGCGGTCAGCTTGAGCAGCATCAGCAGCGTCTGGGCCAGCGCGTGGACGGCGATGCCCGCCAGCACCAGCGACATTTTGCTGCGCCCCGGCGCGGCAGCGGCCAGCCCCAGCGAGAGGAACACCGCCGCCAGCCCGCCCGCAAAAGCACAGACCGTGGTGGACAGCGCCCCTGACGAAACGAACAGGATGGCGAACGCCGCGCCGACACTGGCCCCCGAGGAAACGCCGATGATGTCGGGGCTTGCCAGCGGGTTGCGGAATACGGTCTGGTAGACAAAGCCGGCCGCCCCCAGTCCAAAGCCGCCGATCAGAGCCATAACGGCGCGGGGCAGCCGCAGCACGGTGAAGGTGCGCACCGCCATGGCATCGCCGGCCAGCAGCGCCGCCGGTGTTATGGGGTAGCGGCCCAGCGCAAGGGCCGCACCAAAAGTCATAAAAACGCAGAGCGCTGCGCCCAGAAGGCACAGCGCCGTGCGCTTGCGGTTATTCATAGGAGGCAGGGGTGAAGCCGTAGTAGGTCGTGTAGAATGCATCGGCGCAGTCATGGTAGAACTGCTCACTCACCTGCTCGGGATGCAGCACGCTGCCCAGATAGACGCTGCCCAGGAAGCTGCCGGGCACGGGGGAGTCCACAGCCTCGATGGCGTGGGGCAGTTGGTAGACATGGCCCTCCCTGACGGCGGTGCAGTCGGCCAGTGCGGCATCGTTCAGGACGGAATCGACATCATAGTCGGCATCGGACGCCAGAATGATGTAGTCGGGATCCCAGTCCAGCACCTGCTCATAGGAGACCTCGGCCCAGTAGGTGTCCTCAACACTGGCGGCAGCGTTGAGACCGCTGGCGTTCTCGATCATATAGTTCTGGTACATGGCGGGGCCGGCGGTCTGCAGCACAGAGCTGTTGCCGGCCATGTAGACGGTGGGGGCCTCGGCATCGCCGATGGCCTCGTGCAGGCTGAGCAGGTTGTCCTCGATCGCGGACTTCAGCTCCTCACCGCGGGCAACGGTGTTGGTGGCCTGAGCCAGCAGGTCGATGGCGCCGTACAACTTGTCCTGATCCTCCGGCTTGACGGCCAGCACGGTCAGGCCCAGCTCCTCCATCTGGGGGATGGAATCCTTCAGCTTGGCGGGCACGATGACAAGGTCGGGGGTCAGCGCGGCGCAGCCCTCAAGATCAAACTCCTTGGCGGTGCCGATGCTGGGCAGGCTCTGCAACTCGGGGGCGGAGAGGCTGTAGATCGTGCGCTTGTCGGCTTTGGCCTCGACGCCGACCAGCTCGTCCTGCACGCCGAGGGCAATGAGCAGGCTGGTGGAGATGTAGTAGCCGCTGGCCAGCGTCTTGGGCTCGGTCTCGATGGTGACCTCGCGGCCCAGCTGGTCGGTGACGGTCAGCGGGTAGGTGACGGCGGTCTCGGCGGCAGCGGGTTCAACGGCAGCCTCCTCGGGGCTGGCGGTGACCTCGGGTGCAACGGCGGAGGCGGCGGCCTCGCTGCTTACGGCGGCGGTGCTGCCGCAGGCGGTCAGCGCCATGGCGGCGGCCAGCAGCAGGGCAGTCATTTTGGTCATTTTCATGGATCTTCTTCCCTCATACAATAAAAAATACCGTTGTATTTTTAAAACAACAACGATATTATACCAGATTTTATGGTAGAATAAAAGTACCTATCCACGAAAAGTATGATTTTTTCGCCTAAAATAGAAAAAAACGGAGATTGACCCATGATGACGATACGCGAATATGCCCGCCCCGCCACGCTGGAGGAGGCATGGCAGCTGAACCAGAAAAAGCCCAACCGCGTGCTGGGCGGTATGCTCTGGCTCAAGATGGAAAAGATCAATGTCGGCACGGCCATCGACCTGTCGGCCTTGGGGCTGGATACGATCGAGGAGACTGACACCGAGATCATCATCGGCGCTATGGCAACGCTGCGCGATCTGGAAACGAACGCCGCCTTGAATGCCTACACCGCGGGGGCTGTGCGGGAGGCTGTGCGCCACATTGTCGGCGTGCAGTTCCGCAACTGCGCCACGGTGGGCGGCAGCATCTATGGCCGGTTCGGCTTTTCCGATGTGCTGACGCTGTTTTTGGCGCTGGACTGCGAGGTCGAGCTGTACAGGGCGGGCCGGATGCCGCTGGCGCAGTTTGCCGCGATGCCCTATGACCGCGATATTCTGACCCACATCTGCCTGCGCAAGACGCCGGGGCTGAAGGTGCAGTACCAGTCGGTGCGCGCGACCCAGACCGATTTCCCGATCCTGACCTGTGCGGCCGCCCGCACGGCGCAGGGGCAGTACCGCTTTGCCATCGGCGCGCGCCCGATGAAGGCCGTGCTTGTCACGCCGGACTGCGACCCGGCGCAGCTGCCCGCCGCCGTGCAGGCAGCCGTCAAGACCGGCAGCAACCTGCGCGGCAGTGCCGAGTACCGCACCCACCTGACCGGTGTGCTGGTCCGGCGTGCCGTGGCCGCGCTGGAAAATTGACGGAGGTATACCATGCAGATCACATTTACCTTAAATCATAAAAAAGTCACCGCCGAAATCGCGGCTGACACCGTGCTGCTGGACCTTGTGCGCAGCCTCGGCTGCAAGAGCGTCAAGCGCGGCTGCGAGACCGCCAACTGCGGCCTTTGCACGGTCTTTCTCGATGAAAAGCCGGTGCTGTCCTGCTCGGTGCTGGCGGCGCGGGTCAACGGCCGCAGCGTTACCACGCTGGAGGGGCTGCAGGAGGAGGCTGCCGAGTTCGGCGCCTTTATCGCCGATCAGGGTGCGGAGCAGTGCGGCTTCTGCAACCCGGGCTTTATTATGAACGCGCTGGCGCTTTTCCGGGAAAACCCCGACCCCGGCGAGGATGAAATCAAGGAGTATCTGGCCGGCAACCTCTGCCGCTGCTCCGGCTATGAGGGCCAGCTGCGGGGCATTTTGAACTTTTTAGCGTGGAAAAAGGGGAAGGAGGCTGCCCAATGAAAACCGTGAACCAGTCCATGCGCAAAAAGGACGCTATGCAGCTTGTGACCGGCCAGCCCGTCTACATGGATGATGTCATCCCGCAGGACTGCCTGATCGTAAAGCTGCTGCGCTCCCCCCATGCCAACGCTATCGTGCAGGAGATCGACACGAGCCGTGCCCTGCTGGTGCCGGGCATCGAGGCGATCTACACATGGAAGGATGTGGACCAGCAGGGCCGCCGCTACACCCAGGCGGGCCAGACCTACCCCGAGCCGAGCCCCTATGACCGGCTTGTCATCGACCGCCATGTCCGCTTTGCGGGGGATGTTGTCGCAATTTTGGCCGGCAAGGATGAAAAATGCGTCGATAAGGCGATGAAGCTCATCAAGGTCAGGTATGAGGTCCTGCCCGCCGTGCTGGACTACCACACGGCACTGGACAACCCCGTCCTTGTCCACCCGGAGGAAAACTGGGAGTCGCTGGCACCGGTCGGGGCCGACAACAAGCGCAACCTGTGCGCCCACGATGAGACCGGGGCGGGCGATATTGAGGCGGTGCTGGCGGGGTGCGATGTCGTCATCGACCATACATACCACACCCGCGCCTGCCAGCAGGCCATGATGGAGACCTTCCGCACCTACTGCAGCATAGATGCCTACGGGCGGCTGAATGTCCTCAGCTCGACCCAGATCGTTTTCCACTGCCGCCGGATCCTGGCCAATGCGCTGCACATCCCCAAGTCGATGATCCGGGTGGCCAAGCCCCGCATCGGCGGCGGCTTCGGCGCCAAGCAGACCTCGGTCTGCGAGGTCTACCCCGCCTTTGTGACATGGAAAACCAAAAAGCCCAGCAAGATCATCTTCAGCCGGTACGAGAGCCAGATCGCCTCCACCCCGCGCCATGAGATGGAGCTGCATGTCCGCCTTGGTGCGACAAAGGACGGCATCGTCAGGGGCATCGACCTCTACACTCTGTCCAACACCGGTGCTTACGGCGAGCATGGGCCTACAACGGTGGGCCTGTCCGGCCACAAATCCATCCCGCTCTACGGCAAGGCCGAGGCATTCCGCTTTGTCAGCGATGTCGTCTACACGAACCACATGTCCTCGGGCGCTTACCGCGGCTCCGGTCGGCGAAGCGGAGCTGAAAAGGGCCAAGGCACAGGTCAAGTCGGCGATTTTGATGTCGCTTGAGAGTTCTTCCGCCGTGTCGGAAAAACTGGCGCGGCAGCTGCTGCTGTTCAATCGTTCG
>ERZ827117.1151-NODE-1151-length-22177-cov-5.108896_pt1 | contig 22177 bp, 24 predicted proteins | sample MGYA00519920_ERZ827117 | MGnify/ENA primary metagenome ERZ827117 (study PRJEB31778, sample SAMEA3449260) | human gut metagenome | biome: human gut; feature: human-associated habitat; material: faeces | place: United Kingdom | collected 2010/2012 ...
TGCAAGGATTCCCGGCTGGGCTTCGGGATTCCTATTTTATTCGGGATAAGTCTGGCAAGGAAATCCGCCGCAGAGCAGCTGGAAGTCCGGCATGGTGCCGGGGTCGGCTTTTCGGGCATCTTCAATGAACCACTCTCCCTTCGTGTCAAACAGGGCGTTGTAACTGCGGTTGGCGTATTTGTCGATCTCGCAGTGTCCTACGCATTCAAATCCTCCGGCACGGGTCAGTCCTTCGCGGAAACCGCCGATGCCGGAGAACATATCTATAAATCGAATCACCGATTCGATAACGAAAAAAGAGGCAGCCTATGTTGGCTGCCTTTGCTGGTTAAGTATGTGATTTTCAGTATTGTGCATCTACCTCCATTTCGGTGCCATCTGGTTCGCCGGAGTCGACATCAGCGTTTTCCTCCGCAGCTTGCTCGGTCGTAATTGTTTCGTATTCCTTTTCGGCTTCATCCAATTCTCTTTCAATGAGATGTACCAGAAACTCTTTCTGGCTCAGTTTGCGGTGATAGATTTGCTCGTACCTTGCAAGAAAGGTTTTGATGCGCTGGAGAAGTTCCTCGGATACCTGAAATGCTAACGTGCGTGTTGCCATGTTGCTGACTCCCTTCGGTTTCTCAAAAAATGTGGTTACGGCCTGTTCAATGAACTGCGATGTGGCGATGCCCTGTCGTTCCAGTTCTTCACGGATTTTCTGGTGCAGGTCATCCGGGATGGTTACGGTCAATTTGCTCATTTCAGCTTTCTCCTTTTATGCACCTAGTTTGTTGTTATAGTAAGCGGCCAGTTTTCCAAGATTGATGTACCACTTCACCCCGGACTGGAATGCGATGTCCGGATTTTCACGACATACTCGGCGAAGATAGTAAGGCGGAAGCTTCATGATTTCACTTGCCTGTTTGATGCTGACAATTTGTGGCAGGACAATTTTTTCTACAACGCAACCCGCCGTCTGACGATCAAGCATACATTCGTTCATTTTACATTCTCCTGTTCTTAAGCTGAATTTGCAATCTCTTTTTGTCATTGATAAGTTGTTTTTCGATTGCAAAGCAAGCATATCACAAGTGCGATGACAAAGCTATTCACGAGAACCAACGATAATGAGATGCATAACTCGGCGATTATGCCCATAACCAACAATTTATGATTTTATGTTTATTACCACATGGTAATCACCACCTTAAAGTGAAGCTAAAAAGTTGATTGCGGAAGGCGGAATTATATCTGTTGCTCGGGTGCGAGGAATTGCCCCCGTCAAAGTGACTACCTGCAATTCCTCGCGCACCACCTTGCGGATGCTTTCTTCCAGCCTATCCGTTTGTTCTGCCGCAAGGATGGCTTGTACCAGAAACTCCTTGCGGCGGGCTGACGGCATCTGCTGCAGCAGCTCCCATGCGCGGCGGTGTTGCGGGTCGTTTAGGTTCGGACGGAAAACATACTGCGGGCGTTTCATGCCTCGTTTTTACGGCGCGACACGGCGGCCAACGCGCGCTCGAATCCGACCGCGTTCACCTTGTCGTCCAGCAGGAAAATCGTCTTACAAAGGCCATCTTTGGGGCTGAGGTGGCGGCTCACCACCGATGCGCCGCCGCCCAGCAGCACGGCGGGGATAGCGTGCAGGTCAAAGCCAGCTTCCATAGTGGCAGACAGCAGATGTTCGGTGTACTTGCGCCCCTGCCGGTTCACAATGTCACGCACCGCCTCGCGGACCGTGCAGGGCTGACCTGCCAGCATATTTTCGATTTGGGCATCCGTCAGCGACAGCCCGGTTTCCCGGCGCACCTGCTCCCGAATATCATCCACGCAGCGGATCATGCCGAGTTCCAGACTGTGCGCAGTGTCAGCCGCAGGGATGGCGTTGTCGATGCGCATGAGGTCCACTGTCCAGCCGCCCAAGTCCATGAGGAGCATAGACGGTTCGTCCTGCAAAAGCCCTACTTCGGTCATGAGGGCGGCGTAGCCCTGTGGGAAGACAGCAACTTCTTCGATGGTGATGCTGTACTCCACACCCTCGAACTTGTAGTTCACAGGCTGGTTGCTACGCAGCAGATAATCTTTGAACTTGGGTTTGTCGCGTCCGAAACTGGTCAGCGGCAGACCCGCCGCGATTCGCACCGAGCATTCGGGCGGCAAACCGCGCTGCTGAATCTCCTTTGCGATAGCTGCCAGTGTCAGCAGGTAGTAGTTGTCGTTTACAGTTTTGTCCCGCTGGATAGGCTGCCGCCCGGAGCCACAAACAAAAAAGCACCCGCCAAACTCTAAGAGTCCTTGGCGGGTGTAGGGTTCGTGTTCTCCGTAGCTCGTCAGCCCAGCCGGGAACGAACAGTGGGCTGTTTTGATGGCGTAGTAGCCGTGGTCGATGCCGATAATGATGCTCATGGGAAATACCTTCTTTCATTTCAAAATCTTTCGGGAATCTATAATAAACGGCGGGGGAGAATAAGTCTCCCTCGCCGGAATTTTCTTTGCCAGTCACAGAAATAAAAATAGAGGGGAAATTCCCCACTGTTCGGTGGACCAGGGGCTTTCGACCAGCCCGATTATTTTCTATATGAAAAATGTCTAGTTAAAACTAGTGCAAAGAACTTTTCAAATTCCAAAAGAGATGCTATACTTTATTTTATAGTATAAATCATTTTAATCGAAAGCTGACTAAGCCCCCAATTTAAAGACGAGGAATCACAGCATATGCAAGATTTAATATCTAACCCCCAAAGTCGTCCATTGGTTTTTATAAGTCATCGTTCCACCGATAAAACTGTTGCAGAAATTCTGACGACCTTTTTATGTGGAGTTGGCGTGCCAAAAGACGCTGTATTTTGTTCATCTCTGCCCGGAAACGATATTGATCAGTGCATTTCGAAGGAGGTTAAGGAGGCGCTGAAAAGCAGTGCGGTTAATATTGCAATTTTGTCTGGCGATTACTACGAGAGTGCCTACTGCCTTAATGAAGCAGGAATTCTTTGGTTTCTTGACAATATTCCTGTTATTCCCATTACACTTCCGGAAATTGATTCAACAAATATGCGAGGCTTTCTAGGGAATGAATACAAATTGCGGAGTCTTGATTCTGACGCAGATATTTCTTATATCTACGACACAATTCAAGAAAGTCTGGGACTTTCCTATGTAAAGACTAGTTTCTTCGTTTCAGAAAGTTTAAAACTCAAACACAGCTATTCTAATTATCTGAGTAGTCGTACTACCCATCCTGTGCCAACCCTCCCGCAAAACAATCCCACGCCATCATCAACGGACCTTTTGTCTCGCGTAACCACTGACGATGAAAGAATCATCCTATACTATATTGCGAAGAAGGAAGTTCGTAAAGCCTCTTTCCAATCCATCTCGGATTGGTTAACTCAAAATGAAATTTTTGGCGTAAATATTGAAAATGCGTTTGATTTGCTTTCGTCCAATGGGCTTGGAAAAACTTCAGATGAGAATGCTTCTATATTTGAATTATCAATGGATGTATTTCGGAAACTCACTTCAAATACAATATTATTCGTCACACGGTTACACCCTTATATCAAAAAGCATCAAAAGCTTGCAGCCATCACGTTCAAGAACCTGTGGAAACAAAACAGCCTAGATTCTACACAGAAGCTGTTCGTTGCGTACCTTCAAGATAATAAGGTGAGTCATTTAGGCGCTCGATGGATGGAAGCCAGCCAGATAGCAGATATTGAGCAATGGGAAAACAGAAACGGTATGGATGCTATTCTTTCGCTTGCATACGGAAAATGTCTGGAATTTTTCATAGACAATAATTTAGTCTATGCAAGTGCATGGACTTCCTATGACAATCCTAAAGAATATACATTGTATGCGTCTTTACAGAATTGTTTGTTTGCTCCTTCAAGCGAATATTCAAATCTTTCAAAAGAGATAAAAGAGGAATATCTTTATCCGTTGCCATTTTGACTTTAACAATTTTACGCGTCACAGAATGTGCGCTTTACCAAAGACAACTGTACTTTTTTATTTGATTCTGATAAATGTGCTATTTAATTGCTAAAAAATGTGATGTCCACGGCTGCATTGCACTGAAAACCACTCGCGGCCAACATCTGGCGGACTTCAAGTATGCATTGGATAACGCTGTCAACGGCAGCAGAATCCAGTTTGTGACCATCAGCCGCCCGACAGCTTATGGTAAATACGCGCCGTATCGTTTTGTACACAGTGAAGCGGAGCTTGCTACGCAGGTGTGGTCTATGCACACATAGTCAACACCCTCTTCATAACTTTTAATCTCACTTTTCTTGTTTTTATGGGACTCATGTTAGACAATTAAAAGAATTGCATTTGCTATTTTAGAGAAAAGCGGTTATAATCAATACAATATTATGTATCCGTCTGCGTATACTTGTTGGCACTTCTTTTTGATTCACAAGTCTCTGTGTAATGTTTTTCTTTATTTCCAATAGTAGATTGTTACTAAGATTATTAAGCGAACCCTAAGATTCCATTTGGGAGAGGAACTATTTATGAAAATCAAGCAGTTGGTTTTGCAGAATTTCATGATTTTTGACTCTATCGATGTCGAATGGTCGTCAGGAATTAATGTAATAATAGGCGAAAACAGCACTGGAAAGACTACGCTCTTAAAGGCGTTATATTCTTTGGTAAAACCATATGGACGAAAAGACTTTTCAAAGTCTACTCAACCGCAGCAAGAAGAGATGATTGTTCGTAAAATGGTCGGTGTCTTTCGTCCCGATGGGGGTAAAATAGGGCGGCTAGCAAGTCGTAGGCAAGGCTCTTCAAAAAATCTAACGGCTCAAGTTAGTATGCTAGAAGGAGACTGCATCTCAGTCTCTTTCGGTAGTCGAAGCTCAAATCATGCAGATATTTCCATTCATTCGTCGGGAAAAGTTAAGCCTATCGATCCTGTGTACCTTCCTCCCAAAGAAATGATTTCTGCGACGGAGCACTTTCAAAGTTTGTATGAAGAGTATCATATTGATTTCGAAGAGATGTATTATGATTTAACAAAGCTTCTTGACAAGCCTTTGAAAAAAGGGGCAAATACAAGCGAACAAAACGAAGTGCTTTCAAAATTTGAAGACAGCATAAAAGGGAATATTGTTCAACGAGACAAGAAGTTCTATCTTAACGTAGAGGGAAAAGGCTCTTTTGAAATGGGGCTGGTTTCGGAAGGTTATAAAAAGCTGGCAACTATTGTTTATTTGATTCAATCTGGAAGTCTCAGTAAGGGATCCGTTCTATTTTGGGATGAACCCGAAACAAATATGAATCCTAAAATGGTTGAACCTATTGCTCAGGCTCTTGGTGCTCTTTCACGAGCAGGTGTACAGATCTTTGTTACAACGCATGACTATTTCACAATGCAAAGCTTAAATCTTATCGCTAAATATCCTCATGGAAAACCCGTAGATGTTCAGTTCGTTTCCCTGTACCATGATAGTGATGGTAAAATCATGATGGAAAAAGCGAAGGATATCAATGATTTAACCCATAATTCCATTATGGAAGAATTTGATGCGCTATATAACCGGGAGCAAGATTTGATATATGATATTAACTGAAGGAAACTTACGTTTTACTTTTTCGTCGGATTATGCGATTAAATTTGATGACACATTCTTTTATCGTAAATCTTTTAACCCTATGCCCGGAGCTAAAGGTGTGGATTTCATTTGCGATTCCAATGATTTCTTACTTTTTCTTGAGGTAAAGGATTGTCTTGGCAGAGAAGCTGAGAACCGCTGGAGGATAGCCCCGAACAATGAAAAGAGAGACTCCATTCCATCAAGTACCGATAAATCAGACAGAGACAGTTTAGATATTGAAGTCTCTCATAAAGTTGCTATGACAATTTCCTGTTTATTGGGTGCGCAGACCTATAGGGAGAAGCGTATAACAAAGGCCGAAGAACTCATTCCATATGTGGAGGCTTTGGAAGATTGCCGCATTGCTCAGAGGAGCAAGCCATTATATGTGGTGCTTCTCTTGGAAGGCGATTTTGGATCACAAACAAGAAATAAGGCTATGATAATGTATAGAATCCAGCAGTACCTTGAGAAAAAATTAAAATGGTTAAACTGCAGAATTTCTGTTGAAGATACCAGTACGTATAGCAAAAGACTATTCAGCATTGAGCGCATAGAATAGCCATTACATCTATATTTTCAACCAGCAACAATTAGCTTAGGATTCTCTCAGTGAATTCCTATTTTCTTTCCATTGAACCCATCTACCAACTCATCTACGGACAGCCATTCTGGTTGAGAAACGCTGCGAAAATTACTACACATTATCTAAAATCAGTTGCTCTTATTTGTGGAATACCAACAAAATTTTACGGTGATTCCGAAATTTTTACCAGCGATGCTTTCTCATAACCGCTTGGTCGGGGGTTCAAGTCCCTCATGGCCCATATTTGTAAAGCCCCCAGCCGTGTCCCGGCTGGGGGTTTTACAAATATGTTGGCCATGAGAGGACTCGAACAGCACGGCCGCCCGCAGGCGGCAAAAAACAGTCCGGTGGACTGTTTTTTAGTGCGCGGGCGCTTTACTTTTTACGCACCACATTCGTCAAGCAATAGAATCCGTTGCAACGACGGATTCTGTTTTTGTTTTTATGGGGGCTACGGAGCGATTGAGACAATCGCTGGTTTTGCCGATGAAGCGGTAGTAGATTTCGATGCGCATAACCGTTTCACCGTCAATTATCTCTTTCTCGTGGACGATGATTTTCTCAATCAGCGTGTGAACCAGTTCCTCGTCCAACTCCGTAATATCGGCATACGGGGCGACCAAATCGGCGAAATCCTGTATGCCCTGCGTTTTGGTGGTTGCTTCTGTAAGCAACGCTTGAATTTCTGCGGCGCGGGTTTTCAATTCTTTTGTTTCCGCTTCATACTTGGCAGATAGGGTCTGATAGAGGTCATCCGAGAGCCGTCCGAACACGTTATCCTCGTAGATGCGCTGCACCAGCGTGGTCAGTTCGGACAGGCGGCGCTGGGCTGCGTCCAACTCTTTTTTCATGGCTTTCTGCTCGTTCAGCTGCCCGGCCTGTGACAACCCCATCAGATAGTCCGCATACGCATCAGTATCCTCGGCAGCCAGCATAGCGTGGCGGCGGATGTCCGCCAGAACGATAGCCTTGACCTGTTCCAGCGAGATATAATGCGTGGTACACACCTTGCCGCCGTAGCGCCGATTGGCGTTGCAGCTGAATGTACCCAGCGACTTACGGCGTTCATCTTTTTTGCGGCTACAAAATGCCATGCGCTTGCCGCACTCCCCGCAGAACATGATGCCGCGAAAGATGTTATTCTCGCTGCGCTTTTTGCCCGGCTGCTTGACCTTGATGCGTTCCTGCACCGTCCAGAAAGTCTCGGCATCCACCAGCGCTTCGTGCGTTCCCTCCACAACGACCCAATCCGTTTCGGGCTTCCAAATCATCTTTTTAGATTTAAAATTTTGTGTGCCGGTGCGGAAATGCACCATATTCCCGATGTAGACTTGATTCATCAGAATGGCACGAACCGTGCTGTGATCCCACGCATACGGATAGGTCAGAACAATATCTGACGCAAAAGTTCCAAACTTTTCGTGCAGGTACGCCTGTGGGCGGAGAACTTGCTTTTCGCCCAGTTCCTTTGCAATGATGCTGCAACTTTTACCCGCAAGCGCCATTTGAAAAATTTCCTTGATGACCCATGCGTACTGATTCGGAACGAGCTTGTGGCGGTCATTGGGGTCACGGTCATAACCATACGGCGGGTACGCGCCCGTGTATTCCCCACGCAGTGCCTTTGCCTTGAACGCCGACTTGACCTTGCGGCTGATGTCCTTGGCATACCATTCATTGATGATATTTTTGAACGGTGCAAATTCGTTATCTCCGGCAGCGGAATCCACGCCATCCGTGATGGCAATGAACCGCACCTTATTCTCCGGGAAGATTACTTCCGTGTAGCGCCCGACTTCCAGATAGTTGCGGCCAAGGCGCGACAGGTCTTTTACAATAATCGTTCGCACCCGCCGCTGCTCGACCAGTTCCATCATTTCAGTAAATGCAGGGCGGTCAAAGTTTGTGCCGGAGTAGCCATCATCCATAAAGAACTGGCAATTCGTAAAACCGTGTTCCTTGGCATACTGCCCCAGAATGGCGCGCTGGGATTGGATGCTCATGCTTTCGCCGCCGACTTCATCATCGCGGCTCAATCTGCCATATAAAGCGGTAATATCCTGTAGCTGTTTCTCTTTCATTTTCCATCCTTTCCGAACAGCGATTCAGGATGTCTGCCAGCTGTAGTATAACTCTCTTTGCACGATTTGTGTAGGGGCTTTCGACACATTTTTTGCTGAATGGCGGTTCTTTTTTGCTTGATTTTTTCAAGTATACGGACTGCCGCCGCAAAAGTCATTGAGCGGGAATTGTGTGCAAATTGCACATCGCGCAAATGCTAATATTTGAAACTTTTGTGAATAATCATCGTCATCTCTCGCAATATGGCGGAGAACTTGCTATACTATGTATTGTTCATCTCTATCGGCATCCATGCAGGAAACGCCTCAAAATACGGAGAGTTCCGTAATCAGATGATTGGGTAACGAAAGATTTCCGCCTGCTTGCAGAAAGAATGACGCTTATTTGAATTTGAAAGAACCTTGAAAACCGAATTACAGTTAGGGGGTACGCGAATGGAGCGTTTAGACTTCTGCTCGTTTGTGGTGACCCTGCGCAGATACATTTATGCGGATGCGCTGGGAAACCAATTAGACTTACTTTGTTTGCTGTTCGGCAGCTTTCTGCAAAGTACAGATGCCGAAGATTTCACCTTCGACAACGGACAGGTCTGCCGCTGGCTCAACGGCACAGCGCGGGTCAGCCCGAAGATCACATCCTTTTACCTTGTCGGTGAGAACCAAGAAAAGCTGACGCAGGACATGGAAACAAAAATACTTACCATTATGTCGGACCCCGCAATGGCAGCGCAGAGCGAGTGTGACTTGTTGATGCAGGATGTTTCCATTTCCACCAGCAAGAAAAAGTCATTATACGCGGAACGGGATTTCTCCGTTTCCGCGCAGGTCGCAGAGTTTTTGTCCTTACTGCTGTGCTTCGCAATGCAGCGTGAGTTTGTAAAACGCGAAGCACGGGCAAAGGTCTGCGAACAGATCATCTTGCCGCCGGACTATGACCCGGTAGTTTTTACCGAGGCCCGGATGTCCAAATGTATCGTGATCCAGCCAATGACCGGGCCTTACAAAATTGTAAAGGCGGAGAATATTTTTAAAGAAATCCCATTTGCACTCGAAAAAATATTCCCACCTGTAAGTGAGGATTCCGAAGATGCTGTGGAACATGCCGAGCAGATGAAAAAACGCCGGAAAATGCTTTTGGCTTTGGTGCAATATCTAAAAGAAACTTATCAGCTTGGCATTATGGAAATCGAAACCGGCAACGAAGAAAAAGGTCATGCTCTTGTGCGGGAAGTTCAGAATATTTACCGACAACTGTATGGTGAAATGCCTGCCCTTATGGAAGAACAACGTCAGATGTATCGGGAGTATCTGGAAAGCAACGGAATCCGATTTTTCCAAGAACCCCATAAACTAACAGGCTGACGGCACAGCGGTTCTCTCACGAAAGTGAGAGGGCCGCTTTTTCTATGTTCATTTTCCTGCGCTCAATTTCCGCACAATTTCCCATCAATGCTAAAGCAGCCCGCTTTCGATAAAATGAATCTGTAACCCGATACCAAAATCGGTGTCGGCAGCAACATTCCGAAAGGGGGCTTTTTTATAAGGCAAGAGAAGAAAATTTTATCAAAAGCCTATCGGCACAAAATCGGCAGGGTGACGTTTGAGGTCACATCCTACGACAACCCGGCAGGCATGCAAACATCGCAGGAAATGCTTTTGCAGATGATGGAGCAGAAGATACACGGAGAGAGGAGATGATTCCCCGATGAAGCAATTCAATGACATTACAATTATCGGCATCGACCAAGGGTATGGCAATATGAAAACCGCCAATACCATTTTCCCTACGGCTATTACCGCTTACGACACCGCGCCCATGTTCAAGGGTGATGTGCTGGAATACGGCGGTAAATTCTACCGCGTGGGAGAAGGTCACAAGGGCTTTGTGGCAGACAAGTCAACGGACGGCGATTTCTATCTGCTGACGCTGGCGGCCATCGCCAAAGAGTTGGAGCAATACCGGCTGTTCACCGCCAGCCTGTGTCTGTCGGTGGGGCTGCCGCTGAGCTGGGTCGGCAGCCAGCGTGAGAGCTTCCGGCAGTATCTGATGCAGAACGAAACGATACGTTTCCGCTTCAATGGGAATCTGTTTCAGCTTCGCATCGTGGGCTGCAAGGTGTATCCGCAGGGCTATGCGGCCATTGTTCAGCAGCTGGCAGACTTCGAGGGAGAGCATCTGTTGGCTGACATCGGCAACGGCACAATGAATCTGCTCTACTTGACGGATTCTCAGCCGCAGGAAAGCCGCTGTTGGACGGAGAAAATCGGTGTGAACCAGTGCATGATCCGCGCTAAAGAAGCGGTGCTTCGGCGTTTTGGCAGCAAAATCAGCGACAGCACGGTGGAGCAGATTTTGCGGACAGGCACGGCAAAAATCGATGCCGACTATCTCGCCTGTATTCGAGAAGTTGCATCCGGCTATGTAGCCGAACTGTTTGCAGCCTTGCGCAGTTACGAGTACGACCCTGCCACCACGCACTTGACCATCGTGGGCGGCGGTGGGCAGTTGGTCAAGCACTTCGGCAGCTATGACCCGGAGCAAGTCACCATTGTGGATGACATCTGCGCCGCTGCCAAGGGGTACGAGTACATGGCCTACCGCCAGATGCTCCGAGGGTGAAACCGTGTCGGAGATACGGACGACCAACCTGCGGTTCAACCTTGGCAAAGAGCCGCAGCGGAAAGCATGGCAGTATTTGCAGACGATGGATAAATCGGTGTTCAAGTCGTACAACCAAGCGGTCGCCACAGCGGTGGTGGACTACTTTGACCGCTACTACCAGACGCAGGATGACCCTTATCTGGAGACGCGAGCGCGCGAGGAACAGTTTGTGCAGCAAATCGTGGATGCAGTGCGGGATACTTTGCGGGAGACGATGCCGGTCTTTCTGGCAGGGTGCATAACCGGGATGGCGCAGAACCCTGCCGCTGTTTCTCCCCAGCCTGTAAAAGAACCTGTGAAAGACAGCATCAACTGGGATTTTGTGGGTGGCTGATATGCCTGTGCGGACTTTACAGGAATGTCTGGACGAGTTTGTGGCAGAACGCCCGCTCCAGCCGGATGAATATCCCGATGCTGTCAGTGGGCTGGCTTACTGCAAACGCTGCCGTTCCCCGCGCAGGACGCGGCAGATGTTGTTCGGAAAAGAGAGAATCCTCCCGATAGGGTGCAGATGCCAGATGGAAGATGCTGCTTTTGTTCAGAGCAGCAGTACAAATGGCGATAAGCAGCGGCAGAATTTCAGCCCCAAAACGCAGACACCCAAACAAGGCTGATTTTCACACCAAAAAGGAGAAAGCATGACCGAAGATGAGAAAAAGTTGATACAGGCACGGCACAGGCTGGAAGCTGTGCAGGCACGCAACCGCCAGAAAGAGCGCAAGGCGCGAACCCGCCGACTTATCCAAGAGGGCGCGATACTGGAAAGTGTATGGCCGGAGATACGCGACATTCCGATGGCTGACTTGCCACGCAAGCTGCACGATAAACTGAGCAATGCCCCGTGAGGGGCAGCTCTCCCTCACCGAAGTGCGCACTTACTCACCACCGGCAAGCCGGCGGTGGTATGTGCGCCCGCTGAGGCGGGAGGACTTTTTATCGCGGAGGTGATATGCTGTAGCTATCTATCATTTCGAGTCAAAAATCATCAGCCGTGGAGCAGGCCGTTCTGCTATCGCCGCCGCTGCCTATCAGAGTGGAGAACGGCTGTACAACGATTATGACGGCCTTACCCATGACTACACCAAGAAAGGCGGTGTCCTCTATACAGAAATCTTACTGCCGCCCCAAGCCCCGGCAGCGTGGAAAGACCGACAGACCCTGTGGGCAGCGGTGGAGTCTGCCGAGAAAACCAAGGACAGCCGCCTTGCTCGCCAGTTGATCGTTGCCCTGCCCGTTGAACTTGGGCGGGATGATTGGCTGCTGCTTCTGCGCGGCTTCATCCAAACGGAATGTGTAGACAAGGGTATGTGCGCCGACTTCGCCATCCACGACCCGGATGGGCATAACCCCCATGCACACATTATGCTGACGATGCGCCCGTTGGATGTCCACGGAAAATGGCAAGGCAAAACGCAAAAAGAATACCTGTGCCGCAAAGCCGATGAGGAACGTGGCTTTACAGCACAGGAGTTTTTGCAGGCAAAAGAGAACGGCTGGGAAAAGCAATATAAGTACAAGAACACAGCGGGCGTATCGGCGTGGCTGACGCCCACACAGGCCGCCCGCGAACCGGGGTGGAAACGCTGCTCGAAGCAGCCGAAAGCGGTGAAATTAGGGCGACAAAACCCGCTGTGTGCGCGATGGAACAGCCCGGAGCAATTACTGGACTGGCGGGAAGCGTGGGCAGATGCCGTGAACCGCACACTGGAAGAAAAACAGCAATCCGTCCGTGTAACCCATCTAAGCCATGCGGCGCTTGGGCTGGATGAGCAGCCCACAGTGCATGAGGGCAGCCAAGCCCGAAACCTTGAATTGCAGGGCATCAAGGCAGACCGCTGTGAACTGAACCGCCAAATCCGCGCGGACAACAAGCTGCTGCGCGAACTGAAAGCCCAGCTTGCCAAGCTGTCCAAGGCCGTTGAGAATACCGTAGAGCATATTGCGGAAACGCTGGAACGGCTGCGCAGCAGTTTGATAATGCTGCAATACCGCCTGTTGGTGAACAACAAACAGGTCGATACATGGAAACGTCAGGTCAACTATTACCGCCCCATTCTGCAAGATTATCATGCGGTAACACAACAGCTTGCTGACAAGAAATCCGAGCAAGAGCAACTGCAAACCACTCGCAACACCGCATCCCTGTTGCAAATTGCCCAGCGCCGTCAGCTTGCCGAGCAAATTGCCGCGCTGACCGAGAAAATCGAAGAACTCCGCAGCCGTCAAGCAATGATTCTGCACAACCTCGATTGCAAAAATAATGGTGAAGCCCAGCGCTTCGGCAGTTACTTGGACAAGCTGGAAGAAATGCAGGAGAAGCTGGCAGCGCAGAGAGAAAGCCTTACACAGCAGCTTTCCGCCACCATAAAACAGTACCTTGAAATTGAGAATATGATTCAGCCGGAAGACGAGGACAGCGTTCGACAGCGCCGTACTGCTCTGCGGCCAGATGTAGCCTTTGAACGAGAGCAGCAGCTATCCCATAATGGATATATCGACAACATATCTATTCAAATTGCACAGCAAATAGTTGATGTTCAAATCGTTGGAGACAAAATATCTGAAAAAGTTCAAACGTCTATGGCCCAACATAAAGAGGTGCCAGATCGATAAGTATAAATCGAATAATAATATTTGCAACAATATGTGACCATCACAGGAGATATAGAGGCCACTGATTTGATTATTAAGGCCGGATAAGAATGCAATTCTGATATAGATATTGACAAATTAAAAAAAGCGATACAATGATAGCATTAGATATTAAACCCTGTCACATGAGGAATACGATGATGAGATTAGTACAGATGATTTGGCAAGTACTTATGATTCTTATTTCGGTGTACATTGGTTGGTTATTTATACGCTGTATGAGAAGATACAGTGATTCACATAAAGAGAAAAAAGGTGATAAAAAGTAACACCGCCTCAAACTGAGGCGGTGTTACTTTTTATCAATGAATCGCGAAGCAGTAACTTTTTTATAAAATTTCTCCTTTGAAATTGCGTAGAATTAGAGTACATGGGAAATGACTCAATTGTAGCTTATAAATAAAATAAGTAGGAAAAACACGCGAAATCATCAACTCGTAAATAGGAAGAAAGTTAATGGGAGAAATAGACCTTATTGTGAGTATATCACTCAAATCGTACTGGTCATTTTACGGATTATTTTTGTTTGAATGACCAAAAGACATCGAATGGTTTTTCAAGAGACATTGCCGCGAGCATCACAGCGCAGTGCGAGGCTTACGGGGATAAACGTTCCGTTTTTGGACAGCGTTGCATTTAAATAGGCACCGTTTCCGCTAGTCCATGTCTTTTGATCTCCATAGCTCCACCCGTTAGAACCTGCTCCCGCTCCGCTTGCTGCAGTAGCACTGGCAGAAGAACCATCGTAATAGAAGGATGCGTATAAAGTAGCTACACCTATGTAAGTTCCATCTTTATAATATTCTTTTGTAACGTTATAGGTTTTTGAACTCCGGGCCATGCCGTTTGTTTCTGATAATGTGACAACCGCAGTAATGCCATCCCCTAAATCTTCAGTATAAATCTTTTTGGCAGAACTGTTTTCCTGTGCAAAGCAAGAAAGTGAAAAAAGAGCCATGAACATAGAAACAGACAGCAGTGCGATAACCCGTTTAAGTGTTTTTGTCATATTGACACTCCTTTGCAATTTGTTCAAGTTTTTGTTTTGCCATTTTATCGAGTTCGTTCTGTGAGTAATCTTCTCCACCTAAATCTGTATAGGTAGTCTCGGTGTTGACGATCATCACTCCTTTCGTTGTCGTGAAAAAGATTACTACAGAAAAAAGAACCACTACAATTATTCCGACTAATAATTGCAAGCCATATTTGTAACGATGTGCAGAGCGATTCCACCGTGATATTGTTTGCGGCGATTGACTTTCCACGAAATCTGCAGCGACTTGTTTAGGCGTGGTTCCCAACAAGCTTGCAACAGTAGCAAAGTCGGCATCTGGATTTTCAATGCTTATATCGTGCGCCACGTTATGTACATAAGAAGAAAACTCTTTGCGGGCTTCACGACAGGGCAGTGCTGATGCCGCAACCTTCAAATAGGATTGCAAATCCTTTTCACTAACCATTCTTGCCCTCCGCGTATAAATGTCCATCCATATTCATTAAGGTTTCTAATGTCGCTGTAAATAGCTTGTACTCTGTTCGAAGCTGATCGTAATAGCATTGTCCTGAAGATGTGATACCTAAGTAAATGCGTGCTCTCCCATCTTCAATTCGTTTTTCGGCTTCTTCAATAAATCCATTTTCCTGAAGTCGATATACAGCAAGATACATTGTATTGTAGGTGAGAACCCCTTGTGTTAGGCGGCTTACTTCTTGAGCCATCTGGTAAGTATACATAGGCTTTTGACGTAGCATAAATAAAACCAACATTTCAGTAGTGGCTTTCTTCATGGCATCCCGCATACTCTGAGTGGGGTTCACCTTTGATCTTTTTTCCTGTTCCATGAGCGAAACCACCTTGTCTTTTGTTCAATATCACTATAACAGATTATATATATTTGTCAACACTTTTCATTGACAAATATATATAATTCTGGTATTCTCTTATTAGAAAAATCTTCACTATTATGAAAGGCCTTGGTGATTTCAATGCAGAGAGAAATGCCCATAAAGATGAAAATATCGCCGCAATATCATTAACATATAATTACAAGGAGTTTATCATGAAAAAAATCATTAGTTCTCTTATGACGGTTTTCTGTGTTGCTATTTTCAGCATGTCTGTTTTTGCAGAAAACGAAGCAATTAAACCTCATCGTCTTGAATGTCCTAACTGTGGGCGCTTCTCGGTAGTCTCTGTCAAAAATCATACGAGAACAGCGAACAATCGTCAGGAACCCTGTGATCACTATACCCAAGGAACAGATGAGGTGATGGATATCATAGCGTACTATCAAGATATTTGCGGCTCGTGTGTGTACAAATCCGCAGAATATAGCGTTGATACAGGCGAGGATGTTAGAATTTGTCACGGCTGGAATGGGTGAGCCATGGCTATGTATATGAGATGGAGCCTTTTTTTGTTAAGTGTATGTGTTGCGCTTTCGGCTTGCTCGATGACACCAGAGAATCCATCTGAGACATCAGAAATCTTCTCAGGCCTTAACGAAGACCTAGAAGAAAAGCCCTTGGAAGTTTTATATCATGGTGGTAACCCTCTGACTCCTGAGGATACTTTATCCAAAGTTTTAATCGAAACCTCTGAAAAAGTCCCGGTATGCCCAACTTGTAAAGCCGAAATGCGTGCAACTCTAACTAACAGCGAAAAGCTCCCTGTTCAAGAACAAAGCTGTCTCAGCATGGCTCAAGGAACTGATGGTGTATACAATTTTCTTCTTTCTTATGAGTGGAAATGTCCTTCTTGTGGATACACAGAAGGGGCCTACACTTCAGAAGGTACATATGCTATAATCTGTCATGGCTGGAATTCGTGACTAAATGTTCCATAAAATACTAAGAGCAAAAAGGGAATTCATCGATGGATGAATTCCCTTTTTGCGCAAACATCTTAATCGCTGCCTTTGCATCGTGAGGTGCGTAAAAAGTAAAGCACCCGGGAGAGTCCCCATGCCCGCTTACGCAGTAGAGTGTGTTCAAGGGGCGCACCCCGGCTGGGGGCTTTACAAATATGTTGGCCATGAGAGGACTCGAACAGCACGGCCGCCCGCAGGTGGCAAAAAACAGTCCGGTGGACTGTTTTTTAGTGCGCGGGAGAGTCCCCATGCCCGCTTACGCAGTAGAGTGTGTTCAAGGGGTGCACCCCGGCTGGGGGCTTTACAAATATGTTGGCCATGAGAGGACTCGAACAGGGCGACGGCGGCTACCGCTGCCATTTTGTAGGGGCCGATGCTTGCATCGGCCCGCGGGCGAACAATGTTCGCCCCTACACCCCTCTGCACGGCACTTTATAGCATACAGATAAAACTCCACGGGCGGATATGGAATCCGCCTCTACGGGATGAAACATTGACAAAACAACGCAAATACGTTTTAATGATAATACAAACAACCCGGAAAGGGGGATACCCATGAAACACGCAAAACATAGTCGCACACCCTGGGTCGTGCTGGGGGGGCTGGCGGCGGTGATCCTGTGCGCGGTGGTGATTTTTGCCCTGCGGGGATCCGGCGCAAAGGCAAAAGATGTTGAGATACCAGGTACGCGCGGTACGATCGCGGCTACCGTGCAGCTGCCTGCCAGGTCGGCACGCGGCGATGAACTGCCGCTGGTCGTGCTTTGCCATGGCTTTACCGGCAACCGGCAGGGGGACGGTCACTTTGCGCCCCTGGCCGATGACCTGGCTGCGCAGGGCATTGCTACCGTGCGGCTGGACTTTGCCGGCTGCGGCGACAGCACCGAGCCCTACACCGCCTACACGCTGGCCAATATGGCGGCGGACGTGGACAGCGTGATCGCCTACATGCAGGCCACCTACGGTACCGGCAAGACGGCGCTGGTGGGCCACAGCATGGGCGGGCGGCTGGCCAGCCTGTACCCGCAGCTGGGCCGGTACCCGGTCACGGCGCTGGCGCTCTGGAGCCCTGCCAACGGCACGGGCCTGCACGGGCTGGAGTTTTTGAATAGCAACGATTTTTCCGCCGTAGAAGAACTGGCCGCCCGCGCAGATGCCGAGGGCAGCGTCGCGGCCTGGGGTGTGACGCTGAGCGCCGCCTACATCGACGGCATGCGCGACAGCGACCCCAACGCCGTATTGCGTGCAAGCGGCCTGCCGGTGCTGCTGACCTACAGCGGCAACGAACGCATTTTGAGCGATACTACTCAAAGCGAGACCCAAGCGGCTGTCGAAAGCCTGCCGGGCGGGCAGATAGTACTGGACTCCTTTGTGGACGGTGACCATAACTACACCAGCGAAGACCCCGATACCAATGCCCGGCTGGACGCTGACCTGCGCCAGATCACGGCTACTTTTTTAACGTCCCATCTGCAATAAAAATCGCCCCCGTTCGGTTGCGGCTCCGAACGGGGGCATAAGGGGTATCGATTGGTGTGAGGAGGAATCATGTTCCAGAATTACGGTTGCGGCTCCGTAACCCTGTACCTATACAATACAGGACATCTGCTAAAAAACTATGATACTGGTATGAACTTTTTGTAAATTGCAAAAACCCCAATAAAAAACCTCCGGCCCGAAAGCCGGAGGTGATTTTTTGCAGATATCAGGCTGCGATTAGCCGAACATGTTGATCAGGATACCGGCAGCAACAGCAGAGCCGATAACACCGGCAACGTTGGGGCCCATGGCGTGCATGAGCAGGTAGTTGCGGGGGTTGTACTCCTGGCCGACCTTCTGGGAAACACGGGCAGCCATAGGAACGGCGGAAACACCGGCGGAACCGATCAGCGGGTTGATCTTGCCGTGAGTGAGAACGCACATGATCTTGCCCAGGATAACGCCGCCAGCGATGCCGACACCGAAAGCAACAATGCCCAGGACGATGATCTCGACGGTCTGGATATTCAGGAAGGTAGAAGCGTTGGTGGTGCAGCCGACGGAGAAGCCCAAGAAGATGGTGATAATGTTCATCAACTCGTTGCCGGCAGTCTTGGTGATACGCTCAACAACGCCGGACTCTTTCATCAGGTTGCCCATCATCAGGCAGCCAACCAGGATGGCAGCATCCGGCAGGGTCAGGGCAACAATGATGGTAACGATGATGGGGAAGAGAATCTTCTCCGTCTTGGAAACACGGCGGGGCGCAGTCATAACGATCTGACGTTCTTTTTCCGTGGTCAGGGCCTTCATGATAGGCGGCTGGATAACAGGCACCAGCGCCATGTAGCAATACGCCGCAACAGCGATAGAACCCAGCAGATGCGGGGCCAGCTTGGTGGTAACGTAGATAGCGGTGGGGCCGTCAGCACCACCGATGATGCCGATAGCACCGGCTTCCTGGTTGGTGAAGCCCAGGATCTTGGCGCCGACGAAGGTGAAGAAGATGCCCAGCTGTGCAGCAGCGCCCAGCAGCAGGCTGGAGGGACGTGCAATCAGCGGCTCGAAGTCGGTCATCGTACCGATGCCCAGGAAGATCAGAGGAGGATAAATGCCCAGCTTGACACCTAAGTAAATGTAGTCCACCATGCCGCCGGAAGAACCAAGCAGCGCCCAGTCAATATGGTTGGTGGAGTTGATGAAGATGTCCATGTGGAAGATGCCGTCCAAGGGCAGGTTGGTCATCAGCATACCAAAGCCGATGGGCAGCAGCAGCAGGGGTTCAAACTGTTTGACGATGGCCAGGTACAGCAGCACACAGGCCACGGCGAGCATAACGGCGTACTTCCAGCCGCCCTCGGTAAAGAAGATCTGTGCCCAGCCGGACTTGGCAAAAATCTCCGAGATGTTGGTTAAAATAGCACCCATTTCCAGACCTCCTTACATAAAGGGCGTGGTATGCTCACGCACACCGGCGTCACCCCAGGAACCACGGCGGGAACCTGCGGCGGGCTTGGAAACGCGGCGGATACCGTGGATCACAGCGCCGGAACCCATCACGGTAGCAACAGCGGCAGAAATCGCAGCAATGACCTCGCCGGGGATGCCGCCGTTGTCCGCTTTTGCGGCGGGGGCAGCAGGCTTGGCAGCCGGTGCCGGGGCAGCTTTGGCCGCCGGTGCGGCCGGGGCCTGCGGCTTGGGTTTGGCGGGTTTATTATTTTTCAGGTCGAAGAGCTTGCCCTCCAGGGTGATGATGAGGCACAGGGCAATCAGCATGGCAAAAACCAGGGTAATACTGGTCAGCACCACGGTGCCGTCGCTGGCTTCCAAGGCAAGCAGAGCGAGGTTGGGCATGGGATTTCCTCCTTTTTGGATAAAACATGAAACTCTTTTTAACAAAAGGGCATTTATCTGTATTATAGCACAATGTGAATTATTTTGGTAGATTTTTTTGCAAAAAATTTAACATACCTGTAAATTTGCCCAAGTTTAGCCCGGCCGTTCAATCTGCTGACTGCGACTGACCGCACACGAAAAACAGATGACTGTAAAATATGCACAAAAAACAGCCTGCTTTTTTGGCGGTAAAAAGCCAAAACTGACGAAATATGCCAGGCTGTACAATTTGCCCCTTGACCGCAGGCCCAGACTGTGCTACCATGACCACAATGCAACAAACGGCAAAGGCGCCGGACGGGATAGCAAGCTCCCGCCCGGCGCCTTTTGTTGTTGGTTGTAAAGCTGGAAAGCAAGAGAGAGGAAGTTTTGTTATGTACAACTCTGCGGACGTTACCTGGACGTTGGTTGCGGCATTCCTGGTATTCTTTATGCAGGCAGGCTTTGCTTTGTGCGAGGCTGGCCTGACCCGCGCAAAGAACACCGGCAATATTCTGATGAAGAATATGATGGACTTTTGCATCGGCACGCCCTGCTACTGGCTGGTAGGCTTCGGCATCATGTTTGCCGGGTCCGGCGCGCTGATCGGCGGGTTTGACCCATTTATTCAGGGCAGTTATGATTTCGGCACGCTGCCGGTCTGGGTCTATGCGGTGTTCCAGACCGTGTTCTGCGCCACGGCCGCCACGATCGTTTCCGGTTCGATGGCCGAGCGCACCAAGTTCAGTGCGTACTGCTGCTACTCGGCAGCTATCAGCCTGATCGTCTATCCTATTTCCGGCCACTGGATCTGGGGCGGCGGCTGGCTGGCACAGCTCGGCTTCCATGATTTTGCCGGTTCTACGGCAGTCCACTTTGTGGGCGGCGTTACCGCCTGCCTGGGTGCCTGGATGCTCGGCCCCCGCATTGGCAAATATGGCAAGGACGGCAAGGCCCGGGCAATCCCCGGCCATAACCTGACCGCCATGGCACTGGGCGTATTTATCCTGTGGTTCTGCTGGTTCGGCTTCAACGGCGGTTCTACCGTCAGCATGACCGGCGACGATACGATGGTTTCTGCGGGCCTGATCTGCTTTAACACCAACCTGGCTGCGGCCTTGGCTACGGTGGCCGCGCTGATCGTCAGCTGGGTGCGCTACGGCAAGCCTGATGTCTCGCTTACCTTTAACGGTGCGCTGGCCGGTCTGGTTGCCATCACTGCAGGCTGCGATGTCGTCGATCCCTTTGGTGCGGCGGTCATCGGCGTGGTGGCCGGTGTGCTCTGCATCTTCTCGGTCGAATTTTTTGATAACATCGCCAAGATCGACGACCCCGTCGGTGCGGTGTCTGTCCATTGCATGAACGGCCTGTGGGGCACGCTGGCGGTCGGCCTGTTTGCCACCGATGGCGGCCTGTTCTACGGCGGCGGGTTTGTCAAGCTCGGCATCCAGCTGCTGGGTGTTGTCAGTGTGGCGGCCTGGGTGCTGGTCACGATGCGCATTATCTTTACCATCATCAAAAAGACCATTGGCCTGCGTGTTTCTGAGAAAGAGGAACTTGACGGCCTGGATATCCACGAGCATGGCCTGGCCAGCGCCTACGCCGGTTTTGCCATCAACGATGCCACCTACGCCGAGCTGGACGTGAACGAGAACACCGACCTGGGCGAAGATGATATCGAAAAGGCCAGCCCCGAAAAGGTCGCGGCCGCTGTCAAGGTCAGCCGCGAGACCCCGCTGCCTGCGGAGTTGGATTCCGGTATGCACAAGGTATCCATCATCGTACAGCTGGCCAAGTTTGAAAGCTTGAAGCAGGCGCTGAACAAGATCGGCGTTACCGGCATGACCGTGACCCAGGTCATGGGCTGCGGCATCCAGAAGGGCAGCGGCGAGAAGTACCGTGGCGCTGAAGTGGACGCTACTCTGCTGCCCAAGGTCAAGGTGGAAGTCGTCGTCAGCAAGATCCCGGTCGAGAAGGTCATCGACGCAGCGACCAAGGCGCTGTACACCGGCCACATCGGCGACGGCAAGATCTTTGTGTACAACGTTGCCAAGGTCGTAAAGGTCCGCACCGGCGAGCAGGATTACGCTGCGCTGCAGGATGTAGAATGAGTGGGTCATTATAATATTATAATAAGGTATAAAGGTCAGTAAAAAGCGGTGCCGCGTGGGAACGGCACCGCTTTTTGTGTGGCAGAGAAAAGCCTCCCTTGTGTAAAGGGAGGTGGATGCGCGTAAGCGCAGACGGAGGGATTGTGACCTTGCGGGCAAGTTTGATTTACGGACAAGGTCACAATCCCCCAGTCACCTTCGGTGCCAGCCCTTCGGGCTCGGGCCCCTCTGTCGCTGCGCGACATCTCCCCACACTGTGGGGAGTCACCCTTT
>ERZ827117.1152-NODE-1152-length-22141-cov-3.879154_pt1 | contig 22141 bp, 17 predicted proteins | sample MGYA00519920_ERZ827117 | MGnify/ENA primary metagenome ERZ827117 (study PRJEB31778, sample SAMEA3449260) | human gut metagenome | biome: human gut; feature: human-associated habitat; material: faeces | place: United Kingdom | collected 2010/2012 ...
CCCGCCAGCTGGAGTGTCGCAGGCATGCATCTTGCCAGTTCACCCGCCACAGTTCTTTTCGGATTTACATAACTGATCCCAAAATCTCCCCGCAGGCAATCCGCAAGCCAGGAAAAGTACCGCACAAGATATGGCTTATCAAGTCCCAGCTCTGCACGGACTTCCGCGATGGCCTCTTCTGTTATGATGGGCACCTGGCGGACACGCAGCGCTACCTCCGCCGGATCCGACGGGATCAGGTTGATAAATACAAAGCATACAAATGAAATCACGATCAGAAGCGGGATCGCTGAAAGGATCCGCTTAATGACGTACTGTTTCATGAAATTCTCCTTTCCGTACATACGCACAACAACAAGCCGCCCGGATGGACGGCCTGTCAGATCGGGCTTTCGACTTGAATTTTTACTCAAAATAGAAATCCGCGAACGGAACTTCGTACTGGGTCTGTGTGAAATGGAAGCCCTGAAGATCCGAACGGTAGATCGCCTTATTGCACTCATATGTGAGCGGAATGTATACCGCGTCCTCATGGAGTCTTGTCAGGACAAATGTGTAGAGTTCCTGGCGTTTTGTCTCATCGGTGGATACAAGAATATCCGTGATCGCCTGATCGATATCCGCCTTATCTTCAAGTCCGAGCTGCGCTGCATAGTCACCGTAAACCGGTGCGCGCATCGCTGCCAGGGAAGACTGCGGATCATACGGCGTACCCCAGCAGATATTGAATACCATGTCGAAGTTACCGGCTTTCATATTGTCGCGATAGGACTGTTCTTCCTCTCCGTGGATATTTAAGGAAATTCCGATCTTCTGGTATTCACTCTGCAGATACTCAGCGATTGCTTTCTCTGTTACGCTGTCACTGTTGTAAAGAAGATCGATGTTTAACTTCTGACCGTCTTTTTCACGGATCTTGTCCGCTCCAACGACCCATCCGGCTTCGTCTAACATACTCTGGGCAAGCTCCACATCGTATGCGTACGGCTCAAGGTCGATATCGCAGTACGGAACTGTTTTCGCAAACAGAGTGTCTGCCGGCTGCTCAAGTCCATAGAAGATGCCGTCGGAAATTGCCTGCTTGTTGGTCGCGTGCTGAAGCGCCTGGCGGACTTCCTTATCCGCAAGGACATCTCTTGTCGTGTTTAATACGATCTGACGGGTAGATGTCGGGTCAGAAAGGGATACTGTAAATTTATCGTTTCCTGTGTACTGGTTGATCGCGTCCGCGTCGATCATGTTCTTTCCGAAGATCATATCGATCTCGCCCTTCTCCAGCGCAAGAATTCTCGTCTGGTTATCCGGGATCACCTTAACTGTGATCTTTTTGATCTTCGGCTGTTCGCCCCAGTAATTTTCATTTGCCTCAAAAACGGCATATTCGTCTGTCACAAAGTCGGTCAGCACATACGGACCTGTTCCGATATACGCGTTGACTCCGTCCTTTGTGCTTCCATCCTTCATCGCTTTCGGAGAGATCATGGCAAACGGTCTCGTAACACCAAGCTCTGTTAAAAGCGGGTAGTACGGCTCGGAAAGTTCGATCACGAAGGTCTTGTCATCCGGTGCCGATACACCCACGAGAAGGTTCATCATCTCCAGCCATGTATGGCGGTCCTTATTCTCGATGATCGCGTCAAAGTTTGCCTTGATCGCATTTGCGTCGCAAACTTCCCCATCAGAGAATTTCACACCGTCACGGATGTGGAATGTATAGGTCTTTCCGTCATCACTTCTGCCAGGCATCCCTCATATCCATCTGCCGTAATGTTTACAAGTGTCTCATAAAGCATCTCCTGGGCATACATTTCTCCTGCGTAGAGATGTGGATTTAAATCGCGGATATCGCGATAGTTTACAAATACAAGTTCTTCTTTTCCTTCAGAAGCACCGGCTTCCGATGCTGCGGCACTGTTCTCTGCTCCTGCTGCTGCCGTTGTCTCTGCTGCGTTTCCTGCTCCGCCGCATCCTGTCAAAGATGCCGCCATAAGACCTGCCAGGCACAGGCTAAGTACTCTTTTTTTCATGTTGTCCTCCTCTTGAGTATGTGTGGGGGATCTTTACATTTTTGCAATCCCCGCTTGTGTCTGTTTTTCGCAGGAATTACTATACCATGGTTAGTCCAAACTTACCAATGCCATTTCATGGGGGATTAGTTATAACAAAAGCGTATAGCAATGAGGATTTTTTATATGATATCGCTCATATAAATACCATCTGCTATACGCTTTTCATTTCAAGTCGAACGTCCATGAGGTCTGGCGCGTGATTCTGGTCAGCGTAAACTGATTTATTCTTCACAGAATCACTGCGCATCCTTGCGGATATCCATTCCAGATCGGTTCCGTCAACAGGATTTTGGAGTTCAAATACGCAGGCCTGCTGAACCGTTACTGACTGACATCATCACTGTAAATATGTCTTCAGTTTCCCCAGATACTGCTCTGCCTCCGCAGACAGCGAGGCATTCTCCGCCGCCACAAACCCGAATGCCAGGAATGGCTCACAGTCCTCGATTTTAAGTGCTTTGATTCCGTATTTCCGGTAACCTGCCGGGACGATATCGATCCCCAGGCAGCACACATCAGAATGCAAAAGCAGGTTATTGATCATATAATCACTGTTTGTATAAAACCTGTCATTCATATGCTGTTCCGAGATGAACGCACCGACGCTGATCCTCTCGATATGATGTTCCATGGCAAAGAAATCTTCCGTCTCCGTCACAAATTTCATCCCCTTCAGTTCAGGAAAGCGAATGGATTCCCGTTCATATAGCGGATGATTTTCCCCAACATAGACACAAATCCCCCTAAGCGCCAGCTTATAGAATTCCAGTTTTTTATGCCACATGATATGCTGAAAACACGGCATCTGTGCTTCCGCGAAATAGACGATCCCGATCTCTGAGATCCTTGCCGCCACGTTATCTGTGATCTCCTCCACAGTTCCTTCCCGGTATTCATATTTTATCTGCTCTCTACCGCCCTGATACAGCTGCACCATCAGTTTTGTGAGCAGGCCACTCCTGTAACCGGACACCGAAAATCTTCTCCCGTTCGGCCGCTCCGACATCGAACGGATGACATTGGAGTGTTTTAAGATGCTCATCGCATGACCATAGAGTTCTTCCCCCTGTGGTGTCATCTTGATTCCCTTGTTGCTTCTCTCCAGAAGCGTCACATGCAGCTCTTTTTCCAGACTGTTTAACACGCGGCTCACATTCGGCTGTGTTGTATATAATTTCTCTGCCGCGCGGTTCAGGCTCCCATACTCCACCGCCGCCGCAAAATATTCCAGTTGTTTGATCTCCATTTTATTATTTTCCTGTAACCATTCAGTACCTTCACGGTTACCTTTTCCTTTCCATTCACAAGTACATGCTGCAGCACAGTTGTCTGTGTGATATGTTAGCATAAACTAACTCGTGCGGCAAGCTCTTTTTCATTGCTGTTTTGCTGGTCCATGTCCCGGCCACAGGAAAACATCGTTACATTTTTCTTGATAATGCCGCTGATTTTGATAAAATATAATTATCTACGACAGAGGAGTGACAGCCATGGTTACATTAAATGATTATCTTTATTCCGGCGATACCATGTTCAAAATTTTAAAAAACTACAGCCAGGACCTGAAGAAAGAGGCAAAATGCACCGGCAATGAGATCGACCTGATGCATGCGAACTTTCTGCTCCAGATCCGGGAGCTGCTCGAGCACAATGATTTCCTTACTGCCCAGTCCCAGAAGATCCGGGAATTTTATATCCATATGGCGAAGGAATATCCGCTTTTGGCCTTTAACTTCAAAGGGCGCATCAAATCCCTGATCCGCGCGGAGGCAAAGTTCAACGGTTACATCGTCGAATATATCTACGATTACTATACGGAAAATAAGGCCTATCCGTCGATCTCCGAACTCAAGCAGCGCCTCAGCTGTTTTCGGGATCTGATCGCATACCGGATCGTGACCTCCCTGCCGAAATGTTACCTGAAACCTGACGAATCTCAGGAAGAAGCTGACCTCCGATACCTCTACCAGATCGCCAACGAACTTCCGGGCTTTCTCGAAGAGCGGGGATTTACCGCGGAACCGGCCTACGGTGTGAAGAAAAGCACCTCGCCGTTATTAAACGATGATGTGAAGCCTTACTACCGCGACTATATCTGTGGAAATACTTCTGAGGACTACCAGTCACTCCACATCACCTTCTACGACAACAGCTCCCGCAGTTACATGGAAGTCCAGCTCCGCACAAAGCACATGGACGATATCGCCGAAATCGGTGTCGCCAACCACTTAAGCTACGAGAAGCGCCAGGAGGGCGAGCGCGCCCGCCGCGATGAGATCCCCAAGGGTGAGTGCGTCTATTTTGACGAAGCCTACGAGCGCTGCCGCCGCCTCGTCACCTTAAACCTCGCCGATCTCGACGTAAACATGTTCTCCGCCATCAATAATGACCTCGTAAACGATGGCTGCGGTCTCTACCGCGGACGCCTGATCCTGCCCTATGAGCATTTGTCGAGACATCAGAATGAGCTGGTGGATTAACCCTCAATCACTGATCATATAAACAATTTTGTACTCCTGCAGGAGTATCGCCGAAGATCCTGTCTTACTATGGGGCAGGATCTTTTTATTTCTATCCTCACGTTATTTCACTTTCTGAACTATCATTGATATTTCTCCGGTTCTGCCATATATTTAGGTTCCGAAGTAATATTTGGATTTGCTTTTTTTCGCAGAGGAACTGCTTCTGCTACATGATCCAATGGATCTTAAAGCTAAAATCCATCTACAGGAAGGGATTTCTTACATGGATATCGGAAAAATCATCAACCATCTCTCCAGCCGTCTCCGCTCCCGCTCGCAGGCAGTACACGCGAAGCTCAGGATTGAGAATGCACAGGGGAAGATCTTAAACTTTATTCTGGTGGAATCCGCGCTTCATCCCGTCTACCAAAAAGATATCGAAAAGGAATTTTCTCACCACATTACTCAATCAAGTTTATCGTAGAAAATTCCGTGAATAAGACAAAGGTCACATGACTCCCACCGATCAAAGGGTGCCAAGTGACCTTTACTTCTTCTGAATGCACTATCCCAGCTTATCTGAAGCGGCAATACACTTTTACAGCATCTTCAAAATCTCATCCCGATCCAGTACAATACTCTGGATTCCTTCTCCAGACAAGATCTCCTCCGCAAGAGCACTCTTGCTCTCCTGAAGCTTTTTGATCTGCTCCTCGATCGTGTTCTCCGCGATCAGGTCATAGACCGTCACCGTGTTCCTCTGACCGATCCGGTGCGCACGGTCTGTTGCCTGATTCTGCGCAGCGACATTCCACCATGGATCGTAGTGGATCACGATATCTGCCGCCGTCAGGTTCAGTCCTGTACCACCAGCTTTCAAGGAAATACAGAACACAGGAACATCGTCCGTCTCAAAGGAATCCACAAGCCGGATCCTCTGCTCCTTCGACACGCTTCCATCAATTCGGTGATCCTCGATTTTCTCTTTCGCAAGCGCCTTTTCAATTTCATCCAACACACTCGTAAACTGGGAGAACAGAAGCACCTTATGTCCACCGTCGACTGCCTGTCTCACAAGTTCCACACAGGCATCCATCTTCGCGTTTTCACCGTGATAGTTTTCCAGAAATAACTCCGGACCGCAGCAAAGCTGGCGCAGTCTTGTGAGTTCCTTCAATACTTCCAGCTTGCTCTGTTTAAATTCCTCTTTGCTCTGCTTTTCCAGATACAGTTTCAGCCGCTTTGCGTATGCGTCATACAGCTTTCTCTGCTCTCCTTCAAGCTCAATCGTTACCGTCTTTTCAATCTTGTCCGGAAGCTCCGTGAGCACATCCTTTTTCAGTCGGCGAAGAATAAACGGATGTACCATGCTGCGCAATCTCACACTCACTTCTTCATCTCTGTCATTCATGATCGCTTCTTCAAATTTCTCCCGGAAGCCTTGGTATCCATAAAGGAAGCCTGGCATCAGGAAATCGAAAATACTCCAGAGCTCACTGAGACGGTTTTCCATCGGAGTTCCCGTCAGCGCCATCCGGAATCCACTCTGGATCAGACGCACACTCTTTGCCGCCTGGGTACCATGGTTTTTGATGTACTGCGCTTCATCGATCACCTGATTTGCGAACCGGATATTCTCGTAGCATGCAATATCGCGTTTCAGAAGGTCATAGGATGTGATCCAGATATCCCTATCTTCCTCATTCTGGATCATTTCCTGCCGCTCTGCCGCATTTCCTGTAATCACCTTGCAGGAAAGCTCCGGCACAAACTGGCCGATCTCTTTTTTCCAGTTGTATACAAGAGAAGCCGGAGTAACGATCAACGTCCGCAGTTCATCTCCTGTCTTTCCTTCCTCTTTCTCAGATAGCAGGAACGTCAGCATCTGAAGAGTCTTTCCAAGTCCCATGTCATCCGCAAGGATTCCGCAGAAGCCGCATCGTTTTAACGTCTTCATCCACCGGAATCCATCCGCCTGATACGGGCGCAGGATTCCTCTCAGGGATTCCGGGACCTCATCATTTGCCTCTTTTGCTGTATCCATATTAAAGAGCAGCTCTTTGTACTTCCGATTCTCCTCAAGGCTGATCCCATCCCGGTTCTTCAGCATCTCGTCCAGATAAAGTGCCCGGAACGCCGGAATCTCCATACTCGCCGGATCTTTCTTTCCATACTGTAAAAAGGTCTCAGCAAGAACCGCCCACTCCTTCTGTTTTTCCGGATCTGTTGTCATAAAGCTGCCATTTTTCAGGCGGAAAAATTTCTTTTTATTTGAATATAACGACAGGATCTCCGCAAGCTCATCCTTTGTCATATCCGGCGCCTGAATCGACATATAAAGAAGACCTGTATCCATGCGGATTCCGATATCCACCGATGGCAGCTTCCGCACCTTCAGTTTCTGAAGCGCGTCCGAAATAAATACTTCCCCGGATTTTCCTAACTCGGTCACACTCTCCGTCAGGAAATGATACAGTTCCTCCGGACCGCCGGAAAGACACATTGACTTGTTGGTCTCATCATAAGCATTGAAATATTTTCCAGTCACTCTCCGCAGCTCTTCCTCAAATCCGTTGTTTCTCACGGAACGGTCTGCCTCATCATAAAGAAGATATTCTTTCCCGCTTCTGTCATACCTGCATTTTACCTGGCAGGAGATGATCTCATCCTGGGAAATATCAAGATAGATCGATACTTTCGGGATCTCCGGACGATACTCATCCAGCGCAAATCCCGTTGTCTGGATCTCTGTCTGATCCTCAATTGCCGGAAGCATCTGCCCAAAAAACAGGGGAAGTTCTTTATTTCTGATATAAAATTCCGACTTTCCAGACAATAGCTCCAAAATTTCTCCCAAACGTCCACCCTGCTGATTTCTGGTACGGCTGACCCTGTCTCCTGTCTGAAAATAGATCCAGTCTTCCGTCTTTGCAAGGATAAAAAAGTTTTCCGTCTTTAAAAGCATTCCATATGGCTGCCTTTCCATGGAAATCTCCGGTCCCGCACCATCAAGTCTGATTTTTACCTGATCATCTCCGACATAGCATGGAATCTCTCCCACATTTTCCATCCATGCGTCAAGATCGCGTCCTTCCAGATAGACATATCTCTCATTGTAACTGCCATTCGTGCGCAGAAACATGGTTGAGAAATATGGTGTGCTCTTTTTATGACGGTACTGTCCCAGCAGAAGCTCCATCGCTCTCCGTCCATCCACATCAAACTGGTCGAGCGATGAAAGACAGTCCGTCTTTCCGATCTGGTACACTCTTCCCTCATCGCAGAATCTAAATAATTCCAGCATGCTTTTTATCACATACCTTCTCTTACTTCCGATCTTCAGCTCCAGAGAAACACCACCCTTTTCTTTCGCCAGATGGCATTCCATGTGAAGCTCCGTGTTTGTCGCAAATTCCGCCAGCGGATCCATATTCCCGACCTGAGGCATGTTCAACATTTCAAGAAGATCCTGATCCGTTTTTCTCAGAACTCCCGGAACAAAGGGGTCCGGAACTCCGGCCTGCTCCGCCAGCTTCTTTTCGATTTTTGTTCCCCGGAAAATTTCCGCTCCCCAATGATCCATCAGATATTGGGAGAGAAGCGCAGTGACATGACGGCAGCAATATCTGTTCCTGTTAAATTCTGAGCAGCTGCAGTTTGCCGAGATCCATTCCCCGTGTGTTTCGTCCACGTACACGTTGCATAACGCGCTCTGCGTATTGGAATCATTCTTCCAGACTGCCCTCAGTGAAAAGATCTTATCCCCTGACACATAAGGAATCCCAGCCTCCCTCTGCTCGTTTGCCAACATCTTAATCCTGATATCCTTTTTAGGCTCCGCCAGAGCCAGCTCCAGACCATTGACCTGCTCTGTCCCATTGAAATCTCTTTCAAAATGTCTGAGATCATAAACTATCTCATTCTTTGTCCCCACGCCTTTCACCTTCTTCCACAGCAATTCTTGTATTTCTTTCCGGAACCGCACGGACACGGGTCATTCGGATATATCTTCTTTTCGACCCGTACTACTTTTTTCTTTGTCATCGCACGGTTGATCTCCGTCTCCGTATATCCTCCCAGTGATATTTTCCTCACTGTCCACTGCGCACGTTCAAGGATCTCCATGATATCGCCAAGGTATGAGGATCTTCTGCCCGATAATAATACCTTCTGAAGATATCCGGTAAGCTCTCCCACCGGAATTCCTGTATGTATCGCTTTTTCAAGTTCCCCAACTATAAATCTTCCGTTCGTTCTCTCACAGCGGTATTTTCTCTCCATCATGTCTATCAGCGCTTCCCTGTCTTTTTCTGAAAAACCGATGCCGGAAATTGCGATATCCTCGATCTCCGCCTTTGTCGGAACATAATGGAACCGGTCTGACGTAAGAAATGACCGATATAACAGCTTTACAGAATTGGAGGAAACACTCTGCGAATCATAGTAGACTTCCATCCCCACTATCTTTTTGATATTATACTGGAGTGCGCACTGCATCGCCTGTTTCCAGAAATTTCCTACCCGCTCTGCCGCATTTTGCTCCGGACACATGATCTTATAAAATTCAGTCACCAGCTCCCGGTCCGCAAAACCGTAAAGCCTGCATGCTGCCAGAAAGCAGGTCTGCTCCGCATGGTCCTTTATGTATTCTCTTTCTTTTCCGCTCCCCAGCCAGTTTTCAAAAAATTCCATGAATTCTTTTGCCAGTATCGTGCTATACCAGTAATTCTCATCAACAAGACGGTTCCTGCTTAAAACCGGGAATGTTGTATCCACCGCGTCTCCATTTACAAATTTACTGCCCTGAATGCAGAGCTCTTTGACCTGAAAATACTCAGTGATTCCCATTGTCTGCATGATATTTTCCCAGAAATCTGATTTTCCGGCTTCTTTTATGATTCCCTTTTCCAGCTCAGCTTTTCTCAGGTAGACATTGACAGGAAGATGGTTTTCTTTTATTAATATTTTCAGATCCGCAGCCGTGCCGGAATCCAGCAATGATTGCCACGGTGTCGCAATTTCCCAGGCAAAGTCCGGCACCACAAGTTCCGGGGCGAATACCTTACTAATCTCCTTATTCAGATATTTTTGAAAGCGCTCCGCCTCTTCAGGCGCAAACGCAGGATAACCAAATGCCGTCTTTCTTGTCCGCCTTGGAATTATCCTGTATCTTTCGAGAATCGGGGCTGTCTCCCCGGATCCATCAAACTCCTCAAGGACTTCCAGATAAATCGGTGTGATTGATTTGTCCGTATAATTTACGGTCAGGAGATCTCTGACGTGGATCCGGTCCTTAAGCTTTGTCTCCGGGGACTGGCTGGCCCCCGCCTCATTTAACAGACTTCCTCTTACATCCCCATATTCATACACAATACGGACAAGTTCCAGAAGTTCCCCCACCGTTTTTTCCGAATCGATCCGCACCTCCCGGATCTGCTGCGGATTTGTCCTCACCGCCGTCATTTTTATCCTGAACATCCTCATTATTTTTCTCCCAGCTGCCTGACAGGCACCTCTGTCTGTGTATTTTTCTCTCTAAAATTTGAAAAAAGGAGATAACTCTTCCTCAAGCTATCTCCTTGTCCTATATTCAGAATTATATGTACTTTTACAGTTTCCGTCAAGATATTTGTCTTCTACACCAGATTCTTCATATCCTTAAACGCCGTCCGCTCCATCTTCTCCCGAAGGTCATTCCTGATCTTCGCGAAGTCCTCACGGACAAGCTTCTTTTCTTTTACGAGGCACTCACCCGCAACATAAACATCTCTCACATTCGATGCAATCGCGCTGTACACAAGTGCCGAATACGGGTCGTATACCGGAAACATATTCGGGGAGTCGGTCTCTACGAGAACGAGATCCGCCTGTTTTCCTGGCTCGATGGAACCGGTGATATCACCGAGTCCTAACGCTCTTGCTCCCTCGATGGTCGCCATGGAAACGACCTCTTTTGCCGGGAACGCGCTGCGGTCGTGGAGCTCATTTTTGTGGAAGTTCTCACACATCCGCATCTGGATGAACAGATCCAGCGTATTTCCGCTCGCCGGACCGTCGGTACCGAAGCCGACGGACATGCCGTGCTTATGCATCAGGGACACCGGAGCCACGCCCTTTGCGGCCTTCGTGTTGGAGGCGATACAGTGGGCCACGGACGCTCCGTGCTTCGCGAGGATCTCCACGTCATGTTCCGTCGTGCGGATGCTGTGGGCCGCCAGCGTATTCGGTCCGAGGACTCCGATATGCTCCATAAACTCGATGGGCGTCATGTTATACTGTTCCCTTAACTGGGTCATCTCGTAATCCATCTCCGCCACATGGAGCGTAAATACGGTTCCCGCCTTCACGTCCTCCTCATATGCCCGTTTTAAAGTCTCCGGGCTGCAGGTCGTCGTTCCGTGGGGCGTGATCGCTCCGGAAACGCGCGGGTGATCTTTGTACGCCTCGATCAGTGCAATTCCACGCCGGATTGCCTCATCCGCGTTCTTACTGTCACAGGAATCCTCTTCCATCACTGTCTCACCAGCGATTCCGCGGATCCCCATCTCGTCCATGACCTTCGCCACGACTTCCTCGAAATAGTACATGTCAAGCACTGTCGTCACGCCGGAAAGCAGCAGCTCGCCGATGGCGTATCTCGTGGAAAGCCTGGCCATCTCCGCGTCCATAGCCTGGTTCTCCATCGGGAGCAGGAACACCCGCAGGCGGTCCTTGCAGTCGTCCCCGAGACCGCGGAACGGGATCATGCCGAGGTGGCAATGGGTGTTTACGAGGCCTGGGATCACGATAGCGCGCTTCGCGTCGATCTCCTCGAAGATCTCGCCAGCTTTTAAGATCCCCTGCGCAGTAAGCTCCTGAAGCGTTTTTTCAAGCTCATCTTCCGGACCTGCTGCCAGGATCTTCGTATCCTCAAACATTACATAACCATGATCCCAGACATCACCTGCCGCGTTCATCGTCACAACAATGCCGTTTTTGATAATCTTCTTCATCGTTCTAATTTCATCCTTCATAATTTCGATCTGATCCGGTTCTTCCACTATCCGCGAAGAAAAAACGGCGGCGGGCCGTAAAACTACTTCCCGTACTTCTCAACCAACGGCACATGTTCCTGCCCCGGCACCGTCAAAAGCCCGTGATCCGTGAGCTTCAGTTTCGGTGACACCGGAAGGCAAAGCGTGGACATGGACATGACCACGTTGTTGTTCACATATCCGAGACCTTCCATCGCCGCCCGGACTTCTTTCAGTTCCTGCCCGAGGACCTCGATCGGCTGATCCGAAACGATGCCGCCGATTGTAAGTCTCGCCTCCGCCAGGGACTTTCCTCCGGCGAATACCACATATGCCCCCTGGAGCTCCAGGACGCGCCTCTGGGCCAGTTTCATATCGTTCTCATCTGTTCCCAGGACAAACAGGTTATGGCTGTCGTGGGACCACGTGGTGGCCACAGCGCCCGGTTTCGTCAGCGCTCCTTCCACAAGACCATATCCGACATTTCCATTCTTGCCGTACCGCTCGAAAACGACTGCAAGGGAAAGTCCCGCCGACTTCCAGTCAAGCACACCGTCCTTCACCTCGACTCTGCGCTTCACCGGCGTGGTCGCCGTTCCGAAGGTGCCGATCTTCATGACATTGACTTCCGCCCATTTCGCCTCCGGATCTTCCGCCTTTAAAACAAAGTCGGAGATTTCCGCCGGACGGCAGTTGATCGTGTGGTAGAAAGAAGCCGGGAAACTGCACGCCGCAGCTTCTGCCGCACCGTAAGCCTCCTTGTCCTTGCAGTACACACACTCGCCCTTCTTATAAACCGCAACCGGATCGATCCCATCCAGACTGTCCAGCAGCATAAAGTCTGCGATCTTTCCCGGCGCGATCATCCCTCTGTCATCCAGATGCATCCGCCGCGACGGTGTCCAGGTCGCGCAGTAGATCGCCTTCTCCATCGGCATCCCCGCCCTCACAGCCGTCTCGATAATCTTATTGAGATGTCCGGTCAGAAGCTTATCTGCCATCGTGTCATCCGTCACCAGTGCCACATTCTCATAGAGTTCATTGTCGCAGACGGTCTTCACGACCTCCGGCGTCAGGGATTTGAACTGCAGCTCCAGAAACATCCCAAGCTCCGTCTTCTCCATTACTGACTGTGGAGTCTGCTGGGTGTGGTCCGCATCAACACCTTCATAAATAAAGCGGTTAAGATCCGCCCCCGTAAGTCCCGGGCAATGTCCCTCGATCCTGAGATTCTTTCCAGCGTTCCGGCACACATTGATGAGGTCCCTCGTCCGGCTCTCGCCTTCTGCTGAGAGATCCTTATAGTTCATGATCTCCCCAAGGCAGAGAACTCCATCTAAGGATGCCATCTCAGAAATTTCCTTTACACCAAGTGACGCCCCGGCTGTCTCTAACTTCTCATTTGTCGCCGGTACACTGGACGGGATCGCCCAGAAGATATCCTGCTTCGTCTTCTGGGCCATAAAAGCCCGGATGCCGTCCATGCCGAACACGTTCGCCATCTCGTGGGCATCGGCAACCACCGTTGTTACTCCATATGGAAGCGTGATCCTTGAAAACTCGCCCGGATATGTCATCGAGCTCTCGATGTGCATATGGATATCCACGAGACCAGGCAGCATGTATCTGCCTTTTCCGTCGATCTCCCGCACTCCCGGATATGAAATTGCAGGGGAAACGCAATAAAACTTTTCCCCTGCAACTGCCACATCCCGCTTTTCAAAACACTGTCTGAAGGTCTGATAGACCATGACATTTTTCAGAATGAAATCGGGTCTCATATAAAATTCCTCGTTATTAGTTGTTGATCGTTCTGTTCCACTGGTCGATCCAGTTATTTAAGATCGGGTTTACAAAAGCATAGTCAACAACCTTAACTTTTGCAGCCTTGTCGCCGTAGGTCATATCCTTGGACTCTTCCTCAGTGAATGTAACGTCCTTGTTTGTCGGTGCCTCGTTTAATGCCTTACCTGTCTTTGTCTGAAGCTCCTCGCTGATACGGTAGTTGATGTACTCGTAAGCAAGCTCCTTGTTCGCACAGTTCTTTGTTACGTTGATGGTGTTGAAGTTAGCGTAAGCTCCGTCCGGTGTAACGTAAACAAGTGTCGGGTTAGCGGCTACGATCGTCGGAACGCCGAAGTCACCGACAACTGCTGCTGCAACCTCACCGGATGTGAACATGTTGATCAGGTCGGAAGACTTTGTGTAAGTCTTAACAAGGTTCGGCTTTAAGTCAGCAAGTGCCTTGAAAGCAGCCTCGCCGTTGTCTGTTGTTACGTCAACGCCTGCGTGGTCGCTTGCAACGTAAACCATAGCCGGTCCGAATGTTGTTGTGATCTCCGGGATGGAAACCATGCCTGCAAGGCGCTCATCCCAAAGGTCATCAAAGCTTGTAAGCTCAAATCCTGTAAGCTCCGGGTTGTAGATGATGCCGATGCTGTTGATAGTGTACGGAATACCCTGTCCTGCCTCTGCAATCTCCTTTGCAGCCGGGATCAGCTTCTCAGCATTCGGGATCTTGCTTAAGTCGATCGTATCGAAAAGTCCCTCGTCAGTGCCCTTCGCTGTCATAGCCTGGGAGAGCTCGATCACATCGATGGTGGAGTTCGGGTCTGCCGCTAACTTTGTATAACGGTCGTTTGTGCCGCCTGTCTCAGTAACGATCTCACAGCTGAACTCGTTCTCAAACGGTGTGTAAACCTCTTCTTCGGAGATATCTTCGCTGAGGCCGTATGTGGATAATACGAGCTTCTGTGCGTCTCCGGAAGCTGCCTTTGTCTCTTCTGCGGAAGAAGCTGCCTCAGAGCCTGCTGCCTGGCTTCCTGTTGCTGTGGTCTCTGTTGTGGATGCGCCGCCGCAGGCGGTAAGCATCATTGCTGCGCAAAGTACAACTGCTGCTGTTTTTTTCATGGTTTTTCTCCTCTTTCTCTCTTTTGAGATAATATTTCTTCGCGTTGACAGAATCTCTGCCCCCGCGATGGATCACTAAGTTAATTTTTATCTTCTCACGAGGATCAGTTTATCCTTCGGCAGATACAGCCGGATCTCCTCGCCCTCTTTATAAACATGGTCAGTTCCCATATTTACCTTTAAGACACCGGCGGAAGTCTCAACCTCGTACTGGTAGCTCTTCCCGAGGAATGTGCGGACACCGATCTTACCGCTTAAGACATTCTCTGTCTGAACATCATCTGCCAGACAGATATCGTCCGGGCGGATCGTTCCCGCGAATTTCTCGCAATCGAGATCCATGGAAGTTAAGAACTCGCTTCCATCCGGTGCTGTGTAGACGCCGTCCTGCTTTTTCGCAAGCTCAAGGAAGTTCTCGAAACCGATGAATCTCGCGACGAACTCTGTCGCCGGTCTCCTGTAAATGTTCTCCGGTGTGTCAAACTGCTCGATGACACCGCCGTTCATAACAGCCACCTTGTCGGAGATGGAGAAGCATTCCTCCTGATCATGTGTAACAAATAATGTGGTGATTCCAAGGCGCTTCTGAAGTCTCTTGATCTCCACACGCATGGAAAGTCTTAATTTCGCATCAAGGTTGGATAACGGCTCATCCAGGAGCAGTAACTTTGGCTCGATGACAAGTGCTCTCGCGAGGGCAACTCGCTGGCGCTGTCCGCCGGACATCTGCTTCGGGAAACGGTCGGCAAGCTCTGTCAGGCCGCAGACCTCAAGGATCTCCCTGACCTTCTTGTCGATCAGGTCCTTGTCCATCTTTCTTGTTCTGAGCCCGAACGCTACATTGTCATAAACACTTAAGTGCGGGAACAGGGCGTAGCTCTGGAATACCAGGCCGAACTGGCGCTTGTGGACCGGGACCTTTGTCATGTCCTCTCCGTCTAATGTGAAGGTTCCGCCCTGCGGGTCGATAAAGCCTGCAACGACGCGGAGTGTCGTGGACTTACCGCATCCGCTGGGCCCTAAGAGGGATACGAGCTCGCCCTCCTCGACTTCCAGATTCAGCCCCTTTAAGATCTGTTTCTTTTTATCGTAACTTACGTCGATTCCATTTAAACTCATAAAAGCCATGGTCATATTCTCCTTATTTCGCCAGGGCTGCGATACCCAGTGTGCGGTCTACGATCACCATGATGACTACGGTAGCTGCCATTAAAAGTACGGAAACCGCCGATACGGTCGGATCATAGTTGTATTCAATATAGTTCATCAGTGTTGACGGGAATGTGGAAACTCCCGGTCCGGATAAGAACATGGACACCGGAATGTTGTTGAAGGAATTGATGAACGCCAGCATGAATGCTGAGGAAATTCCGGAGGTCACATTTGGAAGAACGACCTTGAAGAACGCCGCTCCCTTCGGGCATCCGAGGCTCCACGCCGCCTCCTCGATCGAAAAGTCGAACTGCTCCATCGAAGAACCGACTACGCGGATCACATACGGAAGTGTCACCATAAAATGGCCTGCGAGAAGTCCCGCGAACACCGGGATCCTGAGTGTCAGGATCAGGCACTGGTACATAATAAAGCCGATTACAATTCCCGGAACGATGGTCGGGGAAAGGAAGATGGACTTTAATAACTGCTTTCCTTTTAAACCGGATCTCGCCAGCGCATAAGCCGCCGGGATTCCGACCAGAAGAGAGATGCATGTCGCGAGGAGCGCGACCTCAAGGCTGGTCAGGAATGATCTGCGGAAAGACTTTAACGCGAACACGTTCGCGAACCATTTCGTCGAGAAGGACTCGATCGGGAATGTGATGGCGCTTCCGCCGCCGAATGCTGTTACGGTGATGATCAGTAACGGGATCATCAAAAATGCAAATACGATCGCTGCCCATATGGTCAGCACTTTATTTTTACGCATAATCTTCACCTCTGCGGTCCAGCCGTGCGGCCAGAGCGTTAAATCCTTTGATCACAACCAGGGTTACAACGATCATGATGAGGGCGATCACGGACGCGCCGGTCCAGTCACTGACGGACATCGCTCTCTGGTAGATCAGGGTCGCCATGACCATGTTGGAGTTGCCGCCTAATAACTGCGGCGTCGTGTAAGCTGTCAGGGTTCCGGTAAATACCAGAATACCGCCGACGATGATTCCCGGAAGGCTCATCGGGAAGATGACTTTCATGAACGCTTCCGTTCTTGAGGCTCCGAGGCTCTGTGCCGCCTCCATCATGTCATCATCGATATTTTCCATAACACCGGCAACTGTCACGATCATCAGCGGAAGAAACAGGTAGACAGAACCAATGATGATAGAAAAGTCGGTGTATAAAAGCTTCATCGGCTTCTCGATCAGTCCCATAGCGATCATTGCCTTGTTGATGATCCCGTTGCTGCCGAGAATATTGATCCATGCAAAGCTTCGGATAACGGAGTTCGTCATCATCGGGAAGATCGATGCAGAGAGAAGAAGTCCTCTCCACTTCTTATCACAGCGGCTGATGAAATACGCCGTCGGGATACCGCCCACCATACAGACAAAGGTGGTGATGACCGCGATCTTCACGGTTCTCAAAAAGATCTTTCTGTAATACTCGTCCTTAAAAAAGTCCACGTATGCGCTGAACGGGTAATCTCCCGTAAACACGCTTGGAACCAGAACGCGAAGCAGCGGGATCATCAGGAACAGAAATAAGATCACCAGTCCCGGAACCAGCATGCACCATGCACTGCTCTTTTTCATTGGTTTGCCCCTTTCTTAACTGTGCGTAATGAATTTTAATTAGTGTTTCTTATAAATATTTGTTTTTTCATCAATTACACTTATATTTTACATTCATTATAAAAAGTGATATACTATACGTCAAATACATATTATCTATAATTTTTATGCAGTAAAGCTATGAGGAGGCCCTGTATGGAATTAAAAGAAGCCCGCTATATCCTGGCGATCGCCCGCCACCAGAGCATCGGCAAGGCCGCCGAATCCCTTTATATCTCCCAGCCGTCCCTGAGCAAGTACTTAAAGAACCTGGAAGAACGTCTCGGCGCTCCGCTGTTCAGCCGCCACGAAAACCGCTACTACCCGACTTACATGGGTGAACGCTACCTCCACTACGCCGAACAGATCGTTGCCTGCGGCGATGAGTGGATGCAGGAATACGACGATATCGCTCACCGCCAGCGCGGCCGTTTAAACATCGCCGTGCCGATCATGATGGGTAGCACGCTGATCGAACCGATGTTGGCACCGTTTCATAAACGATACCCCTATGTGACCTTAAATATCATGGAAGCAGTAAATTTCATTGCAGAGAACAGTCTGGAGACCTCATCCATCGACCTGACCCTTTACAATATCCATGAATTTCCCGAGACCATGGACTACCAGATCCTGCGCTCTGAGGAGATCGTTCTGGTCCTGCATGAAAACCATCCTCTCGCCGCAAAAGCCATTACCCGCCCCGGCTTCCGCTACCCGTGGCTGGATCTTTCCCTATTAAAAGAGGAAAACTTCATTCTCCTCTACCCGGACCAGAACACCGGCGGCATCGCTCTGGATCTCTTTAAAGAGTACAACATCAATCCACCGGTCTCTCTCCACACGAGAAACTCCTCCATGTCGATCCATCTGGCCATGGACGGCGTCGGCGCTGCCTTCGCCCCGGAGAGCTATTTCCACCATGAAAACCAGTACACCGGAAACCGCGCCCTCTGCTTTTCCGTCGGCCATAAACCGGCCCTCACAACTACCATCGCCGCCTATCGGAAAAACCGGTATCTGCCGCAGCATGCGAGGGATTTTCTGGAAATGATCCGGGAATATTGCCGTGAGAAATAAAACGTTCTCCCAGAAATTTATATCCATCTGCAAAGTGCGCCGTCTGGCGCACCTCGTAAAAGAAGCCGGACAATCTCTTTCAGTATCCGGCTTCTTGCTGCGAATCTTCTGGCACCCGTTCCAGATCATCGATCACGGTTGTTGATATGTCCTTCGGCATTACATCCAGAACATTGGACAGGATCACTCCATCAAACGACATGGGTTCCACCTTTAAATCCAGATTTCTCAGATCCACCGGTATACATTCCTCAAAAACCCGGGTTCACATTTCTATTTCCTGCTCATATGCTTTCTTCAAAGCTGATCATCTCCAATATGAATTTTATCTCTTCGTTGTTTGGCAGTTTAAAATCTCTCTAAGATTTCTTTATCTATACTCGACAACATCTCTTAATGCTTTTCGTGGCCTTTTCGGCGGAGCTTCATTTGCAGCTCCAACAGCAACAATTCCTGTCAGCTGGTTGTCTGTTCCGATAAATTCTATCAGCTCATTATAGGCAAAGCAGGTATTGGCAATCCATAATGTACCTAATCCATATCCGGTCGCTGTCAATATCATATTCTCAACAGCCGCACCGATCGACAGCGAATCGCAAATTTCTACGATCCGTTTTTCTCTCTCGATGCTTGCAAATGGTGTATATTGATTTGTATTAAGCACTGCTATAAGGCACGGCGCCTCCTGCATGATTCTGACTGTATTTTCAGCATCGGGGATTGCAAATGCCCATTCCGGCATAAGTTCATGTGTGATTTTTTCTGAATTTATACCATGGCGCATAACCTCAACCAGTTTATCTTTCGCCTCTCCCTGATATACGATAAATTTCCATGGCTGCCGGTTTTTGGCTGATGGCGCAAGAGTAGCACTATATATGATCTCTTCGATCAGCTTCCTGTCAATCTCATCGGATCTATATTTTCTTATACTTCTTCTGTTCTCAATTTCTCGTATCATAGTCTTCTCCGTAAATTTTGATTTCAATGTTTTTTCCAGTCAATACATTTCTGACCACCAGACATCGTGTACCACTTACTTTCTTTCCAATCCACCTCACTCTGCATCTGCGGTCACCCCGGTTTCCTTTTTGTTCGACGTAAACAAATAAAACATAGCACAAAATACAAATGCAAATACAACGCCGAAAACATTCTGAATCACTCTCTGCAATATTCTCCCATGTATTATATCATGTATTATACATTATATCATTGCAGATAATATATGGTGTACGAATTTTCACGCGCTCTTTATAAAAGCGCTTCTGGATTTTTTTCTATGATCACTGCCCGTTCCGTATTCTCGCTGCGTTCATTCCACGAATCATTTTGTGTTTCTTTTCAGGTCGTCACCCGGTTTTCGGCATCAAAAAAACGCCATACTCATCACCATTCCGGCAATGAGCAGACGTTTTATATTTTGTCCGTATTCTTTTGCAAAAGAGAAACAAATGAAATGTAAAAAGGACAGTAATTGGTAACAAAATGGGAGTAATACGGAAACATGCGGCACATTCCCCTATCCTCTCAGATTTAAAAACCATCTATCAGGCTGCTGATGAGCAGAAGGCTCAGGCTGCTTTAGACCGTGTGACAGAAAAATGGAGTCCGAAATATCCGAATTCCATGAAACGCTGGAAGGACAACTGGGATGCTGTTTCTCCAATTTTTAAGTTTTCAACCACTGTCCGGAAGGTCATTTATACAACAAATGCGATAGAATCACTGAACTCCACATACCGGTGCATTTTACGGAGCTCAGCGGTCGCCATTCTGTTTTAGAACGGCCGCTTTCCGAAGTCAACGGCCGCCTATTTTTTAGTTAGAAGACCACCGCTTATCGTGTGTTGATCTTAACCGTGTAGTGCTTTGTAGCTCTCTTCATGATGGAATTGGCAGATACCTCATCGTTGAGGATCATCGCTTTCCAGTTATCCGGATCACGCTGTGAGCATACGATGGTGCTTTTCCTCTGCTCGTTCCGCTTCTCCAGAAGCTCAAAGAGGATTTTAATCTCTCTTTCGTCAGTGATTGTGTGAAGCAGGAAGTCATCCAGGATGATCAGTTCCCATTTGAGATACTTCTTCATCTTGCGAGCATATTTATCGTAATCCTGCTCTTTAAGAGCTACCATGCTTTCCAAAAGTTCCTCGCTGTGAAAGTAACCGACGTTATATCGGTTGCAGGCCTTTATGCCGATAGCTTTTGCAAGGTAAGACTTTCCGGCATCTGATTCTCCGAGAATACAGAGATTGTAGCCTCTTTCAATAAAGTCAAAAGAGGAAAGAACCTCTGTTATACCGGCAGGCAGATACTCCCGCTTGTCAGAGTCCACACAGTCTGACAATTCTTCAGGTGAGCCCTTCAGATGTGCCGCTGTTAAGCGATTCTTTAATGTCGTGCTGACCTTTTCCTGAAACTGTGGTCCGATCAGTTCTGCAATAAGCGTAAGCCGATCCATTTCCAGAAATCCGGGTTTGTGATACAGATCATCCAATGTAGCTGCCATAGTTGAAAGCTTAAGTTCGTTCAGTTCATCAACGAGTTCATTTATCAGTACAGTTCCTGTAAGCATTATTCATCGGCCCCCTCTCGTATCTGATCAGCAAGAGCCTTGCTGCGTGATAAAAGAGTGTCGATACTGGAAGCTTCCGGTGGCATTACATACCCTCCGCGTACCGGTTCTTTCTTTGCCGATGTGGGATGATGATAGCCTGCTTCTCCGAGATCATCTGCTACAACAGCTATCGTATTCTTGATAAAGGTATATTTCTGCTTATTCAGAGCAACCGCCTGCTTACAGCACTCTTCCAGAGTCTTATTGCTGTACTTCTTTGTAAAGTTCAGAATACCCAGACACATACGATAGGTCTGTACTTCGTATGGTCTGGATTTGAGGATCGTCCGGATAACAGTCTCTGTATTCTCGCCAATGAGTTGCGCTTTCTGAATAAAGTAAGGACCATTCCACTGAGTAAATCCTTTATAGTGATCTGGCAGGTGTTCAGGATTGGTTGACCACTGCCCCTTACGAGTAGCTCTGGGCCATTCACAAAGAAACTCTCCGGCAAGGGAATAAATACGAACTACGGTTGAAGAAGCCTTAATAGATACTTTCTTGTGCAGAAATGCTTTATCTACGCTATAATAAGCATTGTCAAAGCGTACGTGGAAGTCGCTTGATACCTTTGCCGTCTTTCTCTCCATGTACTCATAATGCATGGAGGGGAGCGGCATCAATTCCGTTTGTTCCTCTTCCCAATAGTAGTATCTATTGTGTTCCTTCTTCTTGAATGGCTCTTTATTCAGAGCCTCCAGTTCCTTCCAGAGATCCTTATTAAACTGTTCCAGTGAGAAATACTGACGTTCTTCAAGTTTGTGGAAGAAGCCCTTCTCGAGAATGCCTACTGCGTTTTCTACAGAACTCTTGAATTTCGGCTTACGGACCTTCGCAGGAAGAATAACAGTGCCATAGTGGTCAGCCCAGTCAGCATAATCCTTGTTCAGTTCCGGCTCGATCCAGTCCTGATTAACGATAACAGCCTGTTTACAGTTGTCACAGACTACTAAAGCAGGAACTCCACCAAAGTAATCCAGTGCGTGATTGTTGACCTCGATCCACTGTGGTTCCTTCGTTGAGAGCATTCCTTCTGCATAGATATACTGTGAATAAGGAAGGATGGCTACAAATACAACGATGGCCATGATCTCGCCGGTAAGAGGATCTGTCATTGAGAAGGTCTGACCAGCAAAGTCAACTTCCATTTTTTGTGCGATAATGGCATCAAAGTGGGCGGTCTCATAATTCTCTTCGCACCACTTGTTGTAGAGCTCAC
>ERZ827117.1158-NODE-1158-length-22045-cov-4.009231_pt1 | contig 22045 bp, 18 predicted proteins | sample MGYA00519920_ERZ827117 | MGnify/ENA primary metagenome ERZ827117 (study PRJEB31778, sample SAMEA3449260) | human gut metagenome | biome: human gut; feature: human-associated habitat; material: faeces | place: United Kingdom | collected 2010/2012 ...
TCAACGTCTTTGGCACCGAAAAGCTGATCGACGCCATGGAGCACCCGGAGAAGGAGGAGTACGCCAACTTCACCATCCGTGTTTCCGGCTACGCGGTCAAGTTCATCGACCTGACCAAAGAGCAGCAGCTGGACGTTATCGCCCGTACCTGCCACAAGGTGCTGTAAGATTACGAAAGACTTGTTCTTTCTTTGAAAAGAAAGAACTATAAAAAAATAAAGAGCCTGTGGCTGCGGCTGCAGGCCTTTTTATATGGTATACTATAAACATAATTCCGTAGGGGCGGATTCTATATCCGCCCGCACTGTATGCGGCAACTCAATTCTGTAGGGGCGAACATTGTTCGCCCGCGGAGTCTTGCGGCTGCATCAAACTGCACGGGCGCACACTGTGCGCCCCTACACCACACGTACCTTAACGCAACAAACCAACGGAGGCAACCCTTATGTCCGAAACATTAGGCTATATCCATTCTGTCGAAACCTTCGGCCTGGTCGATGGGCCGGGCGTGCGGTATATTATCTTTTTGCAGGGCTGCGCCATGCGCTGCCGGTATTGCCATAACCCCGAGACCTGGGCCTTCACCCAGGACAACGCCAAGACCCCGCAGGAGGCGTTTGCGGCGGCCTACCGCTACCGCAACTACTGGCGCAATAATGGCGGGCTCACCATCAGCGGCGGCGAACCGCTGCGCCAGCTGGATTTCGTCAGTGAGGTATTCCGCCTGGCCCACGCCAAAAAGGTGCAGACCGCGCTGGACACCAGCGCCCAGCCCTTTGCGCCAGACAACGCCGACTGGATGGCCCGCTTTGACAAGCTGCTGGAAAATACCGACCTGGTCATCCTGGACCTGAAAGAGATCGACGACGAAAAGCACAAAAAGCTGACGGGCCACAGCAACAAAAATATTCTGGCGATGGCGCAGTACGTCGCGTCCAAAGGCGTTGACCTCTGGATCCGCCACGTGCTGGTGCCCGGCCTGACCGATGACGCCGACGGCCTGCGCCAGCTGGATGCGTTTATTAAAACGCTGCCCACCGTGCGCCGCGTGGAGATTTTGCCCTACCACACGCTGGGGCTGTTCAAGTGGCAGAACCTGGGCATCCCGTACCCACTGGACGGCGTGCGCGTGCCCACCGCCGAGGAAGTAGCCCAGGCCGAAGCCCTGCTGCATGTAAAAGACTACCCCGACGCGCCGAAAGAATGAGCGAAAAAATCCTACAAAAAACACAGGAATTATTTTTGAAAAACGCTTGACATTATAGCTTTCGTATGGTAAAGTATAACCGTGGTTAGCGGATACTAACCATAACCAATCTCGAACCCCATCGGCCTATTGCCTCACCGGTGCGGTTCCTGCCAATAACAGGCTGCGCCTCCGTTATGGCGTTTTGCTCTGCGCCTTTTTTAGCGGTCTGCTTATTGCGTTACGCCCGCATCGTTCTCTGCTCCGGACGATGCGGGATTTTTTTTATACCCGCAGCCTAAAAGGCCCCCTTGTGCAAAGGGGGCTCCGCGAAGCGGTGGGGGATTGTGACCCTGCTCATAAATTGGCTTACCATCGTAAGGCCACAATCCCTCCGTCTGCGCTTCGCGCATCCACCTCCCTTTACACAAGGGAGGCTTTTACTCTACAAACCAAAAGCCGGTACACCACCCACGGTGTACCGGCTTATCCTTTAATCTCTTCTCATCCGCCCCAACAGCAGATAATACCCGGCCCAATCCAGCTTGCCGTACAGGGGGCTGTCCGCCAGCCGCGCATTGGCCAAGCGGCACACAAGACCCACATTGCGCCAGCGGCAGGGCAGATAGTAGGCACTGTAGCAGCCCTCGATCTTCATGCGCTCCAACAGCGCCCGCAGCCAGGGGCTGCGCAGGGCGGCCTCGGCCTTGTAGCCCCTCAGCCGCTTGGTGGGGGAGGGGTCGCGCCGCATGATGTCGGCCACGCCCTCCGCGAACACCTGCAGTTCGGCGCGGTGCAGGGGGCGCATATCCTCGGCCGGGCAGCCTGCCGTATGGCAGGCTGTGTTCAGCTTGGCAAAGTGCTTGGGCCAGATATCGCAGTAATTGGCGTGGTACCGCGTCGAAAGCGTCCCGCCGCGGCTGCAATCGTAAAAGGTCAACGGGCTGTTCAGCACGCGGTAGCCAAAGTCCGGCGCGGTCTGCCCCAACAGTGCGATATAATCCAGCACAAACTGCAAATCCTCGCCCAATGTGTACTGCACGTCAAAAGGCAGCTGTTTGGCAAGGTCGGTGCGGTACAGCTTGTTCCACGGCATGGCAAGCAGGCAGTCCAGCCACAGCCGTGCAAGGCCTGCCTGGGGGCGCAGGGCAGCGTCAGCCGTTATGGCGGCGGGGTCGTGCTCGTCGGTCGTGTAGTGCCACACCACAAAGTCCTGCGGGGCGGCGCGCTGGGCAGTCAATGCCGCCTGCAAAGCGCCGGGGCGCAGTGCATCGTCCGAGTCCAGAAACACAATGAACTCGCTGTCTGCTGCGGCAACGCCGCTGTTGCGTGCGCCCGAAACACCCAAGTCGTCCTGATGGATGACCGTCACACGGTCGTCCTTTGCGGCCCAGGCGTCGCACATGGCGCCGCTTTCGTCGGGGCTGCCGTCGTCCACCAGAATGCAGGCCAGCCCACCGTCCACCTGCTGGGCCAGCACGCTTTCCACGCAGCGGTCCAGGGTAGCCATGGCTTTGTATACGGGCACTACCACGCAGATCGTCGCCTTGCTCATGGCGTCCCTCCGTTCTGTGCGATCTCGGTTACAATACGCACAAATTCATCATAGTAACGCGCAATGGAGAAATCCTGCGCGCGCTTGGCCCCGGCGGCACCCATCTCGGCGCACAGGGCGGGGTGCTCGTACAGCATGCGGATGCTCCATGCGAGTTGGTCGGCGATGTTCTCGCCGCGCTCCACCAGCACGGCCTGGCTACCCTCTAGGTATTCAGGCATGCCGCCGCTGCGGGTAGCCAGCACGGGGCGGCCGCAGGCCATGGCTTCCATCGCCACCAGCCCGGCGGCTTCCTCTACCAGCGTGGGCACGCAGACCAGATCCGCCAGCCGGTAGTAATCGGGCAGGTCCTCGTTGGGGATATAGCCGGTAAACTGCACGCGGTCGCCCAGTGCCTTGGCCTGCTGTTCCAGCTTGCGCAAAAAGCTGCTTTGCTGGGTGCGGCCAAAAAACGGGCTGCCCACGATCAACAGCCGGATATTCGGCACCGGCAATTTTGCCAGCGCTTCCATCAGCTTGTGGATGCCCTTGTCCGGTTCCAGCCGCCCGCAGAACAGCACCACAAAATCCTTGGGCGCAAAGCCCAGCCGGGTGCGCAGGGCCATCGGCGGCGGGGCGGGGCGGAACCGCGCGGTGTCGATGCAATTATATAAAATGTAGGCGCTGCGGCGGTCCAGGCTGCTGCCTTGCAGGTAATCGTCGCGGATAAACTCACTTAACGCCAGTACGCCGCCGTAAATGGTATCCATGGCGGGGCTGCCGCTGGTCTGCCCGTGCAGGTGCGCCAAGCAGCGCTTGCGGCCAAACATGCGGCTGATGGCACTGCACTGGGTCAGGTTGCCGCCCTCGGCCACGATGACATCGGGGGCGGGGAGTTCCAGCGCCAGCGAGAGCTGCACTTTCTGGTACCACGGGTCATAGGGCGCGGCAATGCCTACGCACCGCTCCAAAAACACCATGGGCCAGTAGCGGCGGTGGCCGTGCGGGCGCGCAACGTACAGCATTTTGGTGTGCTGCAAGCCCTCGGCTGCACGGCGGGCGGCCTCATCGGGCACGCTGGCGCACAGCAAAGCGAGCCGACCCTGCTTCTCGTTTTCACGGATCAGATGGGTCAGCAGCGTTTCCACCGCGCCGCCCTGCACCGCAGGCACCGGCAGTTCCGGCGGCGGGATCAGCAGCACGCGGGGCAGCTTCGATTTTTCTTTCTCTTTGTCGGGTTTCAGGATGGGCAAAGGGGGCAACTCCTTGTTGTGGTCACATCATTCTGTAGGGGCGGATGCTGTGCATCCGCCTGCGGGTCGATGCACAGCATCGACCCCTACAAAAACGCAAACAGCAAAAATTATTTTTTGATCGGGCACAAGCTCTCCGCGCTCATCATGGCCCAGCGGGCGGCGGAAAGCTTCTCGGTCATCTTCATCTGGCGGCAGTTGGGCAGGTAGCTGATTAGCCCCTGCATCAAAAACTGCTCTTTGCTGATGGCCTTTACCAGCTGCGGGGTGGGGTTCTGGCGCACCTTCGCGCACAGGAAGAGATACCGCCGCCAGCAGGCCGCATAGGCGGCGTCGATCACCGCGCGGTCCGCGCCGTTTTCCACGTAGAAACGGTAGCGGTCGGCCAGGCCGTCCACGGCGTCAAAAGCTTCGGGCTTGGTGTTGGTGCGGCAGATGCTGCCGCCGCGCAGCCGGTAATGGTACAGCACCTTGTCCACGCACACGACCTTGTCGCAGCGCCAGAACAGGCGGTGGGCGACAAAATCATCTTCGTGCAGGCGGCCCTCCGGGTAGTGCAGCAGCTTCCAGACCTCGGCGCGGTACAGCTTGTTCCACGCCACGGTGTACACGGTGCCGTTGGGGGTGTAAAACTCATTCAGCAAGTCTTTGCCGCAGAAAACACCCTCGGCGTTGGGGCGGGTGTAGCTGGCGGGGTCGCAGCTCTTGCCATTCTCCTGCACGTCCTCGACCGAGCAAAGTGCCATGTAGGCATCGTTTTTCTCGCAGGCGGCGTACAGCGTGTGCAGGTAGCCGGGGCAGACGACATCGTCCGAGTCCACAAAGGCAAAGTAGCGGCCGCGCCATGGAAAATGCCCTGCGCTTCGGCGTGGCGGACCGCATGCGCTTCTCCCGTGCCGACGGGCTGGATGCCGTAGACCCGGACGAGGTCGACACCATCGTCTGCGCCGGGATGGGCGGCGATCTCATCGCACAGCTCGCCGCAGCCGTCGGTGGCACCGTCGTCCACCAGCAGCACTTCAAACGGCACTTCGACTTCCTGCTTCAGGATGCTGTCTACGCACTCTTTCAGGTACGGTTTGGTATTGTAGATCGGTACGATCACACTGATTCCGATATGTTCCATCGTGTTAGTTCCCTTTCCTCTTTGCTGTCAGGCGTCCCCAGGCTGTGGCGGCCCCGTAAAAGGCCGACGGATTCGCGCTGAATAGAACGAGCCGCATTTTTTCCCCCGCTGACAGCAGCGGGCTGCGCAGCAGGTCCGGCAGCAGGGCATCCAGATGCTTTTTGTGCGCCATAAACTGGTCTTTTAAATCGTTCAGATTCCCGGCGGCACCGGACTGGCACCAGAACTGGTAAAACAGCCGCCAGAAACATACCGACGCCCACTGCACATACTCTTTGCGGTCAGGCTTGGCGGCAAAATATTGCAGCCAGTCCCAGTACATGCGCAGATCGTCCAGCTTGCGCGGCGGGAAGCCCGCCGTCGTGATCTGCCCCGCGCGGGTGCGGTAATGGTAGAGCGCATCGCCCAGGCAGTTGCACTGTTCGCCCTCAAACACACGGTGCAAAACGCTGGCGTCGTCGCCGAAAAGCATCGTTTCATCGTAATGGATGCCTTTGTCTTTGAACAGGCGCGCATCAAACAGCTTATTCCAGCTCAGCGGTCCGTAAAAACTGCCGGTCTGGAACGCATCTAAAAGCAGCTCCTGCGCATCGCGCACGCCGCGCAGCGCACTGGTGACAACGCGGCCCTCGATCTTGCTGCCGTTCTCGTCGATGCAGTCACCCGCGCAGGCGGCCAGCCGCACGCCGGGGGCCTGCACAGCGGCGTACAATTTCTCGTACATGTCCGGCTCGATCAGATCGTCCGAGTCGACAAACCCGATGTAATCCCCGCGGGCATTGTCCAGCCCCACATTGCTGGCGCTGGCGGGCCCGCCGTTTTCTTTGTGAAAGACCCGGATGCGGGCGTCGGCTTTGGCCAGCTCGTCGGCCACTGCGCCGCTGTCATCGGGGCTGCCGTCATCGACGAGCAGCAGTTCAAAATCGGTAAATGTCTGTGCCAGGATGCTTTGCACGGTCAGCGGCAGATAATGCCCGGTTTTGTACACCGAGGTAATAATGCTGATTTTGGGGTGATCCATCGCCATGGCAGACTCCTTTTATAAAAATCGCTGTTTTGCCAGCGTGTAGGCGGCTAAAAATCCCGGTGCGCGCAGCGCCAGCCCCAGTTTGTAGGGCAGCGCCAGCAGACGGTTGGGGTCGGCTTGCAGCCGTGCCCGCAGCGCTGCGCGGGCGTCGGTGTCCTGCAAAATACGCCCGAACAGCGCCCGCCGCCGTGCGTACGATAAGCTGCCCTTGCAGCCGGTCAGCAGCCCGTATTGGTTAAGGCACGCGCGCACCCGGCTGGTTTGCAGATAGGGCGCGGGGGCAATGCCGTTTTGCGTCAGCAGGGCTTCCAGTGCCGGGCGGGTAATGGCCTCGGCGTCCAGCAGATCCCCCCGCAGGGAGCGGGAAAGGCTGCCTGCGCCCACATCGTTTTGCTTATAGTATACACCATGCAGGCAATAAATGGCAGAGCCATTTTGTAAAAATTGTAAGTTGAACAAAACATCTTCGTTGATTTGCAGCTGTGCGTCGAACCGCAGCGTCCCGAGTTGCTCCCGGCGGAACAGCTTGGGGTAGGGCGCCGCCAGCAGGCCGCTGGTAAACAGCAGCGGCTCCAGTGCATCGCCCAGGGCGGGCAGGCTGGGGTAAAAGCCCGGGGCCAGCACCCCGGCGGTATCGCCGCCGCTGGCCCGGCAAAGGTTAAACAGCAGCAGGTCCGCTTTTTGGGCGGTCGCGTCCAGCGCGTCCAGCTCGTCCCACAGGCCGGGCAGCAGTTCATCATCGGCATCCAGAAACAGTACCCAGTCGCCGTCAGCGGCATCCAGCCCGGTGTTGCGGGCCGCGCCCGCCCCGCCGTTTGCACGGTGCAGCGCGGTAATGCGGGAGTCCTGTGCGGCCAGCTCGTCACACAGCGCGCCGGTATCGTCGGGGCTGCCGTCGTCGACCAGCAGCAGTTGGGTATCGGCGGGCGCGCCGTGCAGCGCAGATCCTACCGCGCGGCGCAGCGTGGTTGCGGCCTTGTAGCAGGGGATGATGATGGTGACAGAGCCAAGCTTCACGGTGCATCCCCCTTAAGAATCGTCTGGTAAATGCCTACCAGCGCGGCGGCGTTGGCGGCGGCATCGTGGGTGTGCAGCGCACGGGCGCGGGCCGCCTGGCCCAAGGCAGTGCCGCCGTCTGGGGCAGTCAGCACTTGCAGCAGGCAGCGGGCCAGGGCGTCAGCGTCCTGGCTTTCGCCATAAATAAGGCCCTCGCGCCCGTCGGCCAGCATGTCCGGGATGCCCCCGGCGTTGCTGGCCACGCACGGCATGCCCAGCAGCATGGCTTCTCCCAGGCTGTTGGGGCTGTTCTCACAGCTGGAGGGCAGCAAAAATACATCCACCTCCAGATACGCCTGCCGCATGGCGGCGGCATCCAGCGGGCCGGTGTAGTGCAGTGCATCAGCCACGCCCAGCTGTGCGGCCAGCTGCTTGCAGTAGAGCTTATACGGGAACATGCGGTCAATGATGGGCCGCAGCAGCGGGCCTTTGTCCAGCGGGGGCCAGCCCGCAATGTGCAGGGTGGCACCCGGGAACTGCTGGCGCACGGCGGGCAGCGCCCGGATGACTGTGTGCAGGTTTTTCAGCGGATAGTTGCCCTGCGGCAAAAACAACACCGGCGCGCGGCCAAACTCCCGCGCGTGCCACAGCGCCCCCGTGTAAAACAGCGGGCGCAGCGTTTCGTTGCAGGGGTAGTAATGTGCGGCGGGGGCCAGGTCGGCGGCGGCACGACGGTCAAAGCCGGTGCGGCCGGTGACATGGCGGGCTTGGCCCAGAACGGCGGCTTCCTTCTGTGCCAGCGCGTTAAAATTGGCCTGCATATTGTCAAGCAGTTCGCCGGGGATAACTTTATCGATCGCGTGCCACACACTGCCGGAACGGCGGTAGGCGTCAGGCACGCCGTCGCACAGATGCACCGCGCAGTTCCGCATTACGCCCTGGATGCTGATAAGCACGGGCAGGCCGGCACTGGCCGCAGCGGATTGCATCGCGGCGGCTTCGGGATACTCGGTGCCCCAGATATGCACAAGGTCGGGCTGTTCTGCTTGCAGCAGGGCGGCAAAACCGTCCGCCCCGGGCAGGATGCGGTAGGCAACGCCGTCCTGTTCACCCTGCAAGGCGGCCTTTTGGCGGGCATCGGTGCAGGCAACGGTCAGGCGCAGTTCGCCATGCGGGCGAAGCGCTGCCAGCTGGCCGGTCAGCCAGCTGCCGCTTACATCGCTGGCCCCCGCCAGCCCGCAGGCAGCCGCCGCCTGCGGCAATACAGTTTTTACAAGCCAAAGGATGTGCATAAGGAGTGTGTTCCTTTCATGGGATGAGGTATGGCCCCCTCTGCGAGGGGGCTCCCGCGAAGCGGGTGGGGGAGAGAGCAAAGCTCTTGACCGAAGCCTTGAGCACTCGTTAGGCTCTCTCCCTCAGTCAGCTTCGCTGACAGCGCTCCCCTTCTGGCGCTATGCGCCACCTCCCCCGTGTCGGGGGAGTCTGTCTCCCAGAGGGAGCCAAAGAGCGGTGCTATACATATTAGATCCGCGCCACAAACGTCTGCGCCACCACGCCCGGTGTAAACTCCGGGTAGAGGGCGGCTACCTGCGCATACGGCAGCTGTCTGCCCTGTACGTCGGTCAGCCAGCGGCGCAGGGCGGCAATAACTTCCGGCGCTGCGCCGTCTTTTTCGTGCAGCACCAGCGCCAGCGGATAACGGGCCAGGTAGGGCAGGGTGGGGTCGGTGTCGGTCACGGCCAGGTGCAAAAGCGGCTTGCCCGTGCCCAGGTAGCTGAACAGCTTGCTCGGCATCTGGTTGTCAAACGCGTTGCCAAGGCTCAATAAAATATCGGCCCCGGCCTCCAGTGCGGCGGCCTCGGCAGGCGGCAGCAGCCCGGGGCGTTTGAAGCGCGCGCCCAAAACCGCCTGCGCCTCTTGGGCGGCGGCTTCAAACGGCTCCCACCCGCGGCCCGCCATTGTCAGGGTCAGGTCGGGGGCGTTCAGCGCGGTGAAGAGCTTCAGTGCAAAATCCGGTTCCCGCAGGGTGGGGTACAAACTGCCGCAAAATACGCAGCGCAGCCCCGTGTGCGGCGGCACCGGCCCGCCCGGCAGCAACACCGGGAAGCCCAGTACTTGTACCTTATTGCGCCAGGCGGAAAGCGGCCCGCCCTCGTAATCCGGCAGGGCCTGCGGTGTGATGAACGCGGTGTCGATGGCCTGCAAAAGCTGCCCCTCCCGCGTGTACCCGCCCGGGGCCGTGTAATCTTTGTTGCTGGCGTAGGGGTCCAGCTGCCACAGCAGCTTTTTGCCGCTGATCTGCGCGGTTTCCAGCGCAAAGGCCGTGCGGTAGGGCGCGCAGACGGCGCATACCGCGTCAAAGTGAAATTCCGCGTACAGCCGTTCGATCTTGCGGCGGCTGTCCACCATGCGGCGGGGGTTATGCAGCACCAGCTGGCGGAACGCCGCCGCCACGGCCGTGGGGTGCGCGGCCAGCCGCAGCAGGCGCAGCGGCACCGGGCTGCCGGTCTTGGCACCGTTTTCCAGGGCGCGGTTCATCAGCCGTTCGTCGGCAAAGGGCAGCGTGTGCTGGCTGGCCCCGGCGGGCGGCGCAGGGGGCGGGGTCTCGCCGTCCCACAGTTCTAACAGGTGGACGGTGTGCCCCTGCTGCAACAATTCTTCAGCCAGGCGGCAGGCCAGCTGCGCGTTGGCGCTGGCGGGGTTTTCGACCCGGTCTAGTACAAATAAAATACGCATTACTGTCGATCTTTCAAAAAGTTGCGGCACACCCAGCGCCACAGTTTGGGGGCGTGCACGGTGGCCCAGGCCGATGCCTTAATGGCAAACGGCAGCTGCGGGTTGCGCCCCAGCTGGCGGTCGTTCAGCCCCGCCGTAATGCCAATGCGCAGTTCACCCAGCTGCACGCGGTAGGGCAGGATATCAGCGCGGCGCAAAATCATGCTGGCAAGGTACACGAGCTTTTCATAATAAAACGCGTTGGCGCTTTGCTGCAAGGCGGGCCACTGCGGGGGCACACTGCCGCGTATCAGGGCGGCAGCGCGGCGCTGGTCGTCCAGGCTTTGCGGCGGCAGGCCCCGGCGGCTGGCGCTGTCGGCATGCTGGCGGTAGTGGTAGCCCGCGTAATCGCAAAAAGCGCAGCCTGGTGCGGCACAAAACGCCTGCCAGTTGGCAAGCAGATCCTCGTTGTAGGCAAGGTCGTTGTCCAGCATCGCGGGGGTCAGCAGGGTAGCTGCGTACAGCTTGTTCCACAGGCCGTAGTCCACGGCGTGGTCGTGCAGCAGCGCGTCCAGGTGCGCGGGCCCGTCCAGCCGCTTTACGGCGGCGGGCGGCGCAGCCTCGGCGGGCACGGCGTCGGCAAAGGTATCGTACCGGCAGCAGGCCAGCGGCAGGCCGGTCTCCTGCACGGCCTTATATAAGGCGGCAAGAAACGCGGGATGGTACAAATCGTCCGCATCGCAGAACGCGATCCACCCGGCACCGATCTCCTGCGCGCGGCGCAGCCCGGCGGTGCGCGCGGCGCTTACCCCGCGCTGCGGCTGGTGGATGACGGTAAACCGCGCATCCCCGGCGGCCATGTTGTCGCACAGCACCGGCGATTCATCCTGTGAGCCGTCGTCCACCAGAATGCAGCAGAAATCATCAAACTGCTGGGCTGCGATGGATTCCAGGCAGTCCGGCAGGTAACGCGCTGCATTGTGCACGGGCACGATCACCGCAATGGTGCAGGCCGGGGCGCTCATGGTGTCACCTCGGCATAGCGGCGCAGATAAAACGCCTGCAAAAGCTCGGCGCTGTGGTGGATGTCATACCCGGCGTCCACGGCCTTGCGGCGGGCGTCGGGGTCGCGGCGCAGGCTGGCCCCGGCAATCGTGTTCGCCCAGGCGGCTTCATCGTGCAGCGGCAGAAAGCGTACGCGGTCGGTAAAGGCCGCGCCCTTATCTACGGTATCGGCCACAAAGCAGGGAAGCCCGGCAGTCTGGGCTTCCACCAGCACCACGGGCAGGCCTTCAAACAGGCTGGGCAGCAAAAAGGCGTCCATCGCGTCATAAAAGCCCTGCATGTTGCTGCGCACTCCGGCAAAGATCACGCTGTCGCCAAGCCCTAAGCTGCGGGCGAGGTCCTGCATCTCTTCTATGTAGCCCGGCTCACCGCCGCCCAGCAGCACCAGGCGGGCTTTAGGCAGGCGGGTGCGCACGGCAGCAAAAATTTTTAACAGCCCGGGGTGGTTTTTCTGGGCTGAGAACCGCCCTACGTGCCCGAACAGAATTTCGTTGTCGGCCACGCCCAACTCCCCGCGCAGCAGCGCACGGCGCTGGGCATCACGCGCGGCAAACCGGGCCGTGTCGATGCCGTTGGGCAGCACAGTAAACGGGCTTTGGCCAAACAGCATTTCCCCAGCCTTCTGGCTGCAAGCAAAGCGGTCGGTCAGGCCTGCGTTGAAGCGGCTGCTCATCAGCCTGTCCAGTCGCCCGACCAGGTTCGGCTCGTAGGCGGTGTTGTGGCTGTGGCCCACCCGCACGGGGATGCCCGCCCGGCGTGCCACGGGATTGTAAAACATGCCAAACCCGCTGTAGTGGCCGTGGATGATGCGCCACTCCGGGTGGGCGGCGAACAGCGCGCGCAGTTCGCGCAGGTAGCGGGGCAGGTTATTGTCCTGCCGCACGGTCAGCTTGTAGATGCTGCCCCCCAATGTGCGGATCTCATTATCAAAAAAGCACGGCTTATCGTAATGATACAAAAAGTCGAACTGCACCTGATTGCGGTCGATGGTGCGGTAGACGTTCATCACAAAGGTCTCCATGCCGCCGGCGTCCATGGCGGGCATGATCTGTAAAATGCGGATGGGTGCCATCAGCTGTTCTCGGCCTCCAATCGGGTGCGGCAGTCCTGCAGGTTCTGCTGCGCTTCGGCGGTTAGGGTGGGGTAGTCGTGGCTGGTATGCTCCAGCGCGTCCACGACAATTTCACTCACAAGGTACCGGGTATACCATTTCTGGTCGGCGGGCAGGGCGTACCACGGGGCCTCTTTGGTGGCGGTAGCGTCGATGACCTGCTCGTACAGGCGCTGGTAGTCGTCAAAATAGGCGCGCTCGGCCAGGTCGCTGGCGGAGAACTTCCAGTTCTTGGCGGGGTTGTCGATGCGCTCTAAAAAGCGCTTCTTCTGCTCGCCCTTGGATACATGCAAAAAGATCTTGACCACGCGGTAACTGTTTTCGTACAGGTACTGCTCATAGTGGCAGATCTGGCGGTAGCGCTGGGTAAAGAATTTGTCCTTGTCCTGCTCCAGCACGCGCGGGGCCATCTGGTAGCCTTTTTGCTGGTCGTGCAGCTGCACCACCAGCACATCCTCGTAATAGCTGCGGTTGAAAATGGCAATCGACCCGCGCGCGGGCAGCGCCTTGTTGACGCGCCAGAGAAAATCATGCTTCAACTCTTCGCTGTTGGGCTGTTTAAAACTTGTCACCTGCACACCCTGGGGGTTCAGGCCGGACATCACGTGCTTGATGGTGCTGTCCTTGCCCGCAGCGTCCATGGCCTGCAAGACGAAGACCAGCCCTTCGCGTCCATCGGCGTAAAAGGCATCCTGCAACGCGGCCATTTTTTGCAGGTTTTCGGCGGTTTTGGCCAGGATCTTTTCTTTATCGACCCCATCGGTCTTGCTGTTGGTAGCCAGTTTGTCCAAACGGCATTTCTCGCTGCCGTCAAAACGGTACGAATCCGCTTTCATTCAGGTGCCCTCCCTGCAAAGTATACTTATTTATAGTATACCCGTTTTTGGGTGCGGGTGCAACTATGCGGACAAGAAAAAAGGCTCCCCTTTGAGGGGAGCTCCCGCGCAGCGGGTGAGGGGTGGCTCCCGGAGCATTAACATGCACCCAGCCACCCTTCAGTCGCCTTCGGCGACAGCTTCCCTCAAGGGAAGCCTTTATAAGTTACGAAAACCCATCCAACACATATCTCAGCATCGCCCATCCGCTTTAAAAACAGCTTCTCGGGCGTCTCTTTGCCAACCTGGATGAATCCGACCTGGGCCACGGAACTTGCTTCCCGATAGCCGGGCGCGGCTTTGTGACAAAAGGAGCAAAAAAAGAGAGCGGCCGCAGAAAGGCCGCTCCCCAAACGAACAACTTATTCTTTATCAATGGCTGCCACAACGCCAGACAGGGCCAGCAGGGCCAGCAGGTTGGGCACCGCCATCAGGCCGTTGAAAAAGTCCGCCATGGCCCAGACAAGGTCCACCTTCAGCGTGGAGCCGACCAAAATGAACACCACCACAATGGCGCTGTAAACGGGCAGGGCTTTTTCGCCAAACAGGGCTTTAAAGTTCGACTGACCGAAGAAATACCACCCGATGATGGTAGAAAACGCGAAGAAGAACATGCAGATGGCAATAAACACCGGGCCAAACCCGCCAAACGCCTGGCTGAACGCCGCCTGCGTCAAGGCGGTGCCGGTCAGCCCCTCGGGAATCAGGCCGGAGGTGATCAGCACCAGGCCGGTCAGGGTCAGCACCACAAAGGTGTCGATGAACACGCCCAAAATCGCCACGGCGCCCTGCTCGCGCGGGTGGTTGACCTTGGCCAAGGCGTGCGCGTGCGGGGTCGAGCCCATACCGGCTTCGTTGGAGAACAGGCCGCGGGCCACGCCAAAACGCATGGCCTGCTGCACGGTCACACCGGCCACGCCGCCAGCCATCGCCTGCGGGTTGAACGCCAGCACAAAGATCTGCGCAAAGGCGCCGGGCAGGGCCTTGTGGTTCATGACCAGAATCACGATGCAGCCCAGGATGTAAAACGCCGCCATGATGGGCACGATCTTTTCGGTAACGGCGGCAATACGCTGCACGCCGCCCAAAAAGATGAACGCCGCGATCACAGCCACCACAATGCCCACGGCCAGATGGCTGATGCCGAACGCATTGTGGAACGCATCACCGATGGAGTTGGACTGCACCATGTTGCCCATGAAGCCCAGCGCCAGAATGATCAGTACCGAGAATACGCCCGCCAGCACCTTGCCGAACGTGCCCTTGAACGCCGCGCGGATGTAGTACGCCGGGCCGCCGGTGACTTTGCCGTTGACAGTGGTGCGGTAACGCTGGGCCAGCACGGCCTCGGCGTAGATCGTCGCCATGCCGAAGAACGCCGACACCCACACCCAGAACAGCGCGCCCGGCCCGCCGCTGACAAGCGCCGTGGCGCAGCCGGTGATGTTGCCGGTGCCCACCTGGGCCGCAATGGCGGTAGCCAGCGCCTGGAAGCTGCTCATGCCCTGGTCATCGGCCTTTTTGCCGCGCAGCGTAAAGCCGCCGAACACGCGGTGGAACCCCTCGCCAAAGCGGCGCAGCTGTACGCCCCGCAGCCGGATGGTAAAAAACACGCCGGTGCCGACCAGCAGGAACAACAGCAGAGAGTTCCACAAAATGTCGCTGGCCTGCTCAATGGCCGCCGTAAAAATTGCCATGAAAAAATACCCCTCTTCTTACATCTTGTCTTTTATACACTTACCACTGCCCGCTTAGCGCGGACAATGTAACTACTATACTATGCTTTTTAAATAAAGTCAAGTGTATTTATATGACGCACAATCCGAAGGAAAAGTTGCAATCTGCCCCGAAAAAGGGCAAAATTGAAACAACTCTGTCACAACTGTAGGGTATTCTTCAGCTAAACCGAACACGAAAGGAGAACACCTATGAAAAAGATCCTCGCCTGCCTGCTGGCCCTGCCGCTGACGCTTGCCGCCTGCGGGGCACAGACTGCGGACACCGCCAGCACACCGCCCGCCGAACCGGCCCAGACCACCGAGACCGCCCCGGAAGCTACCACCCCGGCGGCAGCCACTGCGGGCAGACTGCGCAGCACAGCGTCGTATTATATGATGTATACCAACACCGGGTTGTACGGCATGAACCAGAAATATGACGAAGCCACCAACACAGACACTTTTTATGTCATAAAAACGGACTGCGCCGCTGCCGCACAGGAAAAGCTGGCGGAAATCGACCTGCCAGGCGGCCTATATTATGGCATGGCCGCGTGGGGTGATACGGTAGAGGTGTATCTGATTGAGGATGCGGACACGGACAACCCCACGGAATGCCGCTATATCGTGGATACTTCCACCGGCAATGTGGAACGTGTTCCCATAGAGGGACTCTTTTTCCCCGCGTGGTACGATGACGCCGCGCTGTATGAGATGGACTATGACAGCGGGAAGCGCATTAACCGGCGTGACCGTACCACGAACGAGGTGAGTTATATCAATTTGCCGGATCAGACGCAGTCGATAAGCGGCGTGGGTGATAAATGGCTCATCCAGCGCATCGTCAGCCCCAGTCCGCTGCCGAGCCCAGAGGACGGCGATATGTACAACGCTGTTTTGCAGAACTCGGAAAAAGAATTTGACCTTGTTGATGCCGCCACCGGCGAGATGAAAAAAGTATACAGTTACCCAGCGGTAGGGGAAGATTACTACTATTGCGGCCAACGCGGCGGTACACTGTACTTCGCCCGTTCCGATGAGGATGCACTCCCGACCGGTGTATGCAAGCTGGAGGAGGGTGAAATGGTACAGGTATTGCCACGGGACGACCCCTATATAAGCCAGTGGCTGCTGGAGAACGAGCAGGGCGAGCTGCAATGGATCGTCTGGGATGCGGGCGAAACGGTGCAGGTATATGACCTGGATGACGGGCAGAGCCATCGCCCGGCGTTTATAAAGGAAACGAGCCAGTCTGCATCCACGGGCTTCCCGAAAATGCTGCTGCCCGATGGGCGGGTAATTGTCACCCACGGCAGCATGGGAAACACAGACCTTTTGGACAAGGTCGCTTACGCCGCTATCGACCGCGCCGCATATCTTTCGGGCAGCACCGACTATACCCCGGTAACAATGTACACGGGAGAATAAAAAAGGAGAAGCGCTATGAAAAAATTCCTCGCCTGCTTGCTGGCCCTGCCCCTCGCCCTTGCCGCCTGCGGGGCACAGACAGCGGACACCGCCAGTACGCCCGCCGAATCGGCCCAGACTACCGAGACCGCCCCGGAAACTTCCACCCCGGCAGTAGCCACCATGGGCCGGCTGCGCGATACATCCATGATGATGGCCGTCGGCAACGGGGTGTACACCGTAAACGAAAAATGGAATGACGAAAACGACGTTGACACGTTCTATCTCGTCCGAACCGACTACGACACCACCACCCAGCAAAAAGTGGCCGAGATCGAACTGCCGGGCGGCGCGTACTACGGGATGGTCGCCTGGGACGATATGGTAAAGCTGTACCTGTTTGAAACGCCCGAAACGGGTGAACCCATCGAATGGTGCTATACCATAGATACCGCCACCGGCAGCATGGAGCGGCAGACGGTGGACAACAATTTCTGGCCCGCCTGGTGCGATGATGCCGCGATGTACGAGATGAACTATGACAGCAATGCGCACATCACCCGCATTGACCGCCGCACGGGCGAAACGAGCCGCATCGAACTGCCGCAGCAGACGGAGAACCTGCACGCAGTCGGCGATAAATGGCTCCTTGAGCGCATTGTCAGCCCCAGCCCGCTGCCGAGTGTGGACGACGGCGACATGTATAATGCCGTTTTGCAGAACTCGGAACGAGAATATGACATCCTTGACACCGCCACCGGCGAGATACAAAAGCTGTACAGCTATCCCGCTGTGGGCGAGGCATATTATTACTGCGGCCAGCGCGAAGGTACGCTGTATTTTTACCACTACACGCGGGAAAGCGACGACAACATCTATCCATCCAGTGTGGCTAGGCTGGAAAACGGCGAGATGGTGCAGGTGACGGCGCTGGAAAACGACCACATGGGCTTACATGCCATGGGAGACGAACAGGGCGAGCTGCAATGGATCGCCCGGGATAGCGGCAAAACAATAGAAGTGTACGACCTGAACGACGGGCAGACCTACCACCCGGCGTTCAAGGTGGACAGCAGCACCTATGCCACTACGGGCTACCCGCAAATGCTGCTGCCCGGCGGACGGGTGCTGGTCCTCAATGGCAACATAGATGCGCCCGGCTTCGCAGATGATGGAGCCTACGCCACCATCGACCGCGCCGCCTACCTGGCGGGCAGCACCGACTATACCCCGGTAACAATGTACACGGGAGAATAAACAAAAAGACCCCCTCGTACAGAGGGGGTCATATTTGTAGGGGCACACACTGTGCGCCCGCGGGCCGATGCGAGCATCGGCCTCTACGATCTGCCGGACGTCTGTAGGGGCGGATGCTTGCATCCGCCCGCAGCGTTTGGCAATAACGCACAACAGCACGGGCGAATGCTGTTCGCCCCTACATGCGCCGCAAGGTTTACCTTGCTGTTACTTCTGTTTCTGCTGCTTCTCTTTATCGCTGCAATGCTGGCGGCAGCTGGCGCAGTTGCCGCCGCAGCCGCCTTGCCAGCCGCCGTTCTGGCAGATAAACAAAATCGCCAGCGCCAGCAGCACAAAAATCACCACTACAATAATTGCACTTGCCATAGCTCTACCTCCGGGTCACAGGGTCATACAAACCCCAGCAGTGTACCCACACAGTGTACCACAAAGGCCACCACCCATGCAATAGCACACTGCATAATTACTACCCCGGCGGCGGCTTTGGCACCGCCCAGCTCCCGCTTTACGGCGGCAATGGCCGCCACGCAGGGGGTGTACAGCAGCGTAAACACCAAAAATACGATCGCCGTAAACGGCGTAAACATCGTGGCAAGCGCTGCTGTGTCGCCGCCCAGCAGCACCGTCAGGGTGGAAACCACACTCTCCTTGGCCGTAAAGCCGGTGATCAGCGCCGTGGAGACACGCCAGTCGCCAAAGCCCAGCGGCTTAAAGAGCGGCGCGACCCAGCTGCCGATGAGCGCCAGCAGGCTGCTGTCCGGCGTGGCAACGTTCAGCCGCGTGTCGAAAGTCTGCAAGAACCAGATCAGCACAGTGGCTACAAAAATGATCGTAAAGGCTTTCTGCAAAAAGTCCTTGGCCTTTTCCCAAATCAGCTGGCCTACGCTGCGGGCCGAAGGAAACCGATAGTTCGGCAGCTCCATCACAAAGGGGACAGGCTCGCCCTTGTAGCGGGTCAGCTTCAGCACCAGTGCATACAAAATGCCGCAGACGATGCCCGTTATGTACAGCCCCACCATAACCACGGCACGCCACTGCCGCGGGAAAAACGCCGTGGTAAACAGCGCATAGATCGGCAGCTTGGCCGAGCAGCTCATGAACGGGGTCAGCAGAATGGTCATTTTGCGGTCGCGGTCACTGGACAGCGTGCGCGTTGCCATAATAGCCGGCACCGAGCAGCCAAAGCCGATGAGCATCGGCACAAAGCTGCGGCCCGAAAGGCCCACCCGGCGCAGCAGCTGGTCCATGACAAAGGCCACGCGCGCCATGTAGCCGGTATCCTCCAAAATCGAGAGGAAGAAGAACAGCGTTACAATGACCGGCAAAAAGCTGAGCACGCTGCCCACACCGGCAAAAATGCCGTCAATGACCAGGCTGTGTACCACGGGGTTGATGCCGTACACCGTCAGGGCATGGTCCGCAGCGTTGGTCACGGCGTCGATGCCCAGCGTCAGCAAATCGGACAGTGCTGCGCCGATGACGCCGAACGTCAGCCAGAACACCAGCGCCATAATGCCGATAAAGCACGGCAGGGCGGTATATTTTCCCGTCAGCACCTTGTCGATGGCTACACTGCGCTTGTGCTCGCGGCTTTCGCCGGGGCGCACAACAGTTTTGTCGCACAGGCGTTCAATAAAAGTAAAGCGCATGTCGGCCAGAGCGGCTTCGCGGTCCAGTCCGGTCTCGCTTTCCAGCTCAGCAATGGTATGCCCCAGCAATTCCGTCTCGTTTTCGTCCAGCTGCAAGGCCTGCTCGATCAACCGGTCGCCCTCCACCAGTTTGGTGGCGGAAAACCGCAGCGGCAGCCCGGCACGCTGGGCATGGTCCTCGATCAAATGGGTGACGGCGTGGATGCAGCGGTGCACGGCACCGTCTTTGCCGTCGGCGGCATCACAAAAATCAATGCGGCCCGGCGTTTCGCGGTGGCGGGCTACATGCAAAGCATGCTCGACCAGCTCGTCGATGCCCTCGTTTTTGGCGGCGGAGATGGGCACCACCGGTACACCCAGCAGTTCCTCCAGCTCGTTGACCATGATGGTGCCGCCGTTGGCGCGCACCTCATCCATCATGTTCAGCGCCAGCACCATCGGAATGCCCAGCTCCATCAGCTGCATGGTCAGGTACAGGTTGCGCTCAATGTTCGTTGCATCGACGATATTGATGATGCCGTCGGGGTGGGTGTTCAGCAGAAAATCCCGGGTGACGATCTCCTCGCTCGAATAGGGCGAGAGGGAATAGATGCCTGGCAGGTCGGTGACGGTAGTCTCGGCGTGGCCGCGGATGATGCCATCCTTGCGGTCCACCGTCACACCGGGAAAGTTGCCTACATGCTGGTTGGAACCGGTCAGCTGGTTGAAAAGCGTCGTTTTACCGCAGTTCTGGTTGCCGGCCAGCGCAAAATGCAAGGGCTGCCCCTTGGCGATCTCACTGCCTGCCTTGCGGTCGTGATAGCTGGCAGCCTTGCGCAGCTCGCCCACGCCGGGGTGGGGGACAGCGGCGTGCCGTGCCTCGCTGCGGGCGGCGCGATCCGTCTCGTGGACGTTGTCTACCTCAATTTTGGCGGCGTCGGCCAGCCGCAGCGTCAGCTCGTAGCCGCGCAGCTCTACTTCGATCGGGTCCCCCATGGGGGCTACCTTGCGCAGGGTGACTTCGGTACCGGGGGTCAGGCCCATATCCAGCAGGTGGTGGCGCAGCTCCCCCTGTCCACCAATGGTGCGCAGCACGGCATCCTGCCCGACTTTTATCTCTGCGAGTGTCATGATTTTCCGTCCTTTATTTTAAAAGTTTGAACATTCTAACTTATCTCCGCCGTCAGTATAGCACAAGCCCCGGGGCTGTGCAAGATGCAAGCTGCAACTTCCTGCACATTGCGTACCCTGTGGTTTTGTGCTATACTTTGCTATATATTTGTATAAAGAGGGGAACGCTGCGATGCAGCCACTGAAACAGGAAAAAATCTTTACAAACCATCAACTGCTCACGCTGCTCTGGCCGCTGATCATTGAGCAGACGCTCAGCGTACTGGTGGGCATGGCGGATACGGTCATGGTCTCCTCGGTAGGCGAGGCCGCGATCTCCGGCGTGTCGCTGGTGGATATGATCAACCAGCTCATTATCACGGTGTTTGCTGCACTGGCTACCGGCGGCGCGGTCGTCACCAGCCAGTATCTGGGTGCCAAAAAGCCCGAGCAGGCCGCCCGCAGCGCCGGGCAGCTGGTAGGGCTGAGCGCCCTGCTGGGCCTTGCCGTAGCTGCGTTCTGCCTGCTGACCCGCCGCCCGATGCTGCGCCTGCTGTTTGGCAGCATCACCGACGACGTCATGGACGCGGCGCTGGTGTACTTTACCATCACGGCGCTGTCCTTCCCGTTTTTGGCACTGTATAACGCAGGCGCGGCGATTTTCCGCTCCACCGGCAACAGTGCGGTATCCATGAAGGTATCGGTCATTGTCAATGCCATCAACTTTTGCGGCAATGCCATCTGCATTTTTGTGTTGGGCATGGGCGTCGAGGGCGTAGCCATCCCCACGCTGATCTCCCGCGCAGTGGGCGCGTTTATCATCCTGGGGCTGGCGGCGCAGCATGAGTATGTGCTGCACATCACGCCGCGGTCCGTCACCCATCTGGAGGGCGGCATCGTCAAAAGCATTCTGCGCATCGGCATCCCCTCGGCCTGCGAGAACAGCCTGTTCCAGCTGGGCCGCGTGCTGGTGGTGTCGATGATCTCGCTGTTCGGCACGGTGCATATTTCGGCCAACGCGGTGGCCAACAACCTGGACGCCGTGGGTGCGATCATCGGCACGGCCATGGGCCTGGCGGTCATTACGGTCGTGGGCCGCTGCGTGGGTGCGCAGGATCTGGACCAGGCCGTTTATTACACCAAAAAGCTAATGCTGTGGGACTACATCGCCCAGGGCGTTGCCAACGCGGCGGTGATTTTGTCGCTGGGCGTGGTGCTGAACATGTACACCCTCTCGCCCGAAACGCGGGCACTTTCGGCTGAGCTTGTGATGATCCACTGCGCAATGGGCATCCTGATCTGGCCTGCGGCCTTTGTGCTGCCCAACGCCCTGCGTGCCGCCAACGACGTAAAGTTTACAATGATCGCGTCGATCGCTTCGATGATCGTCTGGCGGTTGGCGTTCAGCTGGATTTTGTGCGTCAATCTCGGCTGGGGGGCCGTCGGTGTCTGGTGGGCCATGGTCATCGACTGGGCCTGCCGCACCGTCTGCTTCGTAGGCCGCTTCGCCAGCGGTGCCTGGAAGAAAAAGGCAATGAAAACACCGGGGTGAGGGAAGCTGCCGCTTGCCGCCATCCCGCGGGGAACAGGCTCCCCTTGAGGGGAGCTGTCACCAAAGGTGACTGAGGGGTGACCCTCGTGGCGCGTATTGCACCCCAGCCACCCCTCACCCGCCTACCGGCGGGAGCTCCCCTCAAAGGGGAGCTAACCTCTACGCCCATAGGTCTATTTTGGCCCCGGAGGGGCCAAAATTCTCGGTTGCCGTAGGGGCGGATGCTCGCATCCGCCCGTGAAGTCTATCGTTTCTGCTCAACTGCACGGGCGAACAATGTTCGCCCCTACAGCCCTCACATGAATGGACGTAGGGGGCGGCGTCACCGACGCCCCGATGGGTGTGCGTATATTGCGGGCGGATATAGAATCCGCCCCTACGAACTACCAAAAGGCCGCAGCAAAGAATAAAAATTGCGCACCGCCCAATCATAGAGTGTTGGCCCCGGGCAGGGGCCAGTCCGTCCGCTCTTGGATTCTTAAGGG
>ERZ827117.1159-NODE-1159-length-22007-cov-3.670827_pt1 | contig 22007 bp, 23 predicted proteins | sample MGYA00519920_ERZ827117 | MGnify/ENA primary metagenome ERZ827117 (study PRJEB31778, sample SAMEA3449260) | human gut metagenome | biome: human gut; feature: human-associated habitat; material: faeces | place: United Kingdom | collected 2010/2012 ...
CCTATAATAAAAAGGCATGCAGCCAAACGACTGCATGCCTTTTTGTTATATTGTTTAGAGTTCCTTCTTTGCAAAGAAGGAACAAAGCCCTCATGCTTAACGGCTGCCCTTATCGTAGGGGATGCCCTCGGCCTTGGGGGCCTGAGAATTCTTGGAGGTGAAGATCAGCACGATCATCGTGACGATATACGGCAGCATCTGGTAGAAGTTGGAGATCTCCTTGACGCCCTCGAACTTCGGCAGGAAGGACAGCGACGAACTGTATGCCGCAATGACCTTGAACAGCGCGAAGAACACCGAGGATGCCAGGATCGGGAACGGTTTCCAGTTGCCGAAGATCATAACCGCCAGCGCCAAGAAGCCATAGCCGCCAACGTCCGAGTTAAAGCCGGAACCGGCTGCCACCGTGTAGGCCAGGCCGCCGATGCCGCCCAGGAAACCCGAGATCAGCACGCCGGCATAGCGCATCTTGTAGACGTTGATGCCCACAGAGTCCGCCGCCTGGGGATGCTCGCCGCAGGCGCGCAGGCGCAGGCCGAAGCGGGTCTTGTACATGACAATATACGCCGCGATGAACAGCACGACCGCCACGGGGGTGGTCAGGTAGAAATACTTGAAGATCAGGTTGTTCCAGAAGCTGGGGCCGTCCACCGGGGCAAGGCCAAAGGTATCGCGGGTGATGCGCACCCAGCTGGGGATGGCAATGGTGGTCAGGCCCTGACCCTGAATGGCCCAGGTCATAACGACCGCGAATGCCGGGGCAAACTGGTTCAGCGCCGTGCCGCCAATGGTCTGGTCGGCCTTCAGGTTGATGGCCGCGAACCCTAAGAAGAACGAGAAGATAATGCCCGTCAGGCCTGCGACCAGAATGGCCGCCAGCATGGCCAGCTGCGGATGCGCAGGGCCGAAGCCGCTCTTATCGAACGCCTGCAAGGTGAAGCAGGCAAACAGCGCGCCAATGATCATCATGCCTTCGAGCGCGATGTTGATGACGCCGGAATGCTCACTGAACATACCGCCCAAAGCAACCAGCAGCAGCGGCACCGCGAACAGGATGGTCAGACTGATAATGTTAGCAGCGATCATCATTTGGCAGCGCCCCCTTTCTCTTTGCGGCCCGAAACCGCCTTGGCGATCACGCCGCGCATCAACAGGGCGAACGCCGCCAGGTAGATGATGACCGCAATCACGATGTCAATCGTCTCGGAGGAGTAAGCAGGCTGCATGGCAGCGCCGCCGACCTGGATATAGCTGATGAACAGCGCCGAGAAGATGGTGCCGACCGGGTTGGAGCTTGCCAGCAGCGCAACAGGGATGCCGTTAAAGCCCATGCCCAGGATGGATTTTTCGATAACATACTGACCCGTACCGGCCAGGTAGTAGATGCCGCCGCCGATGCCGGACAGCGCACCCGCAATGACCATGGACAGCACGATATTGCGCTTGGCATTGATGCCCGCATACTGGGCCGCATCACGGCTCAGGCCGCAGGCTTTCAGCTCATAGCCAAAGGTGGTTTTTTGCAGCACGACCCAGACGATCAGCGCAAAGATAATGGACAGGATGATGCCGATGTTGATCCAGCTGGAATTGCCGAACAACCCGGCAAACGGGCCCTTGGGCAGAATCGCGCCGGGGTTGGCGGCGGAGAGCGCCGCCGTACGGTCCGAGTTGGAAGCGCCCCAGCCGGAAGCCAGCATGTTGGGCGAGTTGGCGAGGATCAGGTTGACGAGGTACATGCCGATCCAGTTGAACATGATGGAGGTAATGACCTCGTTGACGTTGAAGTAGGCCTTGAACAGACCCGGGAAAATGCCCCAGATCGCGCCGCCGATGGCCGAGGCCAGCAGGCAGACGAACCACGGCATCTGGAACTGGATGCCGCACAGCAGGGCGAAGAACGCGCCCATGGTGTACTGGCCGGGCGCGCCGATGTTGAACAGGCCGGTCTTGAACGCAAAGCCGACCGACAGGCCGCACATCATCAGGGGCGCAGCCTGGTAAAGCACCTTGCCGAGCTTGTCCATGCTGGCAAAGCCGGTGGTCATCATGGCTTTCATACCGTCCAGCGATGCGCCGGGGTTCAGGATGACCAGCAGGATAAAGCCCAGCACCAGGCCAATGACGATGGACAGCAGACTTGCCAGAACACCAACTACGCCGGGGTTCTGCAAAAGCGGCTGTTTGGATTTTTTACTCATGCTTTCGCCTCCCCTTGCTTTTTGGCGCCTGCCATATACAGGCCCAGTTCTTCGACCGTCGTGGTCTTGGGATCGAACTCGCCGACGATCTCGCCCTCGTACATGACAAGGATGCGGTCGGACAGGTTCATGACCTCGTCCAGTTCCAGGCTGACAAGGAGAACGGCTTTGCCCTTATCGCGCTCGGCCACGATCTGTTTATGGATATACTCGATCGCGCCGACGTCCAAACCACGGGTGGGCTGCACAGCGACCAGCAGGTCGGGGTCCTTATCGACCTCACGCGCGATGATGGCTTTCTGCTGGTTGCCGCCGGACATGCTGCGGGCGATGGTGATGGGGCCCTGGCCGCTGCGCACGTCGTATTGTTTGATCAGGCGCTCGGCATAGTCCATGACCGCGCCCTTTTTGATGAAGCCGTGGTTCTGGAACTCGGGCTGCCAGTAGCGCTGCAGCACCATGTTATCCGCCACGGTGTAGTCCAGCACCAGGCCGTGCTTGTGGCGGTCCTCAGGGATATGGCTCATGCCGTCCTTGGAGCGCTCACGGATGGGCGCGTTGGTGATGTCCTTGCCGTTGAGCTTGATGGTGCCGCCGGTGACTTTTTCCAAGCCCGTCAGGCCGTAGATCAGCTCGGTCTGGCCGTTTCCTTCGATACCGGCCACGCAGACGATCTCCCCTGCCTTGGCCTCGAAGCTGACACCGCGCACGGCGTTGTTCTTGTGTGCCTTGCTGGGCACGACAAGGCCGTTCACTTCCAGGATGGTCCTACCCGGCTTGCAGGGAGCCTTATCGACGGCAAACTGCACGTCGCGGCCGACCATCATGCGGGACAATTCCTCTTTGGTGGTGTTGGCGATATCCACCGTGCCGATGCCGCGGCCTTTTTGCAGGACGGTGCAGCGGTCAGCAACGGCCATGATCTCGTTGAGTTTGTGGGTGATGAACAGGATGCTCTTGCCCTCGGCCTTGAAGCCGCGCATGATCTCCATCAGTTCGTCGATCTCCTGCGGGGTCAGAACAGCCGTAGGTTCGTCGAAAATCAAGATCTCATTGTCGCGGTACAGCATCTTGAGAATCTCAACGCGCTGCTGCATGCCGACCGAAATGTCGCTGACCAGCGCATCGGGGTCGACTTTCAGGCCGTACTTCTCGCTGAGCCGCATGACCTTTTTGCGGGCTGCGTCTTTCTGCAAGAAGCCGTGGCGGGTATCCTCGACACCCAGGATGATATTGTCCAGAACGGTAAAGCATTCGACCAGCTTGAAGTGCTGATGCACCATGCCGATACCAAGCGCGTTGGCGTCGTTGGGGTTCTGGATCTTGACCTCTTTGCCATTTTTCTTGATAACGCCTTTTTCCGGCTGATACAGACCGAACAGTACGCTCATCAGGGTAGATTTACCGGCGCCGTTTTCGCCCAACAGCGCATGGATCTCGCCTTTGCGCAGCTGCAGCGTAACATCGTCGTTGGCCTTGATACCGGGGAACTCCTTGGTGATGTGCAGCATCTCGATAACGAAATTATCTGCCAATCGGTACACGCCCCTTTCTATTTTCATAGTTTATTAACTTATATTATATAAAAAATTCGCGTAATGTACAAGAGAAACTGCGCAAAAAGCAGAAAAAAGTTGGGTGGGGTGTACTTATTAGGTAACTCCCGCAGGGCTGTAGGGTCGGATGCTTGCATCCGACCGCGGGGTTGTACGTCATTGCCCGATTGCACGGGCGGATATGGAATCCGCCCCTACGGGCATGTAGGGGAGCATTCTATATGCTCCCGCGGGTCGATGCAAGCATCGACCCCTACAGGAAAGTCCGTAGCAAAGAGCCACCCCTCACCGCCTGGCGGCGGAGCGCTTACGCGCCCGGGCCCCTCTGTCGCTGCGCGACATCTCCCCACACTGTGGGGAGTCACCCCTCAAGGGGAGCCATACGGAGCGCGCCACCTAAAGGCTCCACTTGAGGGGTGGCCCGGTAGCAGTAATTTATGGTATAACAAAAAACCGCCCCGCGCGGTTGGGCGCGGGGCGGTGAGGATCATTCAGTTACGAATTAGCCCTGATAGTCCACGGTCACGTTGGTGACGGAAGGAGTAACGGCGGTGTCGAAGCTGTCGTCGATGACGAGGGTGCCGTCAACGATGGAAGCGTACATAGCGTCGTACTGCTCCTGGGTGAACTTGTTGAACTTGCTGGTCGCCATGGGCAGGCCAACGCAGTTCTCGGCAGCGCCGAGCTTGGTCTCCTTGCCGGAGTAAGTCTCGGTGAACTTCCAGCCATTGTTCAGGGAGTCGGTCAGAGCCTCGTTCACGGACTCGGCCAGGCCCTTGGTGGCGGAGGTGATAACGGTATCGAACTGGCCGGACTGGTCGACGTCAACGCCGATCATCTTGCCGCCGTTGGCCTGAGCAGCAGCGTCGCAGCTCTGGCAGACGGGGCCGCCGCAGGCAAAGACGACCTCGGTACCCTCAGAGTACCAGCCGTCCATCTTGTTCTTGACCTCATCGGTAGCAGCGAAGCCGCCGGAGTACCAGTACTTGATGTTGACATCGTCAACGCCCAGCTCCTTGGCAGCAGCGTCAGCGCCCTGCACGAAGCCGTAGCCGTAACGGATAACAGCGGGAACAGCCATGCCGCCCAGGAAGCCCAGCTCTTTGTAGCCGTCGTAAACAGCGGCGTAGCCAGCCAGATAACCGGCCTGCTCTTCCTTATAGGTGATCAGAGCGGTGTTCTCAGCGGGGGCAGTGTCGCCCAGGTCGCTGGTGGAAACGTCCAGTGCCAGGAACTCAACATCGGGGTACTTGGTCTGGGCCTCAGCGATGGAGGAACCGAACAGGTAGCCGGCAACGACGATGGCCTTAGCGCCGTCGTTGACAGCGTTGTCCATCTGCTCCAGGCGGGCAGCGTCGGAGTCCTCAGTGGGACGGTAGTAGTTGGCGTTCAGGCTGTTTGCAGAGCAGAAGTCCTGCACGCCCTGCCAGGTGTACTGGTTGAAGGACTGGTCGTCGATGTTGCCAACGTCGGTAACGAAAGCGACATCGGTCTTGCTGCCGGAAGCGGCAGCTTCAGAGGTAGCCTCGGTGCTGGTAGCAGTGCTCTCGGCAGTGCTGGCGGAAGAACCGCCGCAGGCAGCCAGAGAGAGGGCCATGCAGCCGGCCATCGCCATAGAAATAAACTTCTTCATGGTGTAAGCTCTCCTTTTGTCGTAAACCAAAAATGGTTTTTTCAGGGCAGGGGCTTTCCCTGCCACAGTAAATTCAGTATACCGCATTTCGGGCAGTATTTCAACGCATTAAAAATCACAATTTCATTACAAAACCGCTTTTTTGCGCTGATTCATCAATTTTGTTGGTCGATCGTCACACTGGGGGTGTCGGGCAGGGTGCGCATATCGGCGTAGGAGTCCACTTTCAGTACGCTGTTGCGCAGCTGTTCGTACAAGCGCTCGTAGTCGTGCTGGCTCAGCTGTTCATACCGCCAATACGGCCCTGCCAGGGCCACGGCACCGGTGGTGTAGCCCACCTTTTCGCTTTGGCCTGCGGCGGCCTGGCCCCAGGTGGCATTGCCGGAGAAGAACTCGTACAGCTCCTGCTGCACGGCCGAGCTATAGCACTTGATGGCACTGCCGAGCATCGCGTCCGAAAGGCCGGTCTGGTCGTAGTCAGCCGCCAGCACGCGGACGGTGTTTTCGCTGGTGGTCTCGTTGGCGGCGTCGATCGCGCTGGCAACCAGGTTGCCGCCGCTGACGAACAGCAGCGTGGTGCCATTATTGCACCAGTCCAGCATACGGTTGGTGGTCTCGTCCCCGGCCTGATAGGTGCCGGTGAACCAGGTGCGCAGATTGACCGTTAAGCCCTGCTGCTCGGCCGCGTACTCAGCCCCCTGCATAAAGCCGGTGACATAGCGCACGATGCCGGGTACTTCGTCGGCTCCGATGAAGCCCAGCTGGGTATGCCCCTCGGTCACAGCGGCGTAGCCTGCCAGATAACCGGCCTGCTCCTCCTGGAAGAGCACGCAGTGGACATTGGATGCCGAGGTGTAGTTGGTGTAGGTGTCGTTGTGCGGCTCGCCGTCAAACAGCAGGTAGTGTACGCCGGGGTAGTTGTTCTGGATGTTGAACAGCGCCTGGGCCATCGCCTCGCCGCGGCAGACGACCAGCGGCGCACCACTCTCGGCGGCTTCGCGCAGGGCAGCTTCGGCGGCTTCTACCGACGAATCCGCGGCGGGGTGGCTCTCGGCCGTATAGCCAAAGCTGCTGGCAAAGGTCTGGATGCCTTTCCACAGCAGGGCGTCGGCACCGTTGTCCAGGCTGGTCTGCTCGGCCGCCAGGGCGATCACCGACCCGCCGGGCAGCGTGACGGTCTCTCCGTCCGCGTCCGTGGGGGCCGTATAGGTATAGGTGCTGTCGTCCATCGGCACCGTAAAGGATGCGGTCTGGCTGGCGGGCTTGTCGCTGCACGCGCACAGGCTTACCGCCAGCGCCAGGGTCAGGACCAGCGCAATGAATTTTTTCATGGGATTCGGGAAACTCCTTAGCATTGGTATCAGTTCAGTCCAGGCAATACCGCACAATTCATTGTGCGGTGTTGCCTTTAGTCCAGATTGGCCGGGCCGAAGCCGTAGGGCAGCAGCTCGCCCAGGGTAGTCACGATGTAGTCGTCCTCGCTCTTGGCCATAATGACCGTCAGGCCCGGGCCGCCGAACTCAAACAGCGCCTGGCGGCAGACACCGCACGGGCCGGTGACGAGGGTGTTCTTCTCCCCCACCTTGCTGCCGACGATGGCAATGGCGGCGAACTCCCGCTCGCCCTCGCTGACAGCCTTGAACAAGGCCGTGCGCTCGGCGCAGTTGGTGGGGGTGTAACCGGCATTTTCGATGTTGCAGCCCTTGTAGACCGTGCCGTTTTTGCCCAGCAGCGCCGCGCCCACATGGAAGCGGGAGTACGGCACGTAGGCAAACTTCTGGCCCTCAAACGCAGCGCGGATCAGGCTTTGGATCTCTGCTTTTTCCATATTATTTCTCCAGGTAAGCGTCCACGCCCAGGGCCACCTTCATCATTTCGGTAAAGCTGGTCTGGCGCTGTTCGGCGGTGGTGATCTCGGGCGAGACAAAGCTGTCCGAGATGGTCAGCAGGCAGGCGGCTCGCTTGCCCAGCACCTTGGCGTTGTGGAACAGCGCGAAGCTCTCCATCTCAACGGCCAGGCAGCCTTTTTCGTCGCGCAGCTTTTCCCAGTAGGTGGGCTTGGCGTCGCTGGGCTGGCGATAGAACACGTCGGAAGAATGGATGTTGCCCTCGATCAGCGGGATATTCTGGGCGGCGGCGCTGGCACGCAGGGCATTGTTCAGCTCGTCGCTGGGCTGCTGGATGTCGTCGGTGTCGCCGCTCTGGGTCACGGCGTAGTTGCTCTCGGAGTAAGCGCCGGTGGACAACACCACATCAAACAGCTTGGCTTTGTCGGTGTAGGAACCGGCAGAACCGACGCGGATGATGTTCTCGACACCATACTGGCTGAACAGCTCGTAGGAGTAGATGCCGATGGACGGCATGCCCATGCCGCTGCCCATCACGCTGATGGGGCGGCCCTGGTAGGTGCCGGTAAAGCCGTACATGCCGCGCACATCGGTGACGAGACGCGGGTTCTCCAAAAAGGTCTCGGCAATGAATTTGGCACGCAGCGGATCGCCGGGCATCAGGACGGTCTTGGCAAAATCGCCTTTTTCGGCGCGGTTGTGAGGGGTAGACATAAACGTACACTCCTTTTCAGGTTATTGTAATATAATAGTATACCACATTTCGGGCGTTTGTGGTAAAATCAAATGGAAAAAAGTTGTGAAAGAGGTATGAACCATGCAGCTGCCGAATGCTTGCACCCTTTGCCCCCGTGCCTGCGGGGCTGACCGCGCCCACGGGCAGCGGGGCTTTTGCGGGGCCGACGGCACCCTGCGGGTGGCCCGCGCCGCCCTGCACCACTGGGAAGAACCGTGTCTGAGCGGCGACCCCGGTGCCGCCACCGGCAGCGGTACGGTGTTTTTCTCCAACTGCGCGCTGCGGTGCTGCTACTGCCAGAACTACCCCATCAGCCAGGGCGATGTGGGCAAGGAGATCTCAGTGCAGCGGCTGACGGAGATTTTTGGGGAGCTGCAAAAGGGCGGCGCGAAGAATTTAAACCTTGTCACCGCCACGCAGTACCTGCCCTGGGTGCTGCCCGCGCTGGATGCCGCCCGGGCGGAAGGATTTTCCCTGCCGGTCGTGTACAACACCGGCGGGTATGAGACGGTGGAGACGGTCAAGGCACTGGCCGGGTATGTGGATATCTGGCTTGCGGATGTGAAGTATGCAAGCCCGGCGCTGGCCGGGGAGCTTTCCGCTGCGAAAGACTACCCTGCCGTGGCCGAAGCCGCCCTGCGGCAGATGCTGCGCCAGACCGGCGCGCCAGTGTACGATGCCGACGGCTACTTGCAAAAAGGCGTCATCGTGCGGCATCTGGCCCTGCCCGGCCATACTGACGACAGCTTTGCCGTGCTGGCACTGCTGGCGCGCATCCGGGACGAAGAGGGCGTACCGTTCATCCCGAGCCTGATGAGCCAGTTTACGCCGTTTTACAAGGCGGCCGAGCATCATCTGGGGCGGCGCATCACGACCTACGAGTACCGCAAGGTCATTGACGAAGCCGTGCGCCTGGGCCTGACCGACGGCTACATGCAGGAAAAAAGCAGTGCGCGGGAGGAATACACCCCGCCGTTTGACCTGGAGGGTGTGTGATGCTTTTTTCTATCGCGTATCTGGCGCTGTTTCTGGCCGCCGGGCTGGGGCTGGCGCGGCGGGCCGTGCCGGATGGTGCCTCCGCCGTGGTGCTGCCGCTGGGGTGCGGGTTCGGTATTTCGCTGCTGGCGGCGCTGCCTGCCGCCTTTGCACTGGTGTGCGGGTTTACGCTGCGGGCCGTTTTGCTGGGCGGGGCCGGGGCCGCGCTGCTCTGCGCGGTGCTGGTGTTTACCGGGCGCGGCCATGCCCGCTTTGCCAAAGACCCTGACCGCGGCGCGATGTGGCTTTGCCTGCTGCCGCTGCTGGCCGTGACACTGTACCTTTTGCACACCCATGTGCTGCACACGGTAAACGGCACGCTGCACACCGGGCAAAGCTGCTACGGCGACATGCCGATGCACCTCGGGTTTATCGAGTACACCGCCCAGAGCGGACAGTTCCCGCCGCAGTATCCCCTGCTGGCCGGGGCACACCGGTTCGGCTACCCGTTTTTGTGCGAAACCGTGTCCAGCGTGTTCCGGGTGCTCGGGGCCGGGCGGCGGGCCGCGTACCTGCTGCCGATGGTGCCCGCATGTATCAGCGTGTACGGCATGTTCTGGCAGCTGGCGCGGCGGGTGCTGGCCAGCGCGGGCAAGGCAAGCCTGGCGTTTTACCTGTTTTTTATGGGCAGCGGGTTCGGATTCGTCTATTTTTTGAAAGATGCCGAAACCTTTAAAAGCATCTTTACCGGGTTTTACACGACGCCCACCAACTACACAGCGCAAAACATCGTGTGGGTCAACCCCGTTGTGGACCTGCTCATCCCGCAGCGGGCGACGCTGTTCGGGTGGTGCGTGCTGTTTGCGGCGCTGTACCTGTTGTGGCGGTTCGCATTGGAAGGTGAGCGGCGCCTTTGGGTATGGCTGGCCGTGCTGGTGCTGCCGCTGCCGTTGCTGCAGACGCACAGTGCGCTGGCGCTGGTGCTGCTTTGTCTGGCGGGCGGGCTGTACACGCTGGCCCGCCGCCCGCGTACCGCGCAGGTGCTGCTGCCCTGGCTGGGGCTGGCGGCAATATGCGGCGTGTGCTGGCTGGCTGAGATGTCCGGCACGGTGCTGGCGCAAAGCCTGGACGGTGCCAATATGCTGCGGCTGCATTTCAACTGGGTCAACGGCAATGGGGACGGCACGCTGAAAGATCCGTGGCTGTGGTTTTATGTGAAAAATATCGGGCTGGTGTTTTTGCTGCTGGTCCCGGCTGTGTGGCATGCCGACACCCGCCAGCGCTGGCTGTACGGCGGCGGGGCGGCCACCTGGCTGCTGGCCGAGCTGGTCGTATTCCAGCCCAACAATTATGACAACAACAAGCTGCTGTTTCTCTGGCACGCACTGGGCTGTATGCTCGTGGCGCAGCTGCTGATTGACTGGGCAAAGCGCCTGCATGTCCCGGCTGTGCGGGCGGCGCTGCTGGGTGTTTGCTGTTTTGCGGGCATGTTCGGCAGTGTGCTGACCGTGGGGCGCGAAGCCGTGAGCGACTACCAGCAGTGGGACGCCGAGGATATCGCGCTTGCGGATCACATCAGCGAAAACGCCGAAAGCGACGCGCTGTTTTTGACGAGCGACAGCCACCTGACGCCGGTATTCGCGCTGGCCGGGCGGCGCATCGTCTGCGGCTCGGCCAGCTGGGTATATTTCCACGGCATGGACTACGCGGCAGAACAGGCCGCCATGCAGGCGATGTATGAAGCACCGGATGAAGCCACGCTGGAGCAATGGGGCGTGGGGTATGTGGTATTTGATGGGTCTGTGTTTGCCAGGTTTGATGCGGATGAAGCGTGGTATAAGGAGAGGTATTTGGTGTGGTATGAAGGCAGTACGTGCCGCGTGTATAAAATAATAGATGCAACCTGAAAGGCTCCCTTGTGTAAAGGGAGCTCCCGCGAAGCGGGTGAGGGATTGTGGTCTTACGGGGCAAGTCGATTTGCGGGCAAGGTTACAATCCCTCCGTCACGGCTTCGCCGTGCCACCTCCCTTTACACAAGGGAGGCTTTAGAGCTCTATCTCATCAAAAAGCGATCCCCCGGCTGGGAACTGCCAGCCGGGGGTATTTTATTTGCTTTTTCTCGTCGTCCGCCGTTTGGTCGGGGCTTTGCGGGCAGGCTTTTTGGGGGCGGGCGCGGGGCGCATGTGGACAAACTGGATGGGGTTGCCGTTCGCCAGGATGCGCTCTTCCACTTCCAGTTCAGGCAGGGATGCCAGGAACTTGTTCAGGCTCTTGGAGCCGAAGTTGCGCACGTCAAAATCCGGGTAGCGCTTGATGAGCTGGTCGCCCACGCGGGAGGTGCGCACCCAGCCGGTGCCGTCGTCCATCTCGTCGATCATGCCGTCGATGATGCGGCCGATAGACTCGCGGTTGATGGCGGTGTCGTCCCCTGCCGCGGCACGCGCGCCTGCTTCGGCGGCGGGCACCGCCGGGGCCGTATCGCCCTCGCCGTGATCCAAAATCAAATCAAGATACTTGAACTGGTCGCACGCTTTGACAAACGGGCCGAGGGCCTTGCTCTCGCCCATGCCGATGACGATCTTGCCCGCTTCGCGCAGGCGCGCCGCCAGCCGGGTGAAGTCACTGTCCGACGAAACGATGCAGAACCCGTCGAGGTTCCCGCTGTACAAAAGGTCCATCGCGTCGATGATCATGGCAGAGTCGGTAGCGTTTTTGCCGGTGGTGTAGCTGTACTGCTGGATGGGGATGATGGAGTTGTTCAGCAGGGCGTCCTTCCAGCTTTTCAAGCGCGCGTCGGACCAGTCGCCGTAAATGCGCTTGCAGGCGGCCACGCCAAAGGACGCAGCTTCGTCCAGAATCACCTTGACATATTTCGGCGAGATATTATCCGCGTCGATCAAGATCGCCAATTTCAGGTCCTGCATGGCTTACCTCTTCTCGCGTTTGGGCTGCTCAAAATACATATAAAGCTGGCACGGGATCATGCCGTTGTAAATTTTGCGGCGGCGCGCAGCTTTTTTGCCAAAGTGCTGCTCAAAGTCGGCATCGGCGGTGATGGCATACAGCCCCTGCGCCGGGTGGCGCTGCCAGACCTGGCCCAGTGTTTTGGCCAGGGCGGCGGCTTCGCCAGCATCGCCCAGGCGTTCACCGTAGGGCGGGTTGGTCAGCACGGTGGCACCGTCGGCAGCGGTAAAGTCTTTGACGTCGGCCACCTCAAAGCGGCAGCGCTCCCCCACACCGGCCAGCTTGGCGTTGGCGTTGGCCAGCGCTACGGCGGCGGGGTCGATATCGTAGCCGATGCCCTCAAACGCGGCATCGGTGCGCACTTCGGAGAGGGCCTTCTGGCGCTGCTCGGCCCAAACAGAGGCGGGCACAAAGTCGAAATGCTCGGCGGCAAAGCGGCGGCGCAGGCCGGGGGCCAGGTTCAGCGCCTTCTGGGCAGACTCAATAATGAGCGTGCCGGAACCGCAGAACGGGTCCTGCACGAGACTGTCGCGGCGCACGCGGCCCAGGTCGGCAATGGCGGCAGCCAGCGTTTCCTTGATGGGGGCCAGCGTGGCGTTTTTGCGGTAGCCGCGCTTGTGCAGGCCGTCGCCGGAAGTATCGAGATAAATCTCCACGGTGTCTTTGCGCAGGGCAAAGCGCACTTTGTACAGCGCGCCGCTCTCAGGCAGGGTGCTGGTTTTGTGGCCGGCCATCAGGCGCTTGACGATGGCCTTCTTGATGATGCTCTGGCAGGCGGGCACGCTGGAAAGCTGGCTGGACAAGCTCGAACCCTTGACCGGGAACGCCGCATCGGCGGGCAGCAGTTCTTCCCATGCAATGTGGTAGCAGCCGTCGAACAGTTCGTCAAAGGTGGTGGCCTTGTAGGTAGCCAGCAGCAGCAGCACACGCTCGGCCGTGCGCAGGTTCAGGTTAGCGGCGGCGATGATATCGGCCCCGCCCTGGAACGCCACGCGGCCATCCGTGACCTGGATGTTCTGCGCGCCCAGGCGCTTGACCTCAAAATTCAGCGTGGATTCGGTGCCGAAAAAGCACGGCGCCACCATGGTATATAGTGTAGGCATAGAGATCCTTTCGTTTTTATAAAACAGGGTTCATTCACAAAAAGGCCCTGACCCCGGCGCTGTTGCTGCCGGAGCAGAGCCCATTTTTATTGATGCTGGATGCGGGCCAAATCAGCCGCGGCGGCGGGAATAGCCCCCGCGATGGTTCTCGGTCACGCGCTTGAGGTCGGCGATCTTTTCCTCGCTGCGGGATTTGTAGCGGGCCATCATATCCTCAAAGCTCATCTCGCCCTGGGGTGCCTGGGGCTTGGGCTGCCAGACACGGGGCTTTTCCTCGCGCTTTTGGCGCGGCTGGGCCGGGCGCTGGCCGCCGTTGCCGCCCTGGGGGCGGGGCCCACGCTCCGGCGCGGGCTGCGTGCGCTTGATGGACAGCGCGATCTTGCCGTCCGGTGCGATCGAAAGCACCTTGACCTGTACAGTCTGCCCATCGCTGAGCACGGCAGAAAGATCCTGCACGAACTCATACGAAACCTCAGAAATATGGACAAGACCCGTCTTGCCCTCGGGCAGAGAAACAAATGCGCCGAAAGGCTTGATGCCAGTGACCTTCCCCTCGACAATATCCCCAACTTGTAATGCCAAACTCAGATACCCCTTTTTCTTTAAAACTGAATATTCAGAGGGGTTGCCGCAAAGCGCCCCCGCTAAAACAAATTATTTGCCGCTGATATCCACAAACACCCGCTCATTGGGGCGCACATAGCCCTGCTCGCGGGCATAGCGCTCGATAATAGCGCTGTCGCCCTGGTCCAGCGTGCTGGACAGCTCGGCGTTGGTGGTTTCCTGCGCGGTAAGCTGGTTTTGCAGGCTTTGCAGCTCCTGCTGTTTGGAGGCTATCGACACCTGGTACTGGATAAGCAGGAAAAACAGGTAGCCGCACAATGCCAGAAATGCCAGCGGAACCAGCCAGGCCGGGAGCAGTCCTTTCCGCTTTTTCATCTTTCAGACCGCCCCCTTTCCGCACGATTCCATACGATAACTTACGTATGGACTAATTATATAATATCTTCGACTTCTTTTGCAACTGGTTTTTTCCAGTTTTTTTGGATTTTCCCGCTTTTTTCCGCGCAGCGCAGCGGTTCCGGCGTTTTTTCCGCATTGCCAGCCGGGTGTGCAGGGTGCTGCGCAGAGGTGCAGCGATATGGCGCTGGCACCAACGGGCCGGGGCCAGCAGCAGCCGGGCGATGGCTGCCGCCAGGTGATGCAGCGGCGGCACCGCCGCTTTTTGCCAGGCAAGCGCGCCTGCCGCCAGGCCCGCCGCCATGTACCAGCGGGCCAGCCCTGCGGCACTGACCCCGGCCGAAAAACCGACCAGCAGCACCGCCCCCGCTGTAAACGCCAGCAGGTCCAGCACAAAGCAGCGCACCGGGCCGCAGCCCAGCAGCAGCTCGGCACCATCGCGCACGGCCCACACAAGGCAGCCCAACCCTAAGCACCACAGCACATCCGCCCAGACAGCCGCAGCGGCGGGCGCGGCGACCATCAGCGGAACAGCCGCGCCAACAGGCTGCCGCCGGACTGGCGGTTCTCGGCATATTGCAGGTATTCGATCTTGCCGGAAAGCTGCACCTGGCCGCTGGCTACCGAAAGCTCACTGACCTGCAGGCCCTGCCCGCCCACCGTCAGGTTGCCCAGCGGCGTTTCCAGCACGGCGGCGTTCTCATCGCAGCTGATGATACGGGTCACGCCGGTCAGCGCCAGGCGGCTGCGGTCTTTCAGTGCCAGGCTGTGGCTGCGGGGCGCATCCGCCGGGGCGGCGGGTTGGCGCAGCGGTACGGTTTTGCTTTCCTGCCTTGTTTCCTGCATGGGCATGTTTCCCTCCCGCATGGTAAATTCCCTATAAGATATGCGGGGCGGAGCGAAATTATTACTCGATCACTTCAAACAGCTCGCGGGCGACATCCTTGCCCTTGGGCTCCTCAACCGCCAGCACGCGCACCTTTACAGGGCGGTTGCCGAAGGTGATCTCGATCACATCGCCCACCTTGACGGCATAACTGGCCTTGGCGGGCTTATCGTTGACCATCACGCGGCCGGCATCGGCGACCTCGTTGGCCAGGGTGCGCCGCTTGATCAGGCGGCTGACCTTTAAGTATTTATCCAAACGCATGAGATTTTTCTCCTTACAACATTAAAAATGCACCCCGCAGCCGAAGCGACGGGGTGCAGAACTTTGTGACAGCTTACTGAACAGCGTCCTTCAGGGCCTTGCCAGCCTTGAATGCGGGCAGCTTGGAAGCCTCGATGGTGATCTCGGCACCGGTCTGGGGGTTGCGGCCCTTACGCTCGGGGCGCTCACGGACCTCGAAAGTGCCAAAGCCAACCAGGGTGACTTTGTCGCCGCCCTTCAGGGACTCGGTGATGACATCGAGAGCACCGTTGACAGCAGCCTCGGCGTCCTTCTTGGTCAGATTTGCTTTTTCTGCAACAGCAGCGATCAGTTCAACTTTCGTCATGGTTTGTACCTCCAAAAATTTATCAGCAAAAAGCGAACGCGAACACGGGGCAAGCCCGGTTTGGCTATGCTTCTTGTCTCGGTTTCAGTGCGGGGCTGCGGTAAAGGCGGCGTTGGCTTTTTGCAGCGCCTGCTCAGGGTCAAGGCCCGCCTGGCGGGCCAGGGCGGCGGTCTTGAACAACAGCTCACCCAACGCGGCTTCGGCGTTCTCCCCTGCTGCGACCTGCCCGGCCAGCGTTTCCAGCTCAGCGGGGGTGGTTTCGACTGTTACCCCGGCGCGGGCGGCACGCTTTTGCAGCTTGGCCGCGCGCATTAAGGCAGGCAGGGCCTTGGGCACGCTGTCCAGGTCGTCCTGCAGGGTGACGCGGCCCTTTTCCTTATTCTTGAGCGCATCCCAGTCTTTTATACTGGTGTCGCCGCCAAAAATGTGCGGGTGGCGGTCGATAAGCTTACGGCAGACGCCGTCGCAGACCTGCTGCCAGGTAAAGTTCCCGGCTTCCTGTTCGATCTGGGTGTGGAAGCCCACCTGCATCAGCACATCGCCCAATTCCTCACACAGCAGTGTGGGGTCGTTAAGGTCGATGGCATCCACGGCTTCATACGCTTCTTCAAGGAAATTCATGCGGATGGACGTATGCGTCTGCACCTTATCCCAGGGGCAGCCGTTGTCCGGGTCGCGTAAAATCGCCAGGATGGCCAGCAGGTCGTCCGCCGTGTAATGGTCTTTTTCAGGATAGGTCAGCGGATCTGCGTTCATAGGCTCCTCTGGCTGCGCCGTGGGCGGGCAGCTCGTAACATTGTACTCCCAAATCGGGATTTGTCAAGCCTTGCGGGCGGAGCTGTATGGACAGCGCCGCCCGCGGGGCCGGAAATCATTTCGTAACTGCGTTATTTTTTCGTCAGCCGTAAACTTTACAGCTGGGCGCCGCAATGGTTGCAGAAGAGGGCGTCGCCGTCCACTTCGGCTTTGCAGACGGGGCAGATCTTGGTCTCGCCGCGCAGCTTGATGGGCTCTTCCTCAATTTCCTCTTCGGCAGCTTCTTCTGCGGGGGCTTCCTCGGCCGGGGCAGCGGGTTCATCCACGACGAACTGCTCCTCTTCCTCGGGCTCACAGGCGGCGTACTCCTCGGGGGTCATGTTGGCTTTCAGCTCTTCGATGGTCTTTTCGACCTCGGCCACGGCGTCGATATATTTATCAACCAGGGGCTGGTTCTCCTCGCCCGCTTTATGCAGGCTGTAGACCAGCGCGCCCAGCTGACGCTGCGCCTTGGACAGACGTGCCTGCTGGTTCAGCAGCTCCAGCTGGTTCTTGCCCTTATCTGCGATATCCTGGGCGGTCTTTTTGGCGGTGTCAAACAGCTGCATGCCCTGCTCTTTCAGCATATCAATATCGAGTTCAAACATAAGGTAACACCTCTTTCTCTAAGCCTGCGCGGTTCTGCTCCTCGCGCTTTGTAGCCTTATTATAGCCGATTCCGGCGCGGTTTGCAACGCGCAAATGTATATTTTCCGTGAATTATGCGCCAATAAATTCCCGCAGCATGCTATCCGGCGGGACAAGGGAGGTATCCAGCGGCGGGAAAGCCGCAAACCGCGCCCGCAGTGCGTCAAACTGGCGGTGCTGCGCAGCGGTCAGATCCTCGTCCGGCGGCATGGTGTCCAGCAGCGCGTGCCACAGGCAGACCTCGTAGGTGTGGGTGGTATCCAGCAGCAGGTCGGCGCGCGGTTTGAACGGCTTGATGTACTGATCCTCGCCCGCGCAGACCTTGCCCCACAGCCCCAGCGTAAAGGCCGCGCCGTGGCCGCGGAACAGGCAGTCCCGCACCAGGCGGCGCGCCAGGCGCACATCGCGGGTGGCCAGGCAGCGGGTGCCGTTAGGGGCGGCGTATTCTTCGCGCAGGCCCGCGTACAGGCACAGGGCGGCGTCGGCAGGCAGGCGTTCGGTCAGGGCGGGGTTCAGCGCATGGAGCCCCTCGATGATGACGACGCCGTCGCGGCAGTCGATGGTCTGGGTGCCGTTGGGCTGCTGGATCTTAAAATCAAAAATCGGCGCTTCGCAGATGCCTGCCGTGTGCAGTTTTGCCAGGCAGTCCTGCAAGACCGGCAGGTCGAGCGAGGCAAGGCTCTCGTAGTCGTCGGTACCGTCGGGGTGCTTGGGGTAGCGGCCCGCGCCGACGTAGAAATCGTCCAGGCTGACCACCGCACTGCGGCGGCCCCGGGCAGCGATGGCATCGGCGATCTTGTGGGCCGAAGTCGTCTTGCCGGCGGCGGATGGGCCGGTCAGCATGACGATGTGCCGCCCGCTGGACAGCACTTCGTCGGCGATGGCCTCGATCTGGGCACGGTACTGCCCCTCGCTGTAGTCAGCAAACGGCTGGGGCTGGGCGGCAGCCAGGGCGATCAGTTCCCGGCTGACGAAACGTTTACGTTGTTGTGCAGCGCGCATAAAAGTCCTCCACGCCCTGCTTGCGGGCGAGAATCTCCTCAAAGCGGTCAATATATTCGGTCGGATACTTGAAGTTGAAGATACGCTCGATCTTGCCGCGACGCTGGCCGGGGATGACCAGCTTGGTGGATCCGCCTGCACCGGCGGACAAAATCGTGTGGATCTCTTCCATGATATAAATATTATACAGGCATTCACAGCCGGGCTTGGCCCAGCCGATGTTTTCGAGGTTTTGCAGCGTGCCTTTCTGGCGGTACATGTAGTAGGGGCGGTAGCCCGCGTCGGCCAGCTCGCGGCAGCTTTCCAGCATGGCGGATACATCATCATATGCGGCGGCGCGGTGTTCAACCACCAGATTGCTGGCGCGTTTGAGCGTTAAGGTGTGGACGGTGATGTTCTCGGGGTCCAGCGCAATGGCCTGGCGCAGACTGGCGGTGAAGCCCTCGACCGTATCGCCGGGCAGGCCCGCGATCAAATCCATATTGATGTTGGTGTGCCCGGCTGCGCGCGCGGCGGCAAAGCAGTCGATGATATCCTGCGCGGTGTGGCGGCGGCCGATGCCGCGCAGCACCTCATCGGAGAAGGTCTGCGGGTTGATGGAGATGCGCGTTGCGCCGTATTGCTTGATAATGCGCAGTTTTTCTGCATCCGTGCAGTCAGGGCGGCCCGCTTCGACCGTGTATTCATCGAGGGATTTTAAATCAAACGTGCGGGCAATGTGGCTCATCAGCTGTTCGAGCTGGGGGGTCGAAAGTGCGGTGGGCGTGCCGCCGCCGATGTAAAAGGTGCGGATGTGCAGCCCGCAGCGGTCAGCAGTTTCACGGATGGCGGTCAGCTCTTCGCACAGTTTATCCACGTAGGGCTGCACGAGGGCGCGGGTGGCCTTATCCCCCACCGTGCGGGAGACAAAGCTGCAATAGCTGCACCGCGTGGGGCAGAACGGAATGCCCGCGTAGACGCTGCAATCCATCGGGTCAGCGGCATCCAGCACGGGGCGCTGCAAATCGGCAATGCCGAGCGCGAGCTGGAATTTCTGCGGTGTGCAGCCAAAATGGCCAAGGAATTTCTCGGCGATGGCGTCCTCGCTCTCCCCCGCTGCGCGCAGGTCGTGGATGATGCGCACCGGGCGCACGCCGGTCATCATGCCCCAGGGCGGGTCGATGCCGATCACTTCACGCAGCAGGCCAAATTCAAGCTTGCACAAGGCGTATTCGGGGTCAGCTTCGGGGCTACGCAGATCGGTGCGCCAGTACAGGCGGCCGTCTTTGCGCAGCAAGATCAGGTCGGTCAGTTCGTGGCTTTCCGCCAGGACAAAATCCTCGGTCTCGGGCAAAATTTCCGCTTTTTCAGCACCGGGGAAAAAGATACGCGCCGTGTGCTCGGCTTCATAACCGGCAGCGGGGCCGCGTAAGATGATCTGCATAGAGCCACCTCCTTATAGAATCAAGTCTTTTTTGCTTAATAGTGTTTAGTAAGCCCAGCCGCCGGTCATGTAGGGGTTGGCGCGGCGCTCTTGCCCGAGGGTGGAAAAATCCTCGTGCCCGGGCAGGACCTGGGTGTCATCGCCAAGCGGCAGGTTTGCCAACAAGGACAGGCTTTCCTGCATCTGGCGCATGCTGCCGCCGGGCATATCGGTACGCCCGCAGGAGCCCGCAAACAGCGTATCCCCGCTGAAAAGCAGGTTGCCGCAGCTGATGCACACGCTGCCCTGGGTATGGCCGGGCGTATGGTAGATTTTAAACGTCAGGCCGTCAATTTCCAGTTCGCTGCTGGCGGGCCAGTTCTCGTCGATCTGTTCCGGTTTCAGCGGCAGCAGCTGGGTGCCCACGGCATCCACGGGGTCCATATAGACGGTGCAGCCGGTGGCCTGTTTCAGTGCCGCCACCGCACCGACGTGATCATAGTGGCCGTGCGTCAACAGGATATGGGTCAGCGCGGCGTTCTCGGTTTTCAGGGCGGTGAGGTAGGTTTCCGGTGCCGCAGCGGCGTCGATGAGGATGCCGTGCCCGGCGTCGGTGGTGATCAAAAACGTATTGGTATACAGCGGCGGCAGGCCGTGGATGTGCTGGATCTTCATAAGCAGCTCCTTACTTCTTCCACTCGTCGGTGTCAATGACGATGGTCACGGGGCCATCGTTGACAAGGTCGATCTTCATGTCCGCGCCGAACTCCCCGTGTTGGACGTCTTTCAGGCCCTGATGGGACATCTCCTCGAGGAATTTTTCATAGCACGGCACGGCCAGGTCGCCCTTGGCGGCATGGATAAAACTGGGGCGTTTTCCCTTGGCGGTATCGCCGTACAGCGTAAAGTTCGATACGACCAGCGCCGAGTAACCCAGTTCGACCGCGCTGCGGTTGAGCTTGCCGTTTTCGTCCTCAAAAATGCGCAGATGCGCGCATTTCTCGGCCAGTTTGGGCACGATGGCAATGTCGTCGGTATCGCGCACGCCCAACAAAATCACAAGCCCGGGGCCGATAGGCCGGGGCGCACCGCCGTTGACGGCAACGCTGGCGCGGGTCACGCGCTGAATGACTGCTCGCATACAAGTTGGCTCCTTTTTGAATCAGTTGCGGTTCACGCTGACGACGTCCTTGACCTTTTTCAGGCGGGCGACCACGCTGTTCAGGTGTTCGGTGTTGGTGATGCCCACGGTCACGCTCATCCGCGCGCGGCCCTGCTCGGCCGAGCGGGCGGTCAGCGAGTAGATCGGCACGCGCATGTCGCCCAGTGCCAGCGCCACATCGGAAAGCAGGTTGGCACGGTCCATGCAGAGCAGATCGAGCGTAGCTTTGTAGTTTTCCTTGGCGTCGTCGGCCCAGTAGGCGTTGACCCAGCGGTCGGCGTTTTCGCCCTGGCGCATGCTTTCGCGCACGTTGGCACAGTCCCGCTTGTGGATGGACACGCCGAAGCCGCGGGTGACGAAACCGATGATCTCATCGCCGGGCAGCGGCGAGCAGCACTTGGCAAACTTGATGGGGCAATTGTCGATGCCCTCGACGACAACGCCGTCGGTGGAGTGCATCCGCTTGATATCCACCGTGACAGGCTTGACCTCGGTGGCTTTGAGCTTGGTGTATTCCTCTTTCAGTTTGGGCAGCATGCGGCTGATCTGCAAGCCGCCGTAGCCGATGGCCGCGTACATTTCATCGACCGAATTGCAGCGGTTGCGGCGGGCCAGCGCCTCCATAAAGGCTTCGTGCTGCTCGTCGGTCATCGACATGAGGTTGCGGCGCAGCTCACGCTCAAGCGCGTCGCGGCCCTCCTCAATATTCTCTTCCCTGCGCTCTTTTTTGAACCAGTTGCGGATCTTGTTTTTGGCTTCGCTCGTCTTTACGATGTTCAGCCAGTCGCGGCTGGGGCCGCGGTTTTCGGGGCCGGTGATGATCTCGATGATCATGCCGGTTTTTACCACTGTGTCGATGGGCATGATGCGTCCATCCACCTTGGCGCCCATCATACGGTTGCCCACCGCCGAGTGAATGGCATAGGCAAAGTCGATGATGGTGGAACCGGACGGCAGGCTGATGACATCGCCCTTGGGGGTGAATACAAACACTTCCTCCGGGGCAATATCGGTCTTGATGGTGCGCACGATGTCTTCCACATCGTCGCTCTCCTGCTGGGCTTCCAGCAGCTGACGCACCCAGGCCAGTTTCTCTTCCAGGCTGTCCTTGCCCGATAGGCCGGCCTTGTACTTCCAGTGCGCCGCGACACCGTATTCTGCGATGTAGTGCATATCCCAGGTGCGGATCTGGATCTCAAAGGGGATGCCCTCCTTGTCCAGCACGGTGGTATGCAGCGACTGATACATATTGGCCTTGGGGGTGGAGATATAGTCCTTGAACCGGTTGGGGATGGGACGGAACATATCATGCACCACGCCCAGGACGTTATAGCATTCATTGACGGTGTCCACAATGACCCGCAGGGCATAGACATCGAAGATCTCATCGAAATCCCGGCCCTGGATATACACCTTGCGGTAGATGCCGTAGATGCTCTTGACCCGGCTTTCCAGGTAGAAGTGCATTCCCTCGGCATTGAGCCGCTCGGTAAGCCGTTCCCGGATCATCGATAGGAACTTGTCCCG
>ERZ827117.1173-NODE-1173-length-21842-cov-4.797219_pt1 | contig 21842 bp, 18 predicted proteins | sample MGYA00519920_ERZ827117 | MGnify/ENA primary metagenome ERZ827117 (study PRJEB31778, sample SAMEA3449260) | human gut metagenome | biome: human gut; feature: human-associated habitat; material: faeces | place: United Kingdom | collected 2010/2012 ...
CGCTGCGCGACATCTCCCCACACTGTGGGGAGTCACCCTTTGCACAAGGGGGCCTTTAGGCTGCTTTGCCGGTGAATACGGCGTTTAATACAACCAGCTTATCCGGCACTTCGGTCAAAACCATGCTCCCAAAATTGGTAGTAACACCAGCACTAGCCAGCAGATCAGCCTGGCTGGCGGGGTCGCTGGCGATATTCTGCGCATTTTCCAAAATGCCGGACCAGTTTGTGTCCAGAAGGTCCCGCTGTTCCTGCGGGAGTGCGGCCATCCAGTCCGCAGCAGTCGCCGCGTCAATGTCGGCATAGCACAGATATTCCACAAGCGCGGCCGCAGCGCGGGCGCTTTTCAGGCTGCCGCCTGCTGTGTCGGCGGCAAAATCGACACAGCCATCCAGTACGCTGCGCTGCTCGGCGGTGGTGTCATGGCCGGGGTCAGCCGGGGCGGATGCCACAGCAGATTCCACCGTGGCAGTGCTGCTGATTTCAGACGATACAGCGGCAGAATCCATCGTGGTATCGCCGCAGGCCACCAGCACGGCCAGCAGCAGCGCCAGCAAAAAAGTTGTAAGTCTACGCATGGGAGATTCCTCCTAACATGTTCCTTACCAATATATTATTCACAGCAGGCATGCTTCGCGCCGACGGGGGCAGCGGGCTTGCCGCCGCAGCAGCTGTTGCAGGCGTTTTTGCGGATGTATGCCTGTATATCGTCAAAAATCGGCATCAGAGCTTCGCCGTTGGGGGTCAGGCGGTAGTCTACGCGGGGCGGGACCTCGCCATAGTCGATGCGTTCGACCAGCCCGTCCGCGGCCAGCTCTTTCAACTGATTCGAGAGCATCTTGTGGGTCACACCGTCCAGCAGGCGGCGCAGCTCGCCATAGCGCAGCGTGCCGTGTGCGCCTACCATAAACAGGATGCGCATTTTCCATTTTCCGCTGATCTGGTCCATGACTTCTTCCATTTTATCGCAGCCAACATCGGCGTAGCGGCAGTTGCAGTTCGCGTTCGGGTGCATAACAAAACCTCCTGGGGTACTTTCCAAAAAGTGCGTACTTGTCAAAATGGGATATAAAGCTATACTGAGTATAGAACAAATTTTCCTGATTTGCAACTTGTTCCCGCTGTGCGTTTGCGGTACAATAATACCGTATGACTCAACCCGGCCCCCAAAAGCCGGGAAAATTAAATCAGTAAGGAAGAAAAGTACTTATGCTCGATGATTTGTTTGAATTTTTGCAGGGGGCAGTGACCCCCTACCATGCGGCCGCCATGGCCGCGGCCTGGCTGGATGCAGCCGGTTATACCCGCCTGGAGGAAGCCGATTACTGGAACCTGGAAGCCGGTAAGGGGTATTACATTACCCGCAACGGTTCCTCGGTCATCGCCTGGCGCGTGCCGGAGCATGCCATCGGCGGTTGGCGCATCGCAGCCAGCCACAGCGATTCCCCGTGCTGGAAGATCAAAAATGAAAAGGTCGAAAATGACGGCTGTGTCCGCCTGAGCGTCGAAGGCTACGGCGGCATGATCATGTCCACCTGGCTGGACCGCCCGCTGACCGTTGCAGGCCGCGTTATGGTCAAGACCGAGGACGGCATCGAAAGCCGCCTGGTCAACATCGACGACGACCTGCTGGTCATCCCGTCACTGGCCATCCACATGCAGCGCAATGTCAACAAAGGCAAGGAATTCAACCCCCAGATCGATATGCAGCCGCTGTGGGGCCCTGCGGGCTGCCGCAGCCTGACCGATGTGCTGTGTGAGGAATTGGGCGTGCAGCCCGAGGATATCCTGGACCGTGATTTGCAGCTGGTGACGCGCCAGCAGCCCACGCGGCTGGGCCCGGACGGCGAGTATTTCCTCGCTCCGCGCATTGATGACCTGGAATGTGCGGCTACCACGCTGCTGGCCTTTTTGGATGCCGCACCCGACTGCGACAGCGCCTGCGCCCCGGTGTGGGCGATGTTCGACAACGAGGAAGTCGGTTCCTCCAGCCGGATGGGCGCCGAGAGCAGCTACCTGCGTGATGTGCTCGACCGTATCATCGGTTCCATCCCGCACAGCGCCCAGGCCGCACAGCAGGCTATGGCCAACAGCTACATGCTCAGCGCCGACAACGCCCACGCGACCCACCCGAACTTCCCGCAGAAGGCCGACCCCTGCGCGCCCGTACACATGGGCGAGGGCGTTGTGCTGAAGTACAATGCCAGCCAGAAGTACACGACCAACGCCGTTAGTGGTGCGATTTTCAAGGAAATCTGCCGCAAAGCCGGTGTGCCGGTGCAGGTGTTCACCAACCGTGCCGATGAACCGGGCGGCAGCACCCTGGGCAACCTGCAAAGCCACACGCTGCCGATCCCGATGGCCGATATCGGCCTGGCACAGCTGGCCATGCACAGCGCGGTCGAGACTGCTGCCGTGGCCGACGCTGACCATATGATCAACGCGGTCGAAGAGTTCTACCGTGTGCATCTGCGTGCCTTGGGCGACGGCACCTACACGCTGGAATGACCACGGGCCGTTACGCACCCAGCCCCAGCGGGCGGATGCACCTGGGTAATCTGATGTGCTGCCTGCTGGCCTGGCTTTCCGCCAAAAGCAAGGGCGGGCAGGTGCTGTTGCGCATTGAGGATTTGGACACCCAGCGCTGCCCCCGCGTGTTTGCCGATGCCATCATCGCCGACCTTGCCTGGCTGGGCCTTGCCGCCGACGGGCCGCAGCCGCCCGTTTACCAGAGCGAGCGGGCGGAAATTTACCAACACTACTACGATATTTTGGCCTGCCGCGGGCTGGTATATCCCTGCTTTTGCAGCCGCAGCCAGCTCCACGCGGCCAGCGCACCCCACCGCAGCGACGGCCAGGTCGTCTACGCCGGTACCTGCCGGGGCCTGACCCCCGCCGAAGCAGCCGAGCGCCGCAAGACCCGTGCCCCTGCCTGGCGCGTGCAGGTGCCCGATGAAACGATCGCCTTTACCGACGGCCACCTTGGCCCCTATGCCGAGAACCTTGCCCGCGATTGCGGAGACTTTTACCTGCGCCGGGCCGACGGTGTATTTGCCTACCAGCTGGCCGTGGTGGTCGATGATGCCTTGATGGGTGTGACCGAGGTCGTGCGCGGCAGCGACTTGCTGTCCAGCACGCCGCGCCAGCTGTGGCTTTACCGCGAACTGGGGCTGACCCCGCCTGCATTTTACCACCTGCCGCTGCTGCTGGCCCCGGATGGCCGCCGCCTTTCCAAACGCGACGGTGACCAGAGCCTGGAGAACCTGCGGGCGAAGTATGCACCCGAGGAGATCATCGGCAAGCTGGCGTTTGTCTGCGGCTTGCAGGATACGCCCCGCCCGGTAACGCCTGCGGAACTGGCCGCAGACTTCGACTGGGCCAAAGTGCCGAAAAATGACATTGTTTTGCCGGAAAGTATGTTTTAATAAGGTTACTGTTTTAGCAAAGGAGCAATAGAGGAACCATGCAACGCTATGAGATCACCGGTATGAGCTGTGCGGCTTGTGCCAGCCATGTGGAAAAAGCGGTCAAGGCGGTGCCGGGTGTCGCCAGTGTCGCGGTCAGCCTGCTGACCAACTCGATGCAGGTCGACTACACCCCCGATGCTGACCCGGACAAGGTGGTAAAGCGCATCTGCAATGCGGTGGAAGCCGCCGGTTACGGTGCCAGCCTGGCCACCGCCGAAAGCGAAAACGCCGAACTGGAGGACACCGAGACCCCGAAGCTGAAAAAACGCCTGATCGCCAGCCTGTGCTTTTTGGTGCCGCTGATGTATGTCTCGATGGGTCATATGATCGGCCTGCCGCTGGGCTCGGTTTTCCACGGCGGCGGGTGGCATGCCATTTTGTACGCTGTTACCCAGCTTGTGCTGACACTGCCCGTCTGCTGGATCAACCGCGCATTCTTTATCAGCGGTTGGAAAGGCATTAAAAACCGTGCCCCCGGCATGGATGCGCTGGTCGCACTTGGCGCGGGCGCATCGTTGGCCTATGGTGTGTTCGCCATTGTCATGATCGTGACCGGTGTGGAGACTGGCAATGATGACCTGGTCATGCAGTACCGCCACGATCTGTATTTTGAATCTGCCGCTATGATCCTTACGCTGATCACCGTCGGCAAAACGCTGGAAGCCTACAGCAAGGGCAAGACGACCGACGCACTGAAAAGCCTGATGAAGCTGGCCCCGCAGACCGCCTGTGTGCTGCGCGACGGCGAGCAGGTCACGCTGCCGGTCAGTGAAGTGCAGGTCGGCGACCTGTTCCTCGTCCGCCCTGGTGAGTCCATCCCTGTGGACGGCATCGTCACCGAGGGCATTTCCAGCGTGAACGAAGCCGCCCTGACCGGCGAGAGCATGCCGGTGGACAAGTTTCCCGGTTCGCCCGTCAGCGCCGCGACCATCAATCAGAATGGCGCGCTGACCTGCCGGGCCGAGCGTGTCGGCCAGGATACTACCTTGTCCCAAGTCATCCGCCTGGTGCGGGACGCCGCTGCCACCAAAGCCCCGCTGGCCAAAACGGCCGATAAAGTCTCCGGCATCTTTGTGCCGACCGTTATCTGCATTGCAGCGTTGACTTTCGTTGTCTGGCTGCTGCTGGGCCAGACCTTTACCTACGCGCTGGCGCGCAGCATCAGCGTGCTGGTCATCAGCTGCCCCTGTGCACTGGGCCTGGCAACGCCTGTTGCCATCATGGTCGGCAGCGGTGTGGGTGCTAAAAACGGCATCCTGTTCAAGACAGCCGCCAGCCTGGAGACCACCGGTTACACCGATGCCGTGCTGCTGGATAAGACCGGCACCATCACCACCGGTGAGCCGAGCGTCGTCAAGGTCGTGGGAACCCGCAACGTGCCCGAAAAATTCCTGCTCAGCATGGCCGCTGGTCTCGAGCTGCGCAGCGAGCACCCGCTGGCCCGCGCCATTTTGCAGGAAGCGGACAGGGACAAGCTTTCCTACGCCACTGTTACAGATTTTGAGGCGGTCCCCGGCAAGGGCTTGCAGGGCAAAGTGGCCGGTAAGCTCATCGCGGGCGGCAACGCCAAGTTTATCCGCGAGACCTGCGAACTGCCCCCCGACTTGGAGCAGGCGGGCGAGGAAATGAGCCGCGACGGCGTGACCCCGCTGTACTTCTCGCTGGCTGGCAAACCGGCGGGCGTTATCGGTGTGTCGGATGTCGTCAAGAAGACTTCGGCCGAGGCCATCAGCCAGATGAAAGCACTGGGCCTACAGGTCGTGCTGCTGACCGGCGACAACGCCGCCACTGCCAAGCATATCGGCGCAATGGTCGGCCTGGACGAGCAGCATGTTATCGCCGGTGTGCTGCCCGCCGGTAAAGAGGCCGAGGTCCGCCGCTTGCAGGCGGCGGGCCGCGTAGCCATGGTGGGCGACGGCATCAACGATGCCCCGGCCCTGACCCGTGCCGAGACCGGCATTGCCATCGGTGCCGGTGCCGATGTGGCGCTGGACGCCGCCGACGTCGTGCTGGTGCGCAGCGATCTGGCCGATGTGCCCGCTGCGGTGCGCCTGTCCCGCGCGGTGGTGCGCAACATCCACCAGAACCTGTTCTGGGCGTTCTTTTACAACGCAGTCTGCATCCCGCTGGCGGCGGGTGTTTTCACCGGCATCGGCATCACGCTCAACCCGATGATCGCCTCGGCTGCAATGAGCCTTTCCAGCGTCTGCGTCGTCACCAACGCACTGCGGCTGAACACCTTTGACCCACGCAGTGCCGCCCATGATGCACCGCCCAAACGCAAAGCTCCCGCGCGTGAGCTGCCCGCCGCAGCCCCGTGCGAGACCAATAACTGCCCTGTGCAGTGTGAAATTAAAACGGAGGAAGCAACCATGAAAAAGACCATCCATATCGAAGGAATGATGTGCGGCCACTGCGAGGCCACCGTGAAAAAGGCGCTGGAAGCGCTGGACGGCGTGCAGAGCGCCGAGGTCAGCCACGAGAAAGGCACCGCCGTGGTCGCCCTGGCCGCTGACGTAGCCGACGCCGACCTGAAAGCCGCTGTCGAAGCCAAGGATTACACCGTAACGGGCATCGACGCATGAGTGTGATTCGCCGCCGCTGGCATTTCACGGGAAATGTGCAGGGGGTAGGGTTCCGCTACTATGCGCGGTACTCTGCCCAGCACTTGGGGCTGACCGGCTGGGTCGCCAACAACTGGGACGGCAGTGTGTCGATGGAAGCTCAGGGCGAGCGTGCCGCATTGGACCAACTGGTGCCGATGATCGAGCGCAGCAACCGCTGGGTGCGCATCGAGGGCATGACCGTGGAAGATCTGCCGCTCAAGGAGCACGAGTACGGTTTTAGCGAAAGAGGATAAGCGAAGCCTCCCCATTTTTGGGGAGGCTTTTTGCGTAGCCCCGGGGTTTACCGCGCCCCTGTAACGTGGTATAATATACAATTATAGTATAGAAAAGGGGGCAGCATTTTGCCCGGAACGTTATATCTGGTGGCAACACCCATCGGCAACCTGGATGATATGCCGCCGCGCGTGGCGGCAACCTTTGGGGCAGCCGATTTCATCGCGGCCGAGGATACCCGCGTGACTCTGCGGCTGCTGAACCATCTTGGCTTAAAAAAGCCGATGGTAAGTTATTATGAGCACGCGCTCCACCATGGCGAAGCTATCTTGCAGCGCATTGAGGCGGGCGAAAACTGCGCCCTGTGCAGCGATGCCGGTATGCCCTGCATCAGCGACCCCGGTGAGCAGATCGTCAAGGAAGCCCACGCCCGGGGCATTAAGGTGGTGCCGGTCCCGGCAGCATCGGCCTGTGTGACGGCGCTTGCCGCCAGCGGCCAGCCCACGGCGCGGTTTGCGTTTGAGGGCTTTTTGCCCGTACCCAAGCGCGAGCGCCGCGAACGGCTGGACTTTTTGCAGAACGAGACCCGCACGATGATCTTTTACGAAGCACCGCACAAACTGCGCGGCACGCTGGATGATTTGACGGCGGCGTTTGGCGCAGACCGTTCGGTGAGCCTGTGCCGCGAGCTGACCAAGCTGCACGAGGAGATCAAGAAAACGACCCTCGGCGAAGCCGTTGCCTTTTACCGGGAAAACGACCCGCGCGGCGAGTATGTGCTGGTGTTGGCAGGTGCTGACCCGGCCCAATTGGCCGAGGAAGCGGCCCCCACGCTGGAAGAAGCCGTGGCAGCCGCCCGCACCTTGCAGGCGGGCGGCATGCCGCCGTCCGCTGCGGCCAAGCAGGCTGCGGCTGGCACGCCGTTCAGCAAAGGGCAGATCTACAAAGAGTTGATCAAGTGAGGAACCTTCATGTCCGAGACCACAAAGATTTTAGTTATTTCCGATGTGCACGGCCGCATGCGTGACCTGCGCTGGGTATTGCAGAACGAGACCGCCGATGCCATGTTTTACCTGGGCGACGGCCTGTACGACCTGAACGGCGCGCTGGAGCTGAACAAGACCCCGGTGCCGTACCCAATCTACCGCGTGGCAGGCAACTGCGATGTCGGCTACCAGGAGCCCACCGAGGGCATGGCCCCGTTTGCGGGCGTGCTGTTCTTCTACACCCACGGCCACCATTACGGCGTTAAGATGGGCAGTGAACGGCTGGCTGAATGCGCCGGGGAGCGCGGCGCGGACGTGGCGCTGTTCGGTCACACGCATCGGCGGGAGTTGGTGCGCGGCGTCGGCACGGCGGCCACGGTGTTTAACCCGGGCAGCCTGCGGGATGGCGGCAGCTACGGCGTCATCACGGTAACGGATGGACGGTGCGAATTTTCATGGAAGCGGGTGCCGCAGTTTTGAACGAGAGCGTAATTTATCTGCCGCAGGTCGGCAGCACCAACGCCTGGGCGAAAGAAAACATCGCCCAGTTCGGCCCGGTGGGGGCTGTTTACACCACCGACCAGACCGCAGGCCGCGGGCGTCTGGGCCGCGGCTGGGTCGACGCGCCCGGCAAGGGGCTGTATTACACCGCCGTCATCAAAACGGATTTGGTGCAGCCGTCCACGCTGCCGCTGTTTGCGTCCTTGGCGGTCTGCGACGCCTTAAAGCAGCGTTACGGCATTGACTGCCAGATCAAGTGGCCCAACGATCTGCTGCTGAACGGCAAAAAGATCGTGGGCATCCTCTGCGAAGTTGCGTCCGACGGGCACAGCATTGTGGTGGGCATCGGCATCAACCTGGCCCAGCCGCAGGAGTATTTTGACGCGGCCGGTCTGCCCCACGGCACCAGCCTTGCGTTGCAGGGCGTTAATGTTGATTTAGATGTTGACCCGGAATGGCTGGCGCAGTATATGACGGATTTCGGGTTCGACCGCGCCCTTTACACCTACGAGGCAGAGGGCTTTGCGCCGTACCGTGAAAAGTACAAGGCCCAGTGCGTCAACCTGGGACGCCGCGTTACCTATGACGGCGGCGCAGGCATTGCGACCGATATCGACGACGAGGGACGCCTGATCGTTCATGACGAATCCGGCGACACCCACGTATTCACCGGCGAGGTCTCCGTCCGCGGTATCTACGGCGCGGTGTAAGAATGGGCTGGGCTTTTGTTCCTTCTTTGCAAAGAAGGAACCGAAGAAACTCCAAACAAAAAGCAAGGCATGGGCCGTCGGCCCATGCCTTGCTTTTTAATTGAAAGTTCTTTTGGTTCCTTTTCTTTCAAGAAAAGGGACAAAGGCTCAGCCCTTCTTCTCCTCGTCCAGACGGTCGAGCAGATCCCAGACACCCAGCATGTACTGGATACCCAGGGCACGGTCATACTTACCGTAACCGGGGCGGCAGTTGCCGGGACCTTCCTCCCACAGCTGGCGGCCATGGTCAGGACGGATGCAGCCATCAAAGCCGCAGTCATGGTAAGCGCGCAGGATCTCAATGATGCCGGTCTCGCCGCAGCAGTCGCGGTGAGCAGCCTCGCTGAAATCGCCGTTCTCGAAGTGATGGATGTTGCGGATATGGGCAAACGGGATACGGTCGCAATGCTTGCGCACGATCTCAGCCACGTTGTTGTTGGGGTTAGCGTTCATGCTGCCGCTGCACAGAGTCAGGCAGTTGTACGGGTCATCCACCATGGACAGGAACCGGTCGATGCTCTCGGCATCCACCAGCAGGCGGGGCAGGCCGAAGATATCCCACGGGGGATCATCCTGATGGATAGCCATTTTGATGCCGCACTCATGGCAGGTGGGCATCAGTGCTTCCAGGAAGTACTTCAGGTTTTCCCACAGCTTTTCCTTGGTGACAGGGGCGTAAGCCTTGAACAGCTCGTCCAGCTTAGCCATACGCTCAGGCTCCCAACCCGGGAAGGTCATGTGATACTTCTCGGTGAAGCTCATGATGTACTCGGCCATGGCCTTGTAATCGTCCTTGATCAGATCTTTCTGATAGAACAGGGCGGTAGAGCCGTCGCCGACGGGGTGGAACAGGTCGGTACGGGTCCAGTCAAAGACCGGCATAAAGTTATAGCAGATGGTCTTGACGCCGAACTTAGCCAGGTTGCGGATGCACTGCTTGTAGTTCTCGATATACTGGTCGCGGGTAGGCAGACCGATCTTGATATCATCGTGGACGTTCACAGACTCCACGATGGTAGCGTCGAAGCCATAAGAATGGATCTGATCGACAACTTCCTTGATCTCGTTTTCTTCCCAGATCTCGCCGGGCATCTTGCTGTGCAGCGCCCAAACGATCTCCTCAACACCGGGGATCTGCTTGATATCAGCCAGCGTGATGGGGTCGTTGCCCTCACCATACCAGCGCCAACCCATTTTCATAGACATAGGTAGACTCCTTTATTTTTATAAATTGAATCTTCTTTATATAGGCCCCCTCTGCGAGGGGGCTCCCGCGAAGCGGGTGAGGGAGAGAGTCATGAAGCTATCCGAAGTTTTGGCTTCGGCAAAGCTCTCTTCCTCCGGCGCTTCGCGCCACCTCCCTCGCAGAGGGAGGCTTTTTAAAAATTACGCATTCACGGCGTCATGCAGGGTCTTGCGGACAGCGCCGGGGCCTGCCAGCTCGGCCTTGAAGTAAGCCTTGACCTTATCGGCCAGCACGGTCTTGGTCAGATCGGTGCCGAAGATGGAAGCGTTGGACAGGATGTCGTCCAGCTGGTTGGTGAAGGTCTCGGGCTTGCCGACCTCGATACCGGCCAGCTTGGCCTGCAAGTCGTCCTTCAGGGGATCAGCAGAGACTTCAAAGGCATTGCCGTTGTCGTCCACAGCCAGCAGGTAACGCAGCCAGCCAGCCAGAGCCAGAGGAATGCTGACCAGGGTGTTCAGGTCGCGGCCCTCAGCAATGTAGCTCTTGATGGTCTCGCCGAAGCGGATGCCGACCTTCTGGGAAGTATCGGTAGCGATACGCTGCGGGGCGTCGGGCATGAAGGGGTTGGGCAGGCGCTGCTCAACGACCTCGTCGATGAATGCCTTGGGCTCCAGGATGCCGGGGTTGACCACGACGGGCAGACCTTCGACATAACCCAGGCGCTTGATCAGGGCGACGATGTCGGCGTCCTTCATCTCATCGCAGATCAGGGTGTAGCCCAGCATGCAGCCGTACACGCTCATGGCGGTGTGCAGCGGGTTCAGGCAGGTGGTGACCTTCATGCGCTCGGTCTTGTTGACGGTGTCACGGTCGGTCAGGTAAACGCCAGCCTTCTCCAAGGCAGGGCGGCCGTTGGGGAACTTGTCCTCAATGACCAGATACTGCGGGCGCTCAGCGTTGACGAAAGCAGCAATAAAGGTGTTCTTGCTGGTAACGATGGGCTCCATACCCTCAATGCCGTCCTTGACGAGCTGCTCCTCCACGATCTTGTGGGGGCGCGGGGTGATCTTGTCGATCATGGACCAGGGGAATGCGATCTTGCTCTCATCGGTCAAGTAGTCGATGAAGTCCTGGCCGACATAGCCCTTCTCCAGCCATGCCTTGGCAATGGTCATTACGCTGGTCTGCAGCTTCTCGCCGTTGTGAGAGCAGTTGTCCATGCTGACGACAGCCAAAGGAGCGGCACCATTCTGGAAACGCTCCAGCAGCAGGGCCGTGACCATGCTCATGGCATGGCGTGCGTGGGCGGGACCCTCGTCGATATCGGCCTGGACAACGGGCATCAGGCTGCCGTCCGGGCGATACAGGGCGTAGCCCTTCTCGGTGATGGTGAAGCTGATCATCTGCAAACCGGCGTCGGTGAAGATTTCCTTAAAGCGGGCCATCATGGCGGCGTCAGAGGAGTCAGCGCGCAGGCCCTCGGCGATGGAGCCGATGATCTCGCGGCTGGTGGTGCCGTCCGGGTTCAGGGTGACGTTCATCGTCAGGTTGTCGTACGGGGTGTAGATCTTGTCGATGATGTCGTAGTCGAAGGTATCGGCTGCGATGATGCCGCGGTCGGCCAGGCCTTCATTCAGCAGGCGCTGCTGCAAGGCGGCGATAAAACCACGGAAGATGTTGCCAGCACCAAAGTGGACCCAGATGGGGTGCTCTTTGGTGGCAGCGGTCATAGCAGCGTGGTCAAAAGCGGGCAGCTTAACGCCCAGTTTTTCCCACTCGGCTTTCTGGTTAACGATGGAAGAGGCATTCATCTGCATAATGGTTTGCTCCTTTTCGTAATGCGTAAAAGATGCTTTTGCAAGGTTTGGCAGCGTACCGTCACCGCGCCTTTTGTGATTTCAGTATAGCACGCAATTTTTCGCAAGAAAATTACCACAATTGCTTGATAAATTGCAAAAATTGCGGTAACATAGGGATAAGAAAAAATCGCATAGGGAGGTGTACCATGTCGGCCAGTTTTAACCCGTATACCAAGCGGCAGAGCATGATCGAGCCGGATTATGAAGTGTACCGCTACCGTTCCACCTACATGAACGAGGTGGAACTGCACCACCACGATTTTTACGAGGTCTATCTACTGCTGCGCGGCCGCATTGAGTATATTGTGGAAAACAAGATCTACCGCATGCGCCCCGGCGACTGGATGCTTTGCAGCCCGCTGGAACTGCATCAGGCCCGCATTGATACCGATGCCGATGCCTACGAGCGCATTGTTTTGTGGATCGCCCGGCCGTATCTGGACCGGCTGTCCACCCCGCGCACAAGTCTGACCCGCTGTTTTGACACCAGCGTGCAGGGGCACACGAACCTTTTGCGCCTGCCTGGTGCCATCGGCGCACCGCTGCGCAGCACAGTGGACCGCCTGTGCGACCTGCGCGCGCGTAAGGATTACGGCAGTGACCTGCTGGCCCAGGGCGCACTGGTGGAGCTGATGATCGGCCTGAACCGCGCGGCGGATTCCCACGGCGATCTGCGCCCGGCCGGTACCAGCGACCAGGTAGTGGACGCCGTCCTACATTATATAAATGAGCATTACAGCGAAAGCCTGACCCTGGACCAGTTGGCCGAGCAGTTTTTCATCAGCAAATACCATCTGCTGCGCAAGTTCGATGCCCAGGTCGGCACGACGGTGCATCGTTACATTTTGCAAAAGCGCTTGATGAATGCCAAGCAGCTTTTGGCTGGCGGCGTCCCGCCGAATGAAGTATGCCAATACTGCGGCTTTGGCGATTACGCGAACTTTTACCGTGCCTTTAAGGCAGAATACAACCAGACGCCGCGGCAGTATATCCAAGAGGCAAAAGGAAAATGAAAGAGGAGGGGAATAAACCCCTCCTTTTTAGGTTGTACTTTTCCCCAAAAGCGTGTACAATATAGAAAATCTTTTCATCTGCAAAGGGGGCATCCATTTGGCTTCACCGCGAGAGCAAACGCGGGTGGCGGCGGGCGTTACCTATACGCTTACGCGCCGCCGCGTGCGCAATATCAATTTGCGCGTGCGGGCCGATGGCAGCGTGGCGGCCAGTGCCGCGCCGCGCGTGCCGGTCATGATGGTGGATGCCTTTGTCGCCAGCCGGGCCGATTGGGTACGCAGCGCCCAGGCCCGCGCCGCCGCCCGACGCGAGCGAGAAGCCACCCGGCAGCCGGAGCTGCCCGCCAAAGCCGAAGCCCTGGCCCATATCCAAAGCCTGTGCCGGGCATACTATCCCCAGTTCGCGGCCACCTGCCCGGGCGGGCGCATGCCTAAGATCGCCGTGCGGGATATGACCACCCGCTGGGGCAGCTGCAGCTTAAAAACCGGCACGCTGGCCTTTGCGCGGCGGCTTTGTGTGGCACCGCTGCCCGCGCAGGAATATGTTGTAGTACACGAGTTCTGCCACTTTGCGCACCCCAACCACGGCCCCGGCTTTTGGGCGGCGGTGGCGGCGGTCCTGCCGGACTACAAAGCGCGCGAACGCCTGTTAAAGCAGATGTGACACCAACCAATTTATTACGCATTACGGAGGATTTCCCGTGGCATCATCGCAGAAAAAATACTCAACGCTGGTAAGCAACACGCTGTTGTTTGCCATCTCCAACTTCAGCTCTAAGCTGCTCAGCTTTTTTATCCGCCCGTACCTGAGCTACGCGCTGGATACACCGGATATTATGGGCGTGTCCAGCCTGCTGCAGCAGGCCACCAACCTGCTCATCCCGGTGGTGAGCCTGGGCGTGGCGTATGCGGTCATCCGCTTTGGACTGGATAAAGAGGTCAATAAATCCAGCGTCTTTGTCAACGGCGGCGCGACGATCGGCATGGGCTTTTTGCTGCTGCTGGTTGCCATGCCGCTGGTGCGGCTCATCCCCAACGCGGCCGAATACCTGCCGTTTTTGTATTTTTGCGTGCTGGCAAGCTGTTTGCGCACACTGTGTACCCAGTTTATCCGCTCCCGCATGCTCAACCGTCTGGTGGCGCTGGACGGCGTGCTGACGACCGGTGCGCTGCTGGCGTATTACCTGATTTTCTTAAGCTGGCTCAAGCTGGGCGCGGCGGGCTTTTTACTGGCCAACGCCTGCGCGGACCTGACCTCGATGGTGTTCGTGTTCTTTGCGGGCAAGTGTTACGAGTTCTGCCACCCCAAAGCGTTTGACAAAAAACTGTGGCGCGACATGCTGCGCTACTGCCTGCCCATGATCCCCGCCGCCATCAGCTTTTGGATCATCAACGCCAGCGACATGTTTTTTGTGCAGGCCATGTGCGAGGACTACGGCGACCGCAGCGGCAACTATTGGGTCGGCCTGTTGTCGGCGGGTTACTTTTTACCGCAGGTCATCACGATTTTTGGCAGCATCTTCTACGAGGCCTGGCAGCTTTCCGCTGTGACCGAGGAACAGGACCGCGAGGTGTTCTTCTCTAAAATTTTCCGTATCTACGCCAGTGTTTTGTTCTGCTGCGTGGCGGGCGTTATCTGGCTGTGCCGCCCGATGATGCACCTGTTCAAAGCCGAATACTACGACGGCTGGACCTTTGTGCCGTTCCTGACGCTCTGCTCGATGTGCACCTGCCTGAACCAGTTCCTGAACAGCATTTACGTGGTGTATAAGCGGTCGACCGGCTCGCTTGTCACGATGCTGTCCGGCGCGGTGCTCAACCTGATTTTAAACTACTGCTTCATCCGCCTGTGGGGCCCGTGGGGCGTCACCCCGGCCAGTTTCCTTGGCTTGCTGCTGGTATTTTTGCTGCGCGCCTACTCCACCCGCGGTTTGCTGGAAGTGGATTTCCACCCCGGTTGGCTGCTTTTGAACCTGGGGCTTGTGCTGGCCGAGATCTTCTGCATCATGCGGCTGGAAAGCTGGGTACTGCCGGTCACGGCGCTGACGGCCATTGTTTGCGCCATCAACTTCCGCGAAATTTTCAGTATGCTCAATAAACTGGTGGGCAAATTTCTCCACCATAAAAAGGCGTGATATCGTATGAAAAAAGTGGACAACGAAATTTTGCGGGCCCTTTCTGCCCGCAAAAGTGTGCGTGTGTACACCGAGGAACCTGTCACCGACGCCGAGCGTGACGCCATTTTGCAGGCGGCGTTCCAGGCACCCACGGCGGGCAACCAGCAGCTGTACACGATCTTGAACATTACCGACCCGGCGCTGAAAGCCCGCATGGCCGACCTGTGCGACCACCAGCCGTTCATTGCCAAAGCGCCGCTGGTGCTGGTGTTTCTGGCCGATTGCCGCCGCTGGCTGCGCGCCTACCATGCCGCCGGTATTGCGGATGCCCGCATGCCCGGCGCGGGCGATCTGCTGCTGGCAATGGCCGATACCTGCATTGCGGCGCAAAATGCCGTGGTCGCCGCCGAAAGCCTGGGCATCGGCAGCTGCTACATCGGCGATGTGATCGAAAATGCCGAACAGATGCGCGAAGCGCTGCATCTGCCGGAATATGTCGTCCCAGCCTGCATGCTGGTTTTTGGTCGCCCGACCGACCAGCAGAAAGCCCGCCCCAAGCCCGCGCGGTTTGAAAAGGATGCCGTCGTTTGCGAAAATACCTACCGCGACCGCACCGACGCCGAGCTGCGCGCCGACTTCACCGCCCGCGCCGCCGCCAACGGCCAGCAAAACTACGATTTCGACACCGCCATCAGGGCCTTTTGCAAACGCAAATACGAAAGCGACTTCTCCAAAGAAATGACGAGAAGCGCGGAAGTTTACTTAGAGGATTTTAGAAAGCAATAAAGTAACGCCCCATTCGCAGAATTATGCGGATGGGGCGCTGCTTTATTGTTAAGAAGTGAAGTGATAGACAACATCAACAGTTTGATTCCAGTTGCTATTGTTTATTTCTGGCATGCCGTATTCAGTACGTGTTACGGTAAACGTGACGGGCGTAAGGGAGTCAATGGAAGTATTGTAACCATTCCATGGCGTCCATTCAAGTTGTCTAGGACGTTTTGTTTCGGAGACTGTGTAGGTTCCGGTGGGAACACCAAGAATCATGTCTTGTGTAGAATCCTTTATGTCCCATGGATTCCTTGCAGTGCTGCCTTTTGCAGCAATTTCGGTATGGTAGCTGTCAGTTACAATCAATTTTGCACCGTCCAAGTAGCGATCATATCCATTATTTTTGTTAATGCTATAATGGAAAACTACTTTTGGATAAGCATACACGGTAATCGTATTGTTACTGACTTTGCCATCAGGGGCGCTCTTGTCGTTGGCATCTTCGATTATGAACCCATCACCATCCGCAGTAACTTTGAACGAAAACTCACTGTATACATAGTATTTATTAGCCAGAACTTCGATTTTATAAGTCCCTTCATTTAGCGGCAGGCGGAACGTGTGCATAGTATTAGAAAGGTTGGAGACAGTCCACTGCTTCTCTTGTGTAGACATATTGCCGGAATGTCCACCAACCAACTGGGCATCAACATTTACCCATGGCGACCCAGTGGTTTTATCAACGATTTGCACTTGAACTTGTTTTACCGTAGGTTTATCTACCATGCAGACAGACTTTGTAGTATCGTCTACATTAGAGTTATCATTGGCGACACCTTTTAGTTCCAACTTGCCGCTGGTGTTGCGCATCAAGGTAAAATATATCGGGTTAGCTATAGTATAGTCAGACGGTGCGGAAGTCTCCTTCAAGCAATACGCCCCAGCTTCCAGTGTAATAACTTTGGCAGAAGAATCGGTGTTCCAATTCTCAATACTTTGTGTATACTGGTTGTTACTGTCAGCTTTGTAAAGCTGCAAATGTGCGCTGGACAACTCAGGAATAGAACTAAGTGACAAATCATCCTTGGAATATTTGTGGAAAGTAACGTCCGCAACCTGGGTTGCGTGGATGGTTATTCGGGTAACATTGCTTTTGTTTTCGTTTTCACAGGTGACAACGGTCTGAATATTTTTACTGCCATTCCATGCACCGCTTTTATAATATGATGCAATTTGATTGGTAGGCGAGGCGTTTCCGTTTTTATAAATCGAAATATAAAAGTCCTCAAAATATTGAAAATCTTCGGGATACTCGGAGAACTTGACTTGGAACTCACCTGCGTTCCAATCAAAAAGTTCAATATAATCTGTAGCACCTTCGGGGAGCTTGTCGTTTTCATGCATCTTTGCATAGACAGTTTTTACGACAGAAGAATCGTCTACCGATATACTGGTGTTACCGCGGGAGAGTGTATATTTTACACCGGTCAGCAACTGTTGGGTGGCATCGTCTACTACACGGATTTCAACTTTAGGTAAATGCCGGACATAGAAATTATAGACATGCTCATATTTGGCGTCATCGCTATATTTGCTGGTATAGCCTACTTTGTAGCCGTATTGTTCGCTATTTTCATTGTGTACTGCGTTGACAAGAAAAAAGTCGGTGGGGTTGTTATGGTCATTCTTTGCAACGCCGATTGTTACAGGCAGAATATCCTGTAGTTCCAAATCAGTGGGGATAGTTTCTGGAACTAATTTCCACATGTTGTAGTCGCCTAATTGAGTAGGGTTTACAGGAAAACAAACTTTTCCGTAACTGTCTGTGGTTTGTGTACCAACAAGATTTCCTGCGCCGTCATAAAGGTTAAAAGTGACACAGCTGATAAATTCATCGGTAAACTCATCGCGCAGAACAAAAATCAAATCGCCGCTGTGGTCCGTATCATCGGGTTTGTCCGGGTTGTCCGTGGGCGTAGCCGTCGGCGGATTCGGTTTATCTGTGGGCTGGTCGGGCTTATCCGGGTCAGGCTCCGGCACGACCGGGGTCGGGATAGTAATATTACTGCCCGAGGTACCGTTATTCGTGTACGCCACCAGAATGCCGTCAGCGCTAAGGTAGCGCAGATACACGATCTGCCCGGTGCCGCTGCACCAGAAATCTTCTACTGTGCCATCCACACCGGCAGCAGCTGTGAGTTCATCTGCGCCCGCAGCATTGCCGCCCTGCAATTGGCCGGGCTTCAAATAATACTGCCCCTGCCCCTCGGTCAAGGCCAGGTCGCCTGTCAAGGTGGGGCCTTTGTCCGTTACGCTGCTGGCCCAGTTAGCCAGGGCGGTGGTCACAGCATTGGAAGCATTTGCATCGGTGCTCACACTTTGCAGCGCGGTAGAGCGCGCTTTGCTGTACAGCTGCGCACCCAGTCCGGTGCCCGCCGTCACGCAGGCCTGCGCCTCGGTGACAGCTTTTTTCTCCTTGGCGTCGTCGATCTGGCGCGAAAAGGCCGGCACGGCCATGCTGGTGACAACCGCCAGAATCAGCAGTACAACGATCATTTCCACCAGGGTAAAACCCTTGCGGTTTTCATACTTCCGGCGTCGCGGCATGGCGGGCCTCCTTGCAAATTTTTACGTCCCCGGGCAGATTTTACTGCCCAAAAATCGACTGCACGCGCTTGGCGTGCGCGCCGATGTTGTTATATTCCAACGCCAAATATCCCTTTACCCAGGCGTCAAGGCTTTCGTCCTCGCCATACGCGTGGGTGGTGCCGTCGGCGCGCATGTAATCGTTGGCGGCGGTCACAACAGGGGTCTGCTGCTTCATGGCCAGCAGGTACTTGTAATACCCGGTCAGCGGCAGGCCCGCCTGCTGGGCAATCGTCGGGGCCAGCATCACCATGTCCATGCGGTTCAGCGGGTCGGTGGTGTTGGTGGCGTCGTCGATGTTCTCCAGCGGGTAGTTGGCCCAGATGAAGAACGGTGTGCTGCGCTCCAGAATTTGCAGGTCGTTGCCCTCGGCACGGGTCTTGTCGGCCACGTGGTCCACAAAACTGGGAGCGTGGTCGCCTGCAAACGCCAGCACTACCTTGCGGCCGGTCTCCTCGTACTGTTTGGTAAAGTAGTCGCACAGCTCCTGCACAGCGGCATCGCTCATGTGGATACAGCTCAGGTATTCGTCCATCAGCTCATCGTACTCGCCGTAGTCGGTGGCGGCGTGTACAATATCCAGCGAAGCATCGTTCATTGTGTAGTCGCCGTGGCTCTGGATCGACACCAGGAAGCCGAAGCGCGGCTTGTCCTCAGGCATGGCCTCGTACAGCTTTTCAAAGTCGCGGTAAGAGGCCGAGTCGGTTTGATACGGGCGGTTGCCGTAGTATTCCTGGGTGGGGAAGTCGTCCTGGAAATGCGTCTCGTCAAAGCCGAGCGCCAGCCAGGCGGAATCACGGCGGTAGTTGGAGTTGGTGTACGGGTGGGCTGCCAGCGTACTGTAGCCCAGGTCTTTCAGGTAGCTGACCAGGCTGTTGGCGTTGTGCAGGTTCAGCCAGTTGAACGGCGTGATGGACGGCATCAGCATCAGCGAATTGCTGGAAAGCATCTCGTACTCGCTGGAGTTGGTGCCGCCGCCCACGTGCGGGCTGATGGTGTGGCCGTACACGGCGTTTTGCAGGCTTTTGGTAACGGGCATGACCTCGGTGTCGGCCTGGGTGTCGGTCACAAGGTCAAAATCGTAGAAACTCTCGGACAGTACCAGAATGATGTCAGGGTAGTCGCTGCTGGCAGATTCCGCCGTTGCGGAGGGGAAGTCCTCGGCCATGGCGGCTGCGGTGACAGCGGCGTCATCGCTGTAGTTTTCCGGTTCAATGATGGGGTCGGCCATCAGGCTGGCGGCCTCGATCGTTCCGGCCAGATAGCCGTATTTATAATAGGTGTTCTGCCACGCCCAGCCGTAGGTGGTTTTGGGCTTGACCGATACCGGCCCGAAGTAGCCGAAGAACAGGATGCAGAACACGCCGACGGCACTGCCCAGCACCCGCACGCCGCGCGCGCGCCAGCTGGCACGCTTGGGCATGCCCTTGACCAGCTTCGCCTGCACAAAAGCCAGCGCCAGCACGGGCAGATACCACAGCACAATGGTGCGCACGGTGGCGGTGATCTGCAAGGTGTAGCTGCCCATGACCTCGGCAGCCGTGCCCAGGTTCAGGATGTCCTGGGGCATCAGGGCCGAGCCGTGCAGGTCACGCGTGTAGTAGTTGATCAGCGCGATCACGGTAAACAGTGCGCCGGAAATGCCGGTTGCGCGGCTCCATTTGCCCAGGATGGCAAACAGCACCAGCGTCAGGCAAAAGGCGGTCAGGGCGTTCAGCGGGGCGTACAGCGGCCACTGCAGGGCCAGAAAATCCGGCGTGACACCGTCGGAAAGCTCCAGCTGATACCGCGCAATGAACGCCGCTGCAATTGCCATCGCAAAGGGCAGCACCCCTTGCAGGAAAAAACTCTTCCAGTTACAGTTAAAATTTTTCAGTTTTTGCATGGAAACAGATAAGACCTCTCTATACTACATAATATTACAGCCTATAGTATACCATATGGCGTGCAAAAAATAAAGGCAACAACGCACAATTCTAAGCGCCGATACGGCGAGCGAGGCGCGCCAGCTGCTAAGCAAAAAGCACAGGTAATACTTTGTGTATTACCGAGCATTTTTGCAACGCAGATGGTGTGCCGCAGCCGGCGGAGCGGTGCTTAAGCCCGTAGGGCGGGAATTGTGTGGTGTTGCCTAGGCCGTCGCCTGTTGGTCAGGCGGCGGCTTTTGTGCGATTTGAAGAATTATTTGCGGGCGTTGCGCTGCCAGATCGTGAACAGGCCGTCCAGGACCAGGGTCTCGCGGTAGGTGATCTCGGTCACGCAGCAGCTGCGCACGCTGGCGGGCAGCGTGCCGGTAGCAATGACAGGGGCGGCATCAGCATGCAGCGCGGCGCGGAACTGCGCTACCATGCCGTCCAGCATGGCCGAGGTACCGTACACGATGCCGCTGTGCAGGCAGTCGGCGGTATTGGTGCCCAGCAGGCGGCGGGGATGGGCTTCCAGCTCCACCTGGGGCAGCTGCGCGGTGTTCTTTACCAACGACGCCAGCGAGCACTGCGGCCCGGGCAGGATAGCGCCGCCCACCAGCGCACCGGCGGCGTCCACGGCCAGCAGGGTAGTGGCGGTATCGAAGTTGACGACCACCAGCGGGGGCTCGGCACGGCGCAGCGCACCCACGACCGCGCAAAGCAGCTCGCCGCCCAACTGGGCCGGGTTGTCCATGCGGATGCGCACGCCGCTTTTCAGCCCGGGACCGACTTCCATGACAGGGGCCTCGCACATCTTGCGCAGTGCCTCCCGGATGCGGGGTGTCAGCGCGGGCACCACGCTGGAGAAGATGATAGCGGTGATCTCCTGCGGCTCGGCCCCGTACAGCGCCAGCATGTTTACCATTTTATAAAGCAGTTCGTCGCTGCTCAGCGCAGTATCCGCAAACAGCCGCGAGGAAAACACCAGCTTGCCATCCGGCGTATAACTGCCAAAGGTAATGTTGGAGTTCCCGATATTCAATGCCAGGATCATACAGGTCCCTCTTTCTACAGATGATGCTTATATACTATTATAATAAGGAAGAAATTGCAAGAGCCACAACGCATTGATTCACTGCAGTAGGGGCCGATGCTCGCATCGGCCCGCTTTTTGCGCGAATTATATATTCAGACGTAGTGGGCGGCGTCCCCGACGCCCCGTAGGCTCCCCTAGAGGGGTGACTCCCCACAGTGTGGGGAGATGTCGCGCAGCGACAGAAGGGTTCGGCTGCGTAAGCGGTGTCCGCGTAGCCGTGACTGAGGGATTGTCCAACCATATAGTCAAACCGCACATTTTCCCTCACGCTGCCTTGTGCATCTCCCCAAAAGTAATACAACCCCTTGACACGCGCTGTTCTGATATGTTACTATACTCCCATCGCAGAAGAATTGTCGATACCAGGCATATTTACCACCAAAAGCAAAAAAAACCGAAAAAAGTTGTAAAAACCTGTTGACAAACCGTATCTCCTGTGGTATCATAATCAAGCTGTCCGGCGAGAGAGCTCAAGGGACAGCGCAGCAGGACCTTGAAAATTGAACAAAACTGAAACTTGTGGAACCTTGAACGTGGGTTTGGAAACCCACGAAAAACAATTCCAAATTTACAAGTAATTCATACAGGACGCAAGCGATTGTGTCTGAGTGATTACAGAGATTTAACGCTTTTAAATGGCGATTAAATACCATTTATAAAGAGTTTGATCCTGGCTCAGGACGAACGCTGGCGGCGCGCCTAACA
>ERZ827117.1180-NODE-1180-length-21722-cov-3.358102_pt1 | contig 21722 bp, 21 predicted proteins | sample MGYA00519920_ERZ827117 | MGnify/ENA primary metagenome ERZ827117 (study PRJEB31778, sample SAMEA3449260) | human gut metagenome | biome: human gut; feature: human-associated habitat; material: faeces | place: United Kingdom | collected 2010/2012 ...
TCATAATTCTAATACAGATAAACCGGAGATGATAAATAGTTTGATAGAAGAATTTGTTGCAAATATTTTATAGCAGGAAACTTCCAGTTTGTACGGCGGAGTGTCGAGGACACCGCCGCCCCCCTACGGGCATTGGATTACGAACCATAAAAAGAGGTACAGCCTTACAAACAGGCTGCACCTCTTTTTTATTGCCTATTCTCTCAGCACTGGCGCATCAGGCGGACATAAAATTCCACGGCGCGGCCAACGGTCTCTACGCGGATACGCTCGTTGTTGCCGTGCAGCGTGCCGCGTTCCTCGGCGGTCAGGTCCATGGCCGAGAACCGGTACACGTGGTCGCTGATGCGGCCATAGTGGCGGCTGTCCGAGCACTGCACCATCAGGTAAGGGGAGACAAGGCAGCCTTTCCAGGTGCCTGCCACGGCGCTGGCAACTTTATCCCAGGCCGGGCAGTTCGTCTCGCTGATGCGGCTGGGGTTCATGCCCTCCAGTTTGGTGATCTCCACAGCGGGGTCGTTGATGGTCTCTTTCAGGTAGGAAAGTGCGCTTTCCATCGTATCCTCGGGGTTCAGGCGCAGGTTGCTGATGAGGGTCGCCTCCGGCGGGATAACGTTGCGGCCTGCGCTGCCCTTGGCCTGCGTAAAGGCCACCGTCGTGCGCATCAGGGCGTTCAGCTCGCCGCCGCCCTTGCGGCAGATGGAATCCAGCACGCCGCCGAACAGCCAGAGGTTGGCAAAGATCATGCGGTAGGTAAAGCTGGAATAGCGGCCCAGCGTGTCAAACATTTCGGCCACGGGTTTGGTGACGTGGGCCTTAAAGGGATGGCTCTCGATCTTGGTGCAGGCCTCGCTCAACGCAACAAGCGGGCTGTGCGGCTTCGGTGCACTGGCGTGGCCACCGCCGGACTTGACCTTGTACTCGACATTCAGCATGCCCTTTTCGGCAATGCCGATCAGTCCGCAGGGCTGCTTGACGCCGGGGAACACATCCTCAACGACTGCGCCGCCCTCATCCACGACCAGCGCCGGGGTGATGTGGTTGGATTCAAACCAGTCGACGATATGTACCGCGCCCAGGCCGTTGACTTCCTCACCGCCGCTGAACGCAAAATAGATATCCTGCGCGGGCACGTAACCCTCGCCGATCAGCTTGTCGGCGGCGGTCAGCACACCGTTGAACGTGACCTTGGTGTCCAGCGCACCACGGCCCCACACAACGCCATCTTCCAGCACGGCGTCAAACGGAGGCTTCTTCCAGCCCGCCTCGTCCACGTCAACAACGTCATAGTGGGCCATCAGCACGGTCGGCTCGGTGTGCTCGCGGCCGGACCAGGTAAACAGCAGGCCGCGGTCCTCAAGCCGCTCAAACTTGCAGGTTTTGAACACATTGGGGTACAGCGTCGGCAGGGTAGCGATGAGCTTTTCAAACTCGGCATCATCTTCCAGCGCGTGATTGGTGTTGGAAACGGTGCGGCAGCGGATGAGGGTACGCAGATTTTCCACCGCTTTGTCGCGGTCAATGGTTTCTTCACCCTGCGGCACTGCCGGGGCAGCACCCGGCGTAAAGCGCAGCGTGCGCACCAGCACAACAGCGGCCAGCACCGCGACGACCGCCAAAATCAGCCATACAACAAACATTTTGTTTTCCTCCTTATGGGCTTATACAAGGCCCTTTTTGTACAGGATACGTGCCACGGCCAGGCTGAACAGCACGCCGACCGGCACCATAATGCCCACGGTAGAAGCGTTGAGCGCAGGTACAAAGATGAACAGCACCAGCATAAGGACGACCGGCGCGATGGACAGGCGGACATTTTTGGAGATAAACACGACCGCCAAACCGCCAAACAGCGCGGGCAGCAGCTGCGAGAACGCCGGGGCCAGCACGGGCGAGGACAGCAGCGGGGTAAGCGGCACGATCAGCACCACGCCCACCAGAATGATCAGCGTAGTCACAATGCTGGAAACCGCGATTGCAATGGTCGAGATGACCTCGCCCTCTTCACTGTTGGATTTAACACCCGCGCGCTCCATTGCATCCAGCGCGCAGGGGAGCTTCAGGTTGGAGATGTTGCCCGTCACGAACGAAAGGTAACTGCCGCCCGCGCCAAGCATCGGTACGTAGGTGAAAATTTCGACAATGCCGACAGCCCAGTACATCGGGCCGATGGCGATAAAGCCTTTGACAAACGCAGGCCAGTTGACCTGCGCATGGAAGATCAGCGATACCGTGATGGGATACGCCACGATCAGCACCAGCAGGGTAAGTCCCCAAATGCGGCCCCAGCGATGTACGCTGTCCATATACGTTTCTTTTTGCTGCAAAACTGTTTTTTCCATAGCTCACACCTCCTTTAGCCCAGCCAGTTCGTCAGCGGAATGGACGCCGCCATGCCGCACAGCATGCTGATGGGCAGCGCGTAATCCTGGAGCCACCGCGCCTTCGTGCGCATGGCCGCCACGCCGCAGATAACCATCACCACTGCCGATGTCAGCATGACAAACACCGGGATAAGGCCGGTGAAATCACCGTGCGCCGCGTTCATCACGTCGCTGAACACGTAGCCCAAAAATGCACTGATCATACCAAGGAACATCGCATTATTAAAAATGTCCGCCCAGCGGCTGTCCCTGGCACCCAGCTTGACCATGCCGCCCTGGATGCGCTTGGTCAACAGCGGAACCAGGAGCAGGCCGATCATAATGCCCACCGTCATAACAGCGGCGACCGTGACATAATCCGACGCGGTGGGGATGGGGGTGTTGGTGTCCAGCCCCAGTTCGGTCAGCGAAGTACCGGCGGCGACAGTCTCATAAGTCAGGGAACCTACGACCGACAACCGCAGCCACGGCAGGGCAATGCCCAAACTTTTGCTGAGCGAGATAACGCCTACGAGAATGGCCACCGCCGGGGCAACCGTAAAAATAGCGGCAGCCGAGATGGTTTTGCGGACGGTTTCCTGCGGCAAGTCGATCTCTTTGGCACGCTTGGCGGCACGCCACAGGAAAAACGTCGACTGCGCCAGCACAAACGCCACAATGATGCCGACCAGCACAAACAGGATCGGCGCGTTGACATTGAACTCCATAACATCACACCTTTTCAGTTTCGCGCTTTACTGCGATAAAGCAAAGCCTTTCTCTAACTTTAACACACTGTCTAAAAAATAGCAAGCGGAAAAGTGCATTTTATAGGTACAAATGTTTTTCTGTGGCGGATACTTGCCCCCGTGCCCATTTTGGGATATAATAAACAAAGTATGTAATACGTTCAGGAGGCATCCATGCCGAAAGAAAAACTGAAAACGATCTACGTCTGCAACCAGTGCGGCGAGACCAGCCCCCGCTGGATGGGCCGCTGCCCGTCCTGCGGCGCGTGGAATACGATGACCGAGGATGTGGTAGCCGAGCCGTCCAAAAGTTCTTCCCGCGCGGCGGCCCCCGCCCGCGTGACAGGGCAGACGAGCCTGACGCCCCAAAAGCTGAAGAATATCAGCACAACCGAGGAAAAGAGCCGTATTATCACCGGCATCAGTGAGCTGGATCGCGTATTGGGCGGCGGTATCGTCATTGGCAGCGTTACGCTCATCGGCGGTGAGCCGGGCATCGGCAAATCGACGATTTTGCTGCAGCTTTGCGGCGAGGTCAGCAAAACCAAAAATGTGCTTTACGTCACGGGCGAGGAATCGGTACGGCAGATCAAACTGCGTGCTGTGCGCCTGAACGTACCCGAGGACAATATCTCGCTGGTCGCCGAAAGCGACGTGGACGAAATCTGCGGCCTGATCGAATCCATGAAGCCGGACCTTGTGGTCATCGACTCCATCCAGACGATGCGCTGCACCGATATTTCTTCCTCGGCGGGCACGGTCAGCCGGGTCAAGGAAAGCTCGGCCCGCTTTTTAAATGTAGCCAAAACGCTCGAGATCCCGACCTTTATCGTCGGTCACGTCAATAAAGACGGTGCCATCGCAGGCCCTAAAGTTATGGAGCATATCGTCGATACGGTGCTGTATTTTGAGGGGGACAAGACCCTGCCGTACCGCGTGCTGCGCGCCGTCAAAAACCGCTACGGCTCCACCAATGAGATCGGCATGTTCGATATGACGGGCCGCGGCCTTGCGCAGATCGAGAACCCGTCCCAGGTCATGCTGGAAGGGCGCCCCCTGGGCATCAGCGGCACCTGCGTGGCCTGCGTGATGGAGGGTACCCGCCCGGTGCTGAGCGAAGTGCAGGCGCTTGCAACGAAAACCAGTTTTCCCAGCCCCCGGCGGACGGCCAGCGGCTTTGACTATAACCGCATGTACCTGCTGCTGGCGGTGCTGGAAAAACGCGCCGGGTATAACTTTTCCAGCCAGGATGTCTATGTCAACATCATCGGCGGCCTAAAGCTGGACGAGACTGCCTGCGATCTGCCGGTCTGCATCGCCATGGCGTCCAGCCTGCTGGACCTGCCGGTGGGGGAAAAGACCATCGCCATCGGTGAAGTAGGCCTGGGCGGGGAAGTGCGCAGCGTAACGCACCTCGAGACCCGCCTGCGGGAAGCCCAGCGTGTGGGCTTTGACACGGCCATCGTACCCAAGCATAATTTAAAAATGATCGATCCGGCCCAGTTTCCGGGCCTCAAGCTGGTGGGCGTCTCCTACCTGCGTGAAGCGATCAACACGATAAAATTAAAGTGAGGAGAAAACCATGCCTGACCAGAATCAACCCAAAGCACCGGCGTTCAACCCGAAACTGAAAGATGCGATCGTCGCGCTGAAAGCCGAAAACACCCCCCAAAATCTTAACGTCGTCCTCAATGAGCTGGTGCGCTCTCCGCTGCTGGCACCGGCCAACTTTGATTTGCAGGGCCAGCCCGCGCCCACGCCCGGCCCGGATGGCCGCGTGCAGCTGCCCCCCAACACGAAAATTAACCTGATCATGGTCAACAGCCCCGAGGGCAAGCATTACTATCTGGGCTTCAGCGATTGGGACGCCGTGCATGAATGGCAGAAAAATCCCGAGCAGAGCCGCCAAGTCATTATGCTGCGCTTTGACGATTTTGCCAACATGGTTGCCAAAAATCCCGAGGCTGCCGGTATGGTCATCAATCCCGGCGAGAACAGCCTGCGCCTGGAGCGCCCGCTGATCGAGTCTGTCAAAAAGCAGCGCGACGAGATCGCCAAGGCCCTGGCCCAGCAGCGCGCCGCTGTCACCCAGATCAAGCCGGGCGATAAAGTCACCATTGTGGAGCCGAGCGTGCTGCCGGACGAGCTGGCCGACCCCATTTGCAAGGTGCTGGCCGAGGCCCCGGGGGTTGGTTCCGCCTATTTGCAGATCATGATCATCAACGACGAAGCCAAGAGCTACCTGTTGGTGCTGGACGGCCCCAAGGACGACAAGCTGTTTGCCGCCGTCGCCCAGGCTGCGCGCCCCTATCTGCTGAGCCGCGAGAAGAAGATCGACCTTAACATCACCACGTCCATTTCGCCGCTGGGCCAGCAGGGCATGCGCGGCAGTGAGCCCTTCTACCGCAAGGGCATCGGCCGCGTCATCGAGGAGGACGACGACGAATAAATCTTTTACATAACCCTATCACACACTGCACGTCTGCCAAAAGGAAAAACCGGCGGGCGTGCATTTTTTCTTCGGATTTTCTTGCATCTTGGCTGTAAAAATAGTACAATATACAATATATGTGTTTGTGCATCTGGCACAGGAATCCGAAGGTACGAGGTGTAGGATATGGTTTTGAGCATGACAGGCTACGGCCGCGCCGGCGCATTGCTGCACGGGCGTGATATCAAGGTGGAGCTGCGCAGCGTCAATGCGCGTTTCTTTGAGTATTCTTCCCGCTTGCCGCGCTCCTGCGCGTTTCTGGAAGATAAGCTGAAAAAGCTGGTGGCGTCTAAGGTCAGCCGCGGCAAGGTGGAGCTGAGCCTTTCCATCCAAACGGTCACGGCTGCCGATACCGTGGTATCGGTCAACTGGCAGCTGGCCGAGGGTTACCGCACCGCGCTGAACGAAATGGTTGAGCGGATGGACCTGAAGAATGATGTGTCCGTCGGTATGCTGGCACGCTTTTCGGATGTGCTGACCCAGACCGCCGCCCCCACTAACGAGGAAGAACTCTGGCAGGATGTGCAGTCCGTGGCCGAAAAGGCTGTGGACGCCTTTGTGGCCATGCGCGCCGTCGAGGGCGAAAAGCTGAAAGAGGACGTTGCAGGCCGTCTTGATACCATTGAAACGCTGGTCGGTCAGATCGAGGAAAACAGTGAAGGCCGCGTGCAGGCGTACAGTGATAAGCTCTACGCCCGCTTGCAGGAGCTGCTCGGCGACCGCAGCATCGACGAAAGCCGCCTTGTTACCGAGGCCGCCATCTTTGCCGATAAGACTGCCATCGACGAGGAGACTGTCCGCCTGCACAGCCATGTAGCCCAGTACCGCGAGATCCTCGCGCTGGATGAGCCCATCGGCCGCAAGCTGGACTTCTTGACCCAGGAGTTGAACCGCGAGTCCAACACCATCGGCTCCAAGTGCCAGGATGTAGCCATCACCCGCCTGGTGGTAGAACTAAAATCCGAGATCGAGAAGATCCGCGAACAGATCCAGAACATCGAGTAAGCGAGGCCGCGTATGAAACTGATCAATATCGGCTTTGGCAATATGGTCAACGCAGACCGCGTCATCGGCATCGTCAGCCCGGACTCGGCCCCCATCAAGCGTCTGGTACAGGACGCCCGCGAAAAGGGCGCACTGATCGACGCTTCCTACGGCCGCCGCACCCAGGCGGTGCTGATCATGGACTCGGACCATGTGATCTTGTCCGGCATTCCGCTGGAAAGCATTACCGGCCGCTTTGCCCAGGAAGAAGAAAGCTGAAAGGGAGTATATAGAGAATGAAAGGCGAAAAGTATCTGTTTGTTGTTTCCGGCCCGTCCGGTACCGGCAAGGACACCGTCGTTGCCAGCCTGCTGAAAAAGCACCCGGAGATCCAGCACACGGTCTCTGCCACCACCCGCACCCCGCGCGAGGGCGAGAAGGACGGCATCAACTACCACTTTATGACGGTGGCGGATTTTGAGGATCATCTGGCCCATGACCAGATCGTGGAGCACACCAAATACTGCGAGAATTACTATGGCACCCTGCGCAGCGAGATCGAGGGCCGCATGGCGCTGGGCATCCCGGTGATTCTGGTCATCGAGGTCGAGGGTGCGGGCAACATCAAAAAGATGTACCCCGGTGCGACCACAATTTTTGTACTGCCCCCGGATATGCCGGAGTTGGAGCGCCGCCTGCGCAGCCGCGGCACCGAGGATGAGGAGACCATCCAGCGCCGCTTGAAGCGTGCCGAGACGGAGATCGCCAACTCTGTCAATTATGACGAGCATGTGGTCAATGTTGAGGTCGACAGCTGTGCCGAGAGCATTTATTCCATCATCCAGTTTAAGCTCAAGCACGGCGCAGCCGAATGAGCTTGCAGATCGCCCAGGCGGCGGTAGATGACGCCACGATCCATTTTGATAAGCTGTATTCCTACTGCATCCCGCCGCAGCTGGTGGGCAGGGTCTGGCCCGGCAGTATGGTGCTGGTGCCGTTTGGCCGGGGCAACAAACCCCGGATGGCGGTGGTGCTTTCGGTCAAAGAGTGCCCCGAGGGCGCCGACACCCAAAAGCTGAAAACGCTGTACGATGCCGCCCCGGCGGAAGCCAGGCTGACGCCTGACCTGCTGGAGCTTGTGCGCTTTTTAAAAGAACGCACGTTCTGTACCTGGTTTGAGGCAGTCAAAGCGGTCATCCCGTACGGTGCGCAGTACCGTGCCGCCGAGGAACAAGGCCGCCCCGTGATGCAAAGCCGCTTGTCCCGCTCGACCGAGCGGCTTTATACGCTGGCAGGGGAACTGCCCGAAAAGCCAAAACCCGGCCCGCGGCAGCTGGCCGCGATGGAAGCCCTCAGCACCGGCCCTAAGACGGCTCGCCAGCTGGACGAGGCGGGCATCTCCAAGGCTACGCTGGATACCCTTTGCAAAAAGGGCGTGATCACTGCCGCCGAACAGGATAAATCGCTGGATCTTTTTGCGGATATCCCGTTTGACCCGCAGCCGCTGACCCTCTCGCCGGAGCAGAAACAGGCTTTTGCGGCGCTGCTGCCGGATTTAGAGGACGACAAGCCCCATGCGGCGCTGCTGCATGGCGTGACCGGCAGCGGTAAGACCGTGGTGTTTTTAAAGCTGATCGAACGTACGCTGGAACTGGGCCGCCGTGCCCTTGTGCTGGTGCCGGAGATCAGCTTGACGCCGCAGATGATCCGCCGCTTAAAGTCCACCTTTGGCAGCCGCCTGGCTGTGCAGCACTCGGCGCTCAACAACACCGAACGGCTGCTGCAATGGCGGATGATCCAGCAGGGAAACGCTGACATTGTCGTCGGCACCCGCAGCGCGGTCTTTTCGCCGCTGCAAAACCTGGGGCTTATCATCGTGGACGAGGAACAGGAGCACACCTATCAGAGTGAATCCGCCCCGCGCTACGATGCCCATGACATTGCCAAAAAGCGCGCTGCCATGGAAAACGCCCTGCTGCTCTTTGCCTCGGCCACGCCACTGACCGAGACTTACCACGCCGCCCAGAGCGGCAAATTGAAACTTGTCACCCTGACTCACCGCTATGGCGGCTGCCCGCTGCCGAGCGTGGATTTTATTGATATGCGGGCCGAACTCACCGCAGGCAACCCGCGGGAAGTCAGCCGCCGCCTGGCGCGCGAATTGCAGGAAAACCTGGATAACGGCGAGCAAAGCATCCTGCTTTTGAACCGTCGCGGCTATCGCACCATCGGCATGTGTGCCGATTGCGGCCATGTGTTGAAATGCCCCAATTGCAGCGTGCCGCTGGTTTATCACAAGCCGCAGCAGGCGCTGATGTGCCACCACTGCGGCCACACGGTGCATCCGCTGCCGATGATCTGCCCCGAGTGCGGCGGCAAGATCAACTACAGCGGTTTTGGTACTCAGCGCGTCGAGGAAGAACTGGCCGAGCTTTTGCCCAACGCCCGCATTCTGCGGATGGACCAGGACTCCACCGGCAAGAAAAACGCCCACGAAACGATGCTGGCGCAGTTTGCCCGGCACGAGTACGATATCCTGTTGGGTACGCAGATGGTTGCCAAGGGGCTTGACTTTGAAAAAGTTACCCTCGTGGGTGTTCTGGGCATTGATTCGCTGCTGTTCGGGCAGGGGTTCCGCGCCTACGAAAGCGTGTTCAGCCTGGTGACGCAGGTCATTGGCCGCGGCGGGCGCGCCGCACTGCCGGGCCGGGCACTGATCCAGACCGCTGTGCCGGACCACCCCATCTTGCAGCTGGCCGCCGCGCAGGACTACGAGGCCTACTACCGCGAGGAAATCACCTTCCGCAAGTTTGGCCTGTATCCGCCGTTCTGCGCGTTTTGCGTCATCGGCTTTGTGGGCGCGCAGGAGGGCGCAGTTTTTCTGGCTGCGCAGCGCTTTGGTGCGCTGCTGGCAGAGCGTGCCGCCAGACACCCCGGCCTGCCGCTGCGTATCTTGGGCCCTGCACCGATGAATATTACGATGCTGAACGGAAAGTTCCGCTATAAGTTGACGTTGAAATGCCGCAACGATGCCGCGTTCCGTGCGCTTTTGCGTGAAACGCTGGACGCCTACGCCAAAGAAAAACTGCCGCAGAAAGCGTCCGTCATCGTAGATTTCAATTCCGACGGAGATTTATAAAATAGAACGTATTGGAAAACAATTTTGGAGGTATTACCCATGGCACTTCGCACCATTGTACAGGACGGCGATCCGATCCTGAAAAAAGTCTGCCGCCCTGTCACGAAATTTGATGACCGTCTCGGCACGTTGCTGGACGACATGAAAGAGACACTGCTCGACGCCAACGGCCTGGGCCTGGCTGGCCCGCAGGTGGGCATGATGCGCCGCCTGTTTATCTGCCTGGACGACCGGGATCTGCCCGAGGAAGTCCCCGCCAACTACGAGTATAAGTTTATCGAGTTCATCAACCCCGAGATCCTCGAACTGAGCGATGAGCAGGTCGAACTGTACGAGGGCTGCCTGTCTTTCCCGGGACATAACGGCGCGATCAAGCGCTCCAAGCATGTCAAGGTCAAGGCACAGGACCGCCACGGTGAGTGGTTCACCATGGAAGCCGACGATATGCTGGCCCGCTGTATCCAGCACGAGAACAACCATCTGGACGGCATCACCATCATGGATCTGGCCGAGCATTTCTACGAAGACGATTACCCCGAAGAAAACGAGGACTAATGTATGCGCATCCTGTTTATGGGCACCCCGGATATTGCCGCTGCCAGCCTGCAAGCCCTGCTGGACGCCGGGCATGAGGTCTGCGCGGTATTTACCCGCCGCGACAAGCCAGTGGGCCGCAAGCAGATCTTAACGGCACCGCCGGTCAAGCAATTGGCCGTCGAGCATGGCATCCCGGTCTACCAGCCCCGCACACTGCGGGACGGTTCCTCGGACGATGTCATCAAAGAATTGGCACCCGATATCATCGTGGTGGTGGCTTACGGCTGCATCATCCCGCCGCAGCTTTTGCATGTGGCCCAGTACGGCTGCATCAATCTGCATGTGTCGTTGCTGCCGAAATACCGCGGTTCTGCGCCCATCCAGTGGGCGGTGCTCAATGGCGATGCCGGGACCGGCGTTTCCATCATGCAGCTCGACGAGGGCCTTGACACCGGCGATGTGCTGCTGGTTGAGCCGGTATCCATCGACCCCGAGGAGACCAGCGGCGAGTTGTTCGACCGTGTCAGCTCCGTTGGAGCCAGGACGCTGGTCACGGCCCTGGAAAAGATCCCGGCCGGTGAATTGAAACCCCAGAAACAGGACGAGACCCAGGCTACGCTGGCCCCGCCGCTGACCAAAGAGATGGCGCAGTTCCGTTTCACCGAGGATGCTGCCCACATCCACAACTGGGTGCGCGGCATGAACCCCTGGCCCGCGGCATGGTTTGAGCAGCAAGGTAAGCGCATCAAAGTGCAGGAGAGCCGCCTTGCGGAAAATCCGCAAAACGCAGCCCCCGGCACGGTGCTGGCCCTCAAGCCTCTGACCATTGCCGCCGCAAACGGCGCGGTGGCACTGCTGACCGTTACACCCGAGGGCGGCAAGCCCATGGCCGGTACGGCCTGGGCCGCAGGCCGCCGCTTAAAAGCGGGGGACAGCCTGTGACGCCCCGCCGATTGGCCGTTAAGGCACTGATCCATCAGGAACAGGCCGGCTACGCCAACCTGGTGCTGGATGCCGAGCTGAAAAAGTGCGATCCGCCGCTGAATGCACGGGATGCTGCCTTTGCCGCGCGCATCTTCTATACCACGCTGGAGCGCCTGCCGCTGCTGGACTCTATCCTTGGCCGCTACACCAAAAAGCCGGTCGCCAAGCTGGACGCCCCGGTGCGTGCCGTGCTGCGCAGCGGCTTGGCGCAGGCCAAATATATGCAGGTGCCCATGTCGGCAGCGGTCAATGAATCCGTCCGCCTGACAAAAGCACTTGGCAAAAGCAGCGCCGCCGGCATGGTCAATGCCGTGCTGCGCAAGGCTGTTGTGACCGATGTGCACGAGGACGAGTTTTCCGACCCGCTGCAGCGCCTTGGCACTTATTACTGCCTTTCGCCCGCCGTGGCGCAGCTGCTTTACCGCCAGTATGGCGAGGAATCGTTTGTCATGGCCGCCGCATTCTACCAGCGCCCGGCCACGGCTATCCGCGTAAACACGCTGCGCACCACCGACGAAGAATTGACGGACCTTTTGCATACCGAGGGCCACAGCGTACAGCCCGGCCCCTGGCCGCATGCACTGCTGGTAGAGTTCAGCGGTTCGCCCGCTGCAAGCCGGGCGTTCGCTAAAGGGCTTTTCCACGTGCAGGGCCTGGCCAGCCAGTTTGCGTCCCTTTGCGTGGGTGCGCAGCCCGGCCAAAAAGTGGCCGACCTATGCGCTGCACCTGGCGGCAAAAGCCTGACGCTGGCCGAGTGCATGCAGAACAAGGGGCAGCTTACCAGCGGCGAATATGTCGAATCCCGCGTGCCGCTGCTGCGCAAGGCATTTGCCCGCTGCGGTGTGACCTGCGCCGAAGCTGTGCAGAATGACGCCGCCCAGCCGCGCACCGACTGGGGCAAATTTGACCGGGTTTTGTGCGATGTGCCGTGTTCGGGTTTGGGCGTCATAGCCAAAAAGCCGGACATTCGCTATAAAGATTTGGACGGGATAGAGAATTTGCTGCGGGAGCAGCAAAAAATCCTGCAAAATGGCGCGGATTTACTTGCCGAAAACGGCCGATTGGTGTATTCTACCTGTACAGTCAATCGTGACGAAAATGAGGAACAGGTGAAAATGTTCCTCAAAAACAACCCGCGTTTCCACGTTGCAGCCCCCCAATTGCAGCTGCCCGGTATGCAGCAGGGGGAATACGGCACGCTGTTTTTGCCCCACAAAACCGCCACCGACGGATTTTTTGCCGCCATTTTGGAAACAGAAAGTACACAATGATCGTTTATAATAGAGAAGGGAGGAACCTTGCATGAGCGAAGCAAATAAGATCTGCTTATCCGACTTTACGCTGGACGCGCTGACCGCGTACCTTGTCAGCCTGGGCCAGCCGAAGTTCCGCGCCAAGCAGATTTTTAAATGGCTGCACCAAAAGCTTGTGACGGATTTCTCCCAGATGACCGACCAGCCCAAAACCCTGCTGACACTGCTTGAGGAAAACTGCACGATCGCAGCCCCCACCATCCGCCGCCGCCAGCAGTCCAGGGATGGCACGGTCAAATATCTGTTGCAGCTGGCCGACGGCAACTGCATCGAGACTGTCCTTATGCGCTACAAGTATGGCAACACGGTCTGCGTGTCCACCCAGGTGGGCTGCGCCATGGGCTGCCGCTTCTGCGCGTCCACCCAGGCGGGCCGCGTGCGCGACCTGACGGCGGGGGAGATCGCCTCTGAAATTTACACTGCGCAGAAAGACTCCGGCGAGCGTGTCTCCCACATCGTGTTAATGGGCATCGGCGAACCGCTGCACAATTTTAACAATGTGATGGACTTTTTGGAGATCATCTCCTGCCCGGAGGGTGTCAACATCGGCATGCGCAACATCAGCCTGTCCACCTGCGGCCTTGTGCCCAAGATCGACGAGCTGGCCAAGCGCCATTTGCAGCTGACACTTTCTGTCTCGCTGCATGCGCCGGATAACGTGACCCGCTCCGGCATGATGCCCGTCAACGATGCGTTCCCGCTGGAACAGCTGATCCCGGCCTGCCGCCGCTATCAGAAAGAAACCGGCCGCCGCATCAGCTTTGAGTATTCGATGGTGCGCGGCGTCAACGATAGTGACGAGATGGCCCAGAAGCTGGCCAACCTCATCAAAGGCATGGGCGCGCACGTCAACTTGATTCCCATTAACCCTGTGGATGGCAGCCCGTATTCCGCTACGGATGACGCCAATGTACACCGCTTCCAGCAAAAGCTGGAAAGTTTGGGTGTGAACGCCACAGTGCGCCGCCGCCTGGGCACGGATATCAGTGCCGCCTGCGGCCAGCTTCGCCGCGAGGATGCCCAGCAGGCTGAAAACTGCTGAAAACTACGGAAAGGAACCAACCCGAATGAAGATTGCCGCAATTACCGACATCGGCAGCTGCCGCCAGGAAAACCAGGATAATTACTGTGCGCAGCAGCTGGCGGGCGGTACCGCCTGGGGCATTGTCTGTGACGGTATGGGTGGCGTGAACGGCGGCCGCATTGCCGCACACATTGCCACCGATACGATGCAGCAGTATTTTGCCCGCCAGATGCATTCCTTGCAGCCGGGGGGAGAGAAAAGCTTCATCATGCGCGGATTTGATATCACCAACCGCGCTGTGTATGAAAAAGCCACCTCAGACCCCGAAATGATGGGCATGGGCACGACCGGTGTCTGCGCCTATGCAAGCGGAGGGCTGGCGCATGTGGTCCACGCAGGCGATTCCCGCGCGTATCTCTTCCACGAAGGAGCGCTGCGCCAGATCACGCGCGACCACTCGATGGTCCAACAGCTGGTGGACAGCGGCAAGATCACCCGGGAACAGGCAGCCCAGCACCCCAAAAAGAATCTGATTACCCGGGCGCTGGGGGTTTCGGCCAACATTGTGCCGGAATATAACCGCTGCGAGATCGAGGTCGGCGACATTCTACTGCTGTGCAGCGACGGCCTGACCAATATGATCTCGGACGAAGAGATCGCACTGGTGCTGCGGGAAGTCCCGTTTTTTGAGGCACCCAGTATTCTGGTAGATAGAGCGTTACAGGCCGGTGGGCAGGATAACATCACCGTACTGCTGATGGGCGTGGAAATTACGGAGGTCAATCATGGATAATCTCATTGGAAAACGTCTGGACGGACGATATCAGATCGAAAGTCTGGTCGGCATGGGCGGCATGGCCAACGTCTACCGCGGCACCGACACCAAGACCGGCAACGCCATCGCTGTCAAGGTTCTGAAAGAAGAATTTCTGGATAATGAAGAGCTGGTCCGCCGCTTTAAAAACGAGTCCAAGGCCATCTCGATCCTGAGCCATCCCAACATCGTCAAGGTGTACGATGTCTCGGTGACGGATCGTCTGCAATACATTGTGATGGAGTATGTGGACGGCATTACGCTGAAAGAATACCTCAAGCAGCGCGGCGGTGCCCTGACCTGGAAAGAGACTGTGCACTTTGCCACGCAGGTGCTCAGTGCCTTGCAGCACGCACACTCCAAGGGCATCATCCACCGCGATGTAAAGCCGCAGAACATCATGCTGCTGGCGGACGGCTCCATCAAAATGATGGACTTCGGCATTGCGCGCTTCTCCCGCGCGCAGAGCCAGACCGTCAGCGACAAAGCCATCGGCTCGGTGCATTACATCAGCCCCGAGCAGGCCAAGGGCGATAAGACCGACGCCCGCACCGACATCTACTCGGTCGGCGTCATGCTGTACGAGATGCTCTCCGGCAAGCTGCCGTTTGATGGCGACGGTGCAGTGTCCATCGCCATCATGCAGATTTCTGACAAGGCCAAGCCTTTGGCGCAGGTGGCCCCCAACGTGCCCGAAGCGCTGTGCCAAATCACCGAAAAGGCCATGGAAAAAGATCCGGCCAACCGCTACCAGAGCGCGCAGGAAATGCTTGAAGCGATTGAGGCGTTCAAGCGCAACCCCTCGGCCCGCTTTGCGTATGAGTACCGCAACGCCCAGGACGACCCGGAAAGGAATATCAACCGCGTGGTAAACAGCACAAAACCCACCGCAAAATCGGCCGCCGGGGCCAAGGCTGCGGCAAAATCCGGCAGCAACATCCGCACCGGTGATGCCCGCCGCGTAGGCACCCAGAACCCCGGCCGCAGCAAAAAATCCAAAAAGAAAAAGAGCCAGAAGCCTTTCTCGCTGCTGCCCATCTTCTTTGGTATGGCGGTCGCCTTTGTCATTGGCGCGGCCATCCTGATTTATCTGATCTTCACCAATTCCAGCAACCTTTTGTTCTCCAACCGCAACGACGTCACCCTCATCAGCTTCATCGGCATGACCGAGGATGAGTTTCGCGCCTCGGAATATAACTCGCTGCTGAAATTGCAGAAAGAGGAAGAATATTCCGACGAGCCCGCCGGTACCATCGTCAAGCAGAACCCCAAAGCGGGCCGTACCGTCAAAGAAGGCCAGAAGATCACCCTGACCGTGAGCCTGGGCACCCAGTATGTCACGATCCCCGAAACGAAAAATATGGTGGCCGAGGACGCCGAGCAGACCCTGAAAGACATGGGCCTGCGCGTGACCAAAAAGCCGATGGTCGACTCCACCGTCGCCCCCGGCGCGGTTATCTACACCCAGCCCGCCGCTGGTGAGACTGTGACCGGTGATTCGATGGTCATTGTCTACGTCAGCCGCCAGGAGAAAGACAAGTATCAGAACGTCCCGAGTCTGACCGGTAAGACGCTGGAAGATGCCCGCAACGAGGTCAAGGGCCTGAACTTCTCCATCCGTGTGATCGAGCAGGCCAGCGAGCAGCCCGAGGGCACGGTTTTGAGCCAGAGCCCCGCTGCCGGATCCGAAGCGCGCATCACCTCGGCTATCACGCTGGTGGTTTCTACCGGTGTGCCCGAGGTCGTCGAAACGCCGACCGATAACGTCACCGAGGATGAAAATGGCAACATCGTAGTTGAGGAAAGCTGGTGGCCCAGCGCCGACGGCAGCCACCAGATCCACCAGCTGACCGATGGCACGATGTGGAACGAGAACGGCCAGCGGTGTGACTCTCAGGGCAACCCGCTTTGATGGAAGCAACTATGAACTATATTACAAAAGGCATCGGCGGCTTTTACTACGTAAAAACGCCGGATGGCATCAAAGAATGCAAGGCGCGCGGCATCTTCCGCAAAAGCGGCATCAAGCCGGTGGCGGGCGATTGGGTAGAGCTTTCCCCGGACGGCACCGTCATCGACGAGATTTTGCCCCGCAAAAATGTGTTTGTGCGCCCGCCCATTGCCAACCTGGATGTGCTGTTCATCGTGGCCAGCACCGTGCAGCCTGTGCCCAGCACGCTGGTGCTGGATCAGCTGGCGGCAGCGGCCATCTATAAGGACGTGCAGCCGATTCTGGTCGTGACCAAGGCCGACCTTGGCGCGGCGGATACCTTGGTGCAGGCGTACAAAACCAGCGGCATCCCGCTGGTGCAGCTGAACTATGAGACCGGCGAGGGCCTGCCTGAGATCAAGGCGCAGATCAAAGACCACCTGTGTGCTTTCTGCGGCAATTCCGGCGTGGGTAAGTCCACGCTGCTGAACGCTTTGGCACCCGAGTTGCAGCGCGAGACCGGCCAGATCAGCCAAAAACTGGGCCGTGGCCGCCACACTACCCGGGAGGTGGAGATCTTCGAGATCTGCGGTGGCCGCCTGGCCGATACGCCGGGCTTTGCCAGCCTGGAAGCCCAGAAGCTTTGCCGCATCCCCAAAGAGGATATTGAGCATACCTTCCCGGAATTTGCGCCCTACTTCGGGCAGTGCCGCTTTACCGGCTGCTCCCATCGTACCGAGACTGGCTGCGCGGTGCGGGAAGCTGTGGAAGCGGGTAAGATCAGCAAAACGCGCTATGCCAGCTACCTTGCCATGTACGAGGAAGCCAGCGCAAGGAAAGAATGGGAAAAGTAATGAAACACGCGCTCCTGCTTTCGGCTGTGCCGGTGGATCCTGCCATGAAACGCTACTGCCGCCCCGGCAGCTTTGTGGTGGCCTGCGATGCCGGATACCGCAACGCGGAACGGCTGGGTATACACCCGGATTTGATCGTAGGGGATTTTGATTCCGCCCCGCAGCCCAAGACCGACGGCGATACCATCGTATTGCCTCACGTCAAGGACGATACCGACACCCACTACGCCGCCAAATGGCTGCTGCAAAACGGCTATACCCATATTACTATGCTGGGGGCACTGGGCGGTGCGAGGCTCGAGCATACGATCTCGAACCTTTCTACCGGCCTGTTTTTGGCCGAGCATGGCGTAGAAGTCGTGCTGGCCGATGCCGCCAGCGAAATCCACTACCTTACCCCTGGCTCGGAACTGACCTTGCCGCGCGGAGACTGGCAGTATCTTTCGGTTTTCCCGTGGGACGGCAAGCTGACCGGTGTCGATATCGAGGGGGCATATTACCCCCTGCAAAATGCGGAACTGGTGCCGGATTTTCCCATCGGCGTCAGCAATGAGTTTGTCGAACCCGCCGCAACGCTGCGCTGCAAAACAGGCCACGGCCTTGTGGTACTGACGCGCGCCGATTAAACGCACACATCCTGCACAGCGGCCATAGTATGGTTTACACAGCAAATCCCATCGAAGGGAGGTGTAGGCCGTGCATGTAGTGGTAGTACGCTGCCCCCGCGCGCTGCGCTGGCTGCTGCGCGCAACATTTAAAGTGTAAATATCCCATGCCTCTGCCTTTGGGCAGGGGCTATTTTTTTGCCCTGCCGCATATACATGCACAAGAATACCAAACCGAAAGGGGATAACCAGCATGGAACTGAAGGTGTTTAAAGACACCCTGGCAGCATACGGCGGGCGGTGGGAGACACGGCAGGAATTGCCGGTAGAAACGGAAATTTTGATCCCGGATTACCAGCCGGCAGTTTTTAAAATTGTGAAATGCCTGATGCAGCCGGTGGTGCTGCAAAACCGGGTGGCAGGCGGGCGCTGGCATTGCGAGGGATATCTGCGCTGCACCGTCTATTACCAAAGCGATGAGCCCGGCTGCCGCCTGTGGCGAACCGAGCAGAAATTTGCTTTTGAAAAATCGGTCGAGCTCCCTGCTGCCACCTTTGCCGAGGGCCCGGCCCAGGTCTGGGGCGAGCAGGAATATTGCAACTGCCGCGCCGTCAGCGAACACCGCATCGACCTGCGCGGGGCGTACATCCTATGCGCGGCGGCGCTGATGGTAAAAGACTGCGAGCTGTTGACCTCGCTGGCTGACTGCGGCATTGAACAGCGCACGCAGGAACTGTCCGGCCTGATCCGCATCGCGGCTGAGGAAAAGACGCTGACCAGTGAGCTGGCTCTGCCGCTGCCGGGGACAGGGGAGTCGATCTTAGATATCGGCGGCAGCTATACCATAACGAGCCTGACCATGCAGACCGGGCAGGCCAGCTGCCAGGGCGTGTTACAGGTGCAGGTCTGCTGCCAGCCGCCGGAAAGCGAAGCGCTCGATATCCGCACCAAAGAAACGACCATTCAGCAGACGGTCGAGCTGCCCGGTGCTGCCGAGACAGACCAGTGCATTGCCTGGGGCGAAGTGCTGCACTGTACGCTGCGCACCGAGGATGGTGCCACTGACGCGAGCCTGTCTGTTACATGGAAGCTGCATCTGGAACTGTGGCGGCTGACGGCCCACACTGTGGTGGCGGATGCTTACTCGACGATCTGCCAGGCACAGACCGTGCAGACCGTCTGCAAGCTGCTGCAAAAGACAGCGGACCTGACCGGACACCTGACTATAACGGTCGAGGATGACCTGCCCACACCGGACGCCGAAGTGCGCGGCTGCTTTGTCACGCTCGAAGCACCGGTACAGACACCCGAAGAACCCAACGCCCAAAAAGGGGAGACCCGCTGGAAATTGCAGGGCAAAGGCACCGCCCATGTGCTGTGTGCTGACAGCCGCGGCGAATTGACCTGCTATGACAAAGCCTTTGCCTGGCAGCCCGACGGCAGCTGGCAGGGCAGCCCCGGCGACGCCTACCCCTGCTTGCATGCCGACGTGACCCGCCTGACCAGCGGCAAAAGCGGCACACGGCTGCGCGTAGAAATTGAAGTGAGCGTAACCGGAGCCATGCTGCAAGCCCAGGCACAGCAGGCATTAAGCGAGGTGGAACTGGGCGAAGAATTTGCTGACGGGGCCGACGGCCCGGCACTATACCTTTACTACGCGCAAGAGGGGGAGCGCATCTTTGATATTGCCAAGCGCTACCACGCTCGCGCCAAAGACCTGGCTGCTGCCAATCATCTGGAAACCGGCGGCGCCGCGCCCCAGGAACTTACTACTGAAACCGCCTGCCTGCTTATCCCGGCCGCTTTGTGAAGGAGGGAAAAACCGTGACGCAAGAACAAATTTACCAGAATATTGCCCGCCGGACCGGCGGCGATATCTATCTGGGCGTGGTGGGGCCGGTACGCACAGGGAAAAGCACCTTTATCAAGCGCTTTTCCGAGCTGCTTTTGCTGCCGCATATCTCAAACGAAGCCCAACGCGCCCGCGCCAACGACGAACTGCCCCAAAGCGCCGCAGGCCGTACGATCATGACGACCGAGCCGAAATTCATTCCGGAAAAGGCGGTCAATATTGAACTTTCGGGCGGTGGCAGCTTCCGCGCACGGCTTATCGACTGTGTGGGTTACATGGTGGACGGTGCCCTCGGCCATGAGGAACAGGACGCCCCGCGCCTGGTAAAAAGCCCCTGGTTCGACCACGAAGTCCCGTTTGACCTGGCAGCTGAGACCGGCACGCGGCGTGTCATCCGTGAGCATGCCACCGTGGGTGTCGTTGTCACCACCGACGGCAGCGTGGCCGACTTGCCGCGCGAGAACTACTGTGAGGCCGAACGCCGCATCATCGCCGAGCTGGAAGCCATCGGCAAGCCGTATGTGATCTTGCTGAACTGCACCGACCCGGGCAGCGACACCGCCCGCCAGCTGGCCGCCCAGCTGCAGGATACCTACCAGCGGGCGGTTGTGCCCATCAACTGCGTAACGATGACCGCCGAAACGTTGGATGGCATTTTGCAGCGTCTTTTGTATGAGTTCCCAATTCGGGAAATCGCCGTGCAGATGCCCAACTGGGTCACGATGCTGGAACCGGGCCACTGGCTGCAAAGTGCCGTCTACACCGCCATGCTGGAATTTGCAGGCTCTGTGCACAAGATGGCCGATATCGCTGGTAAAAATCTGCCGCTGGCATGTGAATATATCACAAAAACAACGCTGACCGGCATGGATCTTGCCAGCGGCACGGTGCACATCACGGCAGTGATTGCGCCTGATATCTTTTACAAAATCCTGGGCGAACAGACGGGACTTTCCATCGTGGACGAAGCCAGTCTTTTGCCCTGTGTGGTCAGCCTGGCCAAAGCCAAGCGTGCCTATGACAAGATAAAATCCGCGCTGGATCAGGTCGAAGCCACCGGCTATGGCATCGTGATGCCGGGCATTGAAGAACTGACGCTGGAAGAACCGGAGATCGTGCGGCAGGGCGGGCAATACGGTGTGCGCCTGTCCGCCAGCGCGCCCAGCCTGCACATTATGCGGGCCAATATCCACACCGAGCTTTCGCCCACCGTGGGCAGCGAGCAGCAGGGCGAAGAACTCATCAAGAGCCTGCTGGCCGATTTTGAGACCGACCCCGGCAAGCTGTGGAACACCAATATCTTTGGCAAAAGTCTGAACGAGCTGGTCAGCGAGGGCGTGCAGGCTAAGCTGCTGCACATGCCGCAGGAGGCCCGCAGTCGCTTGCAGCAAACGCTGGAACGCATTATTAACGAGGGCTGCGACGGTCTGATCTGCATTTTATTGTAAAGGGGAGAGGTCTTGTGTTCAAACGCCTGACCCAGCAGGAAAAAGACCGCCGCGCCGTGCGTGCCGAATTGGACGTGGCGGCAGATGCCCTGCGCGCCAACGAGAAAGCCTTTCAGGAAGCGCTGGACCCCTTTGTTATTGAGCAGCTTACCTACCAGCACGCGGCGCTGCTGTGCCGCTGCCGGGTGCTGCTGCGCACACTACGGGAGGAGGATGCCCCGTGCCGCTGACCGATGCCCTGTGGCCCTGGGCAGGCGGCGCAGTGTGCCTCATTGTAGTTCTGCGCTGCGCGGCCCGCCAGCGGCACCCGGTACTGGCCTTGCTGGCCGGGGCTGTCTGCGGGGTGGGGGCGCTGGCTGTGCTGGCGCTGCTGGAACCCGTCAGCGGCATTACGCTGCCGCTGAACCGCTTTACCGCGTTTATAGCTGCTGTACTGGGCGTGCCCGGGGTGATTTTACTGCTGCTTTTGCAGCTGATATTATAAAAAATCTTGCCAACGGCTGTGCAATATGCTATAATATCCCAGAAACGAGTGGAACATACGGCGGCGGGACAGTTCGCAAGAACTGCCTGAGGAAAGTCCGGGCTTCACAGAGGCATAGCAACTGCTAACGGCAGCCGGGGGCGACCCCAGG
>ERZ827117.1204-NODE-1204-length-21340-cov-20.195913_pt1 | contig 21340 bp, 18 predicted proteins | sample MGYA00519920_ERZ827117 | MGnify/ENA primary metagenome ERZ827117 (study PRJEB31778, sample SAMEA3449260) | human gut metagenome | biome: human gut; feature: human-associated habitat; material: faeces | place: United Kingdom | collected 2010/2012 ...
GCATAATATTGAAAACACCGCAGGTTTTAATTATATGAATCGACGCTACTATTGTATGTTTATAGTTCTGTTCTTTGCTGTTCTTACTCAGGCGGCGGCAGCGGAACGTACATTCAATATCCTTTTTATACAGTCTTACACCTCGCAGACTCCTTGGCACAGTGACCTTAATCAGGGCTTGGCTAAAGGGTTTAAAGAGAGCGGTTTGAAGGTGAACATAACAACGGAATATCTTGATGCAGATTTTTGGGCATTCAATTCCGAGAAGGTAATCATGCGTCGTTTTTGTCAGCGTGCCCGCGACAGGCAGACAGATTTGATTGTAACTGCGAGTGATGAAGCTTTTTATACCCTTTTTGCATGTGGAGATTCGTTGCCTTTGCAGATTCCGGTGGTGTTTTTCGGTATTAAGTATCCCGATACGAAGTTGATTACCACTCATCCCAATGTTTGCGGATTCACAGCCAATCCGGATTTCGATGTCATATTACGTCAGGCCCAAAAGATATTTCCCCGACGGAAAGAAGTGGTTTGTGTGATAGATAACAGCTTTTTAAGTAACAAAGGGCTTGAAGATTTTGAAGAAGAGTGGAAAATCTTTCAGAAAGACAACCCGGATTATAGAATGAAAATCTATAATACCCAAAATCATACGACTAGTCATATTATTGCGGCAATTTGTTACCCTCGTAACAGCTACGAACGTTTGGTTGTTGCTCCTAAATGGTCGCCTTTCCTTTCATTTGTAGGTAAAAACTCAAAAGCTCCCGTATTTTCAACTCAAAATGTAGGATTGACTAACGGTGTGTTTAGTGCTTATGATGCCGACAGCTATACTTCTGCATCATTGGCTGCTCAAAGGGCTGCTTCGGTCTTGAAAGGTACCTCTCCCCGGGATATAGGAGTGACGGAAATTACACAAGGATTCATCTTTGACTACAAGCAATTAGATTTTTTCCATGTCGACTCTGATAAAGTATCCTCTAGCGGAACCATTGTCAATGAACCATATTGGGAGAAATATAAATACCTTTTTATACTTCTCTATCCGTCTATCCTCGCATTGTTGATAGCCTCTATCGTGTGGCTGATGCGTGCCAACCGGCGTGAATCCAAACGACGGATTCAGGCACAGACCCGTCTGCTGGTACAGAATAAACTGGTGGAACAGCGTAATGAGTTTGATAATGTATTTCATTCCATCCGTGATGGTGTGATAACGTATGATACCGATTTGCACATTCATTTCACAAACCGTTCCTTATTACAAATGCTTCATTTGCCGTATGAGGCAGGTGGGCGTTTTTATGAAGGAATGATGGCTGGCAGTATCTTCAAAATATATTATAACGGTCAGGACATTCTTCATAAAATGCTGAAGCAGGTAGCTTCAAAAGGAGAAAGTGTGAAGATACCGCAGGGAGCTTTCATGAAAGAAGTGCATAGTGATAAGTACTTCCCTGTGTCGGGGGAAATAGTTCCGATCCGTTCAAAGGACGCAATTACCGGTATGGCACTTTCTGCGCGGAATATTTCGGATGAAGAAATGCAGAAACGTTTCTTTGATATGGCGGTAGACGAAAGCTCCATATATCCGTGGCAGTTTGATATGGAAACGAACTGTTTTATTTTCCCGCAAGGTTTCTTGAAACGTCTCGGATACGATGAATCGGTTACTACCATCCCCCGTGATGAAATGGATCGCACTATCCATCCTGACGATTTGAAAGAAATAAGACCGTTGTTTAACAGAGCATTGACCGGGGAAGATTCCAATACCCGTCTGAACTTCCGTCAGCGGAATGTCAACGGAGAGTATGAATGGTGGGAATATCGTTCTTCCGTAATCACGGGATTGACACAAGATTCATTGTACAATATATTAGGTGTTTGTCAGAGTATCCAGCGATATAAGACCGCCGAGCAGGAGATGAGAGAGGCCCGTGATAAAGCCCTTCAGGCTGACAAACTGAAATCGGCGTTCCTTGCCAACATGAGTCACGAGATTCGGACTCCGCTGAATGCGATTGTAGGTTTCTCCGATTTGCTAAGCGATACGAGTGGTTTTACAAGCGAAGAGATTGCCCAGTTTATCGGAACCATTAATAAGAATTGCGGCCTGTTGCTGGCTTTGATTAATGATATTCTTGATTTGTCACGTATCGAATCGGGAACCATGGAATTTATGTTCGCCGAGCATAACCTGCCGCTGTTATTAAAGACCGTCCATGATTCTCAACGCTTGAATATGCCACCGGGAGTAGAACTGGTGTTGCGTATGCCCGAAAGTGATAAGAAATACCTTACGACAGATAATGTACGCTTGCAGCAAGTCGTGAATAATCTGATAAATAACGCTGCTAAATTTACGAGTAGCGGTTTCATTACTTTCGGCTATGAAGACGATGAGGTTCCCGGCTACACCCGCATCTTTGTGGAGGATACCGGAGTCGGTATTTCTGAAGAAGGTATCCGTCATATATTCGAACGATTCTATAAAGTCGATAATTTCACCCAAGGAGCAGGTTTGGGATTAAGTATTTGTCAGACCATCATCGAACGTCTGAATGGTACCATCTCCGTCACCTCCGAAGTAGGTAAAGGCACTCGTTTCACTGTGCGCCTTCCTAACTACTGCGAATAATCGAACGTTCACTTTTGGGCATAGTGTCCGAAAATGGACACTTTTCTTATTTTCTAATCTGTTGATAATAAAAACTTTACTTTTTTGGCACATCGTTTGATTCTCTCATAGTGGAAAATACTGTGCATAATGAAAAAGAAAAGTATATTGTTTGCTCTTGCTGCCGTTTGCCTGCCGTTGGCATTGTCGGCACAGAAGGAAAGGGAAATAACCTTGAATGAAGCCATTGCTATGGCGCGTATTCAATCTGTTGACGCTGCTGTTGCCTTGAATGAATTGAAAACGGCCTATTGGGAGTTTCGTACCTTTCGTGCCGATCTTCTGCCGGAAGTCAACTTGACCGGAACCCTGCCCAATTATAACAAATCATATAGTTCCTATCAAAATTCGGACGGTTCTTACGGTTTCGTCCGTAATAACACATTGGGGCTTACCGGTGATCTTTCTATCGATCAAAACATCTGGCTTACCGGTGGTAAACTTTCGCTGACTTCCTCTCTCGACTATATCAAGCAATTGGGAGCCGGAGGAGACCGGCATTTTATGTCGGTTCCTGTCACATTACAACTTACACAACCCATCTTTGGAGTCAATAATATAAAGTGGAACAGACGCATCGAACCGGTTCGTTATGCCGAAGCGAAAGCAGCTTTTATCACTGCTACCGAAGAAGTGACGATGCGTGCCATCACTTATTACTTTAATCTTTTGTTGGCAAAAGAAAATCTTGGCACGGCGAAACAGAACCAGACAAACGCCGACCACCTTTATGAAGTAGCCCTTGCCAAACGCAAAATGGGGCAAATTTCCGAGAATGAACTCTTGCAGTTGAGGCTCTCCGCTTTGAATGCGAAGGCTGCATTGACGGAAGCAGAGAGTGATCTCAATGCCAAGATGTTCCAGCTCCGTGCCTTTTTGGGAGTGGGAGAGGATGAAGTACTAAACCCGGTTCTTCCCGAAGCTGTGGATGGTCCGAGGATGGAGTACAATCAGGTGTTAAATAAAGCATTGGAACGTAATTCTTTTGCACAGAATATCCGTCGCCGCCAGTTGGAAGCCGATTATGAAGTAGCTACTGCACGCGGAAATTTGCGTAGTGTCGATTTGTTTGCAAGCGTAGGATATACGGGTGAGAACCGGAATTTTCCGGCCGTTTACAGGAACTTGCAGGATAATCAGATTGTTCAGGTAGGCGTTAAGATTCCGATTCTCGATTGGGGAAAACGCCGTGGGAAAGTCCGGGTAGCCAAGAGTAACCGGGATGTAGTGCTTTCAAAAATTCGTCAGGAACAGATAAACTTCAATCAGGACATTTTTCTGTTGGTGGAGCATTTCAATAATCAGGCACAACAATTGGACATAGCCAAAGAAGCCGATGCGATAGCCCAGCAACGATATAAAACAAGTATTGAAACTTTCCTGATAGGTAAAATCAATACCTTGGATTTGAATGATGCGCAGAACTCTAAAGATGATGCGAGACAGAAACATATTTCCGAACTTTATTATTATTGGTATTATTATTATCAGATTCGCAGTCTGACGCTATGGGATTTTCGTACCAATACCGAACTTGAAGCTGATTTTGATGAAATCATCCGGCAATAGAAAGGGTAGGAAAAAGCTTTTGAATCTTATGGAGGAACTTGCCGGAGATTATGGGAAAAGTTTTTCAAGTCTGCAAACAGACTATTGCGTATTTATGCCTGATTCATTTGGTATTACGAACTATTTATAGTACCTTTGAAACTCGATTTTAACACTCGGGAAATGAAAAATACGTAAATAATACAGAAAAATTCATCCCCCATTATAAATAAAGAAAGAAATAAAAAAAGAAATACTTCTTCTTGGAAGATTGAAAAAACAGAAGAAGTTTTCTTGGTAGAGGAATCTTGCAATTTTAACTATGATTCTGATAATTGACGACGACAGCGCAGTGCGTTCTTCGCTTAGCTTCATGTTGAAGCGGGCAGGATATGAAGCACAGACCGTTCCCGGTCCGCGGGAGGCTATGGAAGTAGTACGTTCCATAGCTCCGGATTTAATCCTGATGGATATGAACTTCACTCTTTCTACAACGGGTGAGGAGGGTTTGACCCTACTCAAACAAGTAAAAATATTCCGTCCCGAAACACCGGTGATATTGATGACCGCTTGGGGAAGTATCCAACTTGCCGTGCAAGGAATGCAGGCAGGAGCTTTTGATTTCATAACGAAGCCCTGGAATAATGCCGCCTTGTTGCAACGCATTGAAACGGCACTCCAACTTTCGGGCACTCCACAGGAACCAACGCAGGAACAGAGCGATTCTTTCGACCGCAGCCACATCATCGGGCGTAGCCAGGGATTGATGGATGTGTTGAATACGATTGCCCGCATAGCAAAGACCAATGCCTCTGTCCTCATTACAGGGGAAAGCGGAACAGGTAAGGAATTGATAGCCGAGGCTATTCATATCAACAGTCAGCGAGCCAAACACCCCTTTGTGAAAGTGAATCTTGGAGGTATTTCTCAAAGTCTGTTCGAAAGTGAAATGTTCGGGCACAAGAAAGGAGCTTTTACCGATGCTTCCGCAGACCGTATCGGACGTTTCGAAATGGCAAACAAAGGGACGATTTTCCTGGATGAAATAGGTGATCTCGACCCTTCGTGCCAGGTGAAGTTACTGCGTGTATTGCAGGATCAGACATTTGAAGTGCTCGGCGACAGCCGTCCGCGCAAGACGGATATCCGGGTAGTATCAGCCACCAATGCCGATTTGCGCAAAATGGTGGGCGAACGTACTTTTCGTGAAGACCTCTTCTATCGTATCAATCTGATAACAGTGAAACTGCCGGCCCTGCGCGAACGTCGTGAAGATATTCCTTTGCTGGCACGTCATTTTGCCGACCGTCAGGCGGTAACTAACGGATTGCTCCGTACGGAGTTCTCTGCCGATGCCCTGCAATTCTTGAGCCGTTTGCCCTATCCGGGGAATATTCGTGAATTGAAGAACTTGGTGGAACGTACCATTTTGGTAAGTGGTAAACCGCTGCTTGATGCTTCCGACTTTGATGCGCAGTATATTCGCCACGATGACGCAAGAGTGACCGAAGGCGCAACTCTGGCTGGTATGACTTTGGATGAAATAGAACGCCAGACCATTCTCCAGGCGTTGGACCGTTACAAAGGAAATTTGAGTCAGGTAGCTACGGCATTGGGTATCAGCCGTGCAGCACTCTATCGCCGTCTCGAAAAATATAATATAACAATGTGATAAATTTAGGCACGTGCCTAATAATATTAAGATTAACCGTTAACCACAGATAACGTGCGTATAAAAGGATTCTTTTACATACTAGTCTTTCTGCTGCTGGCATTAGGTAGTGTATTGCTGTTCCTTTCCAGTCAACTGAATACAATCTTTTTCTACATAGGGGAGGGGCTGATACTTTTCATCCTCATTTATCTGACCTTTTTCTATCGTAAGATTGTGAAGCCGTTGAATACAATCGGAAGCGGTATGGAACTGTTGCGTGAGCAGGATTTCAGTAGCCGTCTTAGCCCTGTAGGCCAATATGAGGCCGATCGTGTGGTGAATATCTTCAACCGCATGATGGAACAGCTCAAGAATGAACGTCTCCGCCTGCGTGAACAGAATAATTTTCTTGATTTGCTGATTAAAGCTTCTCCGATGGGAGTGATTATAACTTCCCTTGATGAAGACCTTTCGGAATTGAATCCGATGGCTTTGAAAATGCTGGGTGTTCGTTTGGAAGACGTACAAGGCAAGAAGATGAAAGAGATTGATTCTCCGTTAGCAGTGGAATTGGCCAACCTCCCGAAAGGAGAGACGGTAACCGTCCGTTTGAACGACTCGAATATCTACCGGTGTACTCATTCTTCTTTCATTGATCGTGGATTTCAGCATCCCTTCTATTTGGTAGAAACCCTCACCGACGAAGTGATGAAAGCGGAAAAGAAAGCATACGAGAAAGTGATTCGCATGATTGCCCACGAAGTGAACAACACGACTGCCGGCATTACTTCCACACTGGATACGGTAGAACAAGCCCTTTCCAGTGAAGAAGGAATGGAAGACATCTGCGACGTGATGCGTGTATGTACCGACCGTTGTTTCTCGATGAGTCGTTTCATTACCCGTTTTGCCGATGTGGTGAAAATCCCCGAACCGACACTTTCTTCTGTCAATCTGAATGATTTGGTTTTCACCTGCAAGCGGTTTATGGAAGGAATGTGTAATGACCGTCGCATTACACTCCGCATGGAAATAGACGAAAGTCTGAAAGATGTGATGCTGGATGCCGCTTTGTTTGAGCAAGTACTCGTAAACATCATCAAAAATGCAGCGGAAAGCATTGAAACCGATGGGGAAATAATAGTTCGCACCCTCGCTCCGGCCACTGTTGAAGTGATAGATAACGGTCAGGGAATCAGCAAAGAAACAGAAGCTAAACTGTTCAGTCCTTTCTTCTCTACCAAACCGAACGGTCAGGGAATCGGACTCATCTTTATTCGCGAAGTACTGATGCGTCATGGGTGCACATTCTCTTTGCGAACCTATGCCGACGGACTGACCCGATTCCGTATTATTTTCCCCTAATTGTGTCAAATAAGAACATTTCTTCCATCAAATAGACCTTTTTTTGTCTTAAAATCACTCCTACCTTTGCCCCGCTCAATTCAATAGGATTTAAGGTATGAGATTAATGAAAAAAGGCACATTGACGCTCTTTCTTTTATTGGCTATCAGTATTCCGCTAAGTGCGCAGTATGTGGTACAAGGGGTGGTGACTGATTCTCTGACCAAAGAACCTTTGCCTTATGCATCTGTACGCTTAAAAGACACGACCGAAGGAACTACTACCGGAAGCGACGGACGCTTTTACTTCAAAACCCACCGCTCCGAAGCAGTGCTTGTAATCTCTGTAATCGGATATAATGACTATGTCCGCACCATTCGCCCTGCCCGTAATGCATCCTATAAAGTAGCACTTGCGCCTACCGAATACGCGCTTGGTGAAGTGGTAGTCAAACCCAAACGTGAGCACTACCGGAAGAAAGATAATCCCGCCGTAGAATTTGTCCGCCGCATGATTGAAAGCCGTGACAACTACTCTCCCTACGAGAAAGACTTCTGGCAACGCGAACGTTATGAAAAGACCACCTTTGCGTTGAATAACTTCGATGAAGAGAAACAGAAAAAATGGCTATATCGTAAATTTGATTTCCTGACGGAATATGTAGATACTTCTGCCGTTACCGGTAAACCGATTCTGACGGTATCAGCCCGTGAACTGCTTGCCACAGACTATTACCGGAAATCTCCCCGTTCCGAGAAGCAATGGGTGAAAGGACGCAAACAGGCCGGTGTTGATGAATTTCTCTCTAAACAAGGGATGCAGGCAGCCATCAATGAAGTCTTTAAAGACGTCGACATTTACGAAAACAACATTTCCCTGTTTACAAATAAGTTTGTCAGTCCCTTGTCCCGTATCGGCACAGGCTTTTATAAATATTACCTGATGGACACGTTGCAGATTGCCGGAGAGCCTTGTGCAGACCTCGCTTTCACACCTTTTAATTCCGAGTCTTTCGGTTTTAACGGACACTTGTATGTGACGCTCGACTCTACCTACTTTGTCAAACGTGCCGTATTTAACTTTCCCAAAAAGATAAACCTGAACTTTGTAGACTACATGTTGCTCGAACAGGAATTTAAGCGTGCCGAAGACGGCACACGCCTGCTCGATCATGAAAGTATCACTGTTGAGTTTAAACTGACCGAAGGACAGGACGGTATTTTTGCCCGTCGTGTAGCGGATTACAGCAACTACACCTTTACGCCGACTGCCGAAGCCGACAAAGCCTTTACCAAACCCGAACGTATTATTGAAGAGACGGAAGTCCTGTCGCGTCCCGAAACATTCTGGGCGGAGAATCGTCCGCAAGCCGCCATCTCCCAGCAGGAAAACTCGGTAGACCGCCTGATGACACAATTACGCAGTTATCCGGTATATTACTGGACGGAAAAAGTGCTTTCCATTCTCTTTACGGGATATATTCCTACCTCCAAAGAAGCGCCGCTTTTCTATATCGGCCCGATGAATGCCACTATCAGCGGTAACACATTGGAAGGTCCCCGTATTCGTGCCGGAGGTATGACTACCGCCTGGCTCAATCCGCACCTGTTTGGCAAAGGATATGTGGCTTACGGGTTTAAAGATGAAAGAGTGAAAGGATTAGCAGAACTGGAATATTCTTTCAAGAAGAAGAAAGAATATGCCAACGAATTTCCCATCCATTCATTGAAATTGCGTTACGAATCAGATGTGAACCAGTATGGACAAAATTACCTGTATACAAGCAAAGACAATGTGTTTCTGGCCTTGAAACGTGAGAAGGACGACCGTATCGGCTATTTCCGGCAGGCGGAGATGACCTATACCAATGAGTTTTATTCCGGCTTTTCTTTCCAGTTGACAGCGCGTACACGGAAAGATGAGTCCTCCTACCTGATTCCTTTTTTAAAGAAAGAAGGAGATACCTACACCCCGGTAAAAGATTTCTCTGTCAGTGCAGCAGAGTTGAAACTGCGTTATGCTCCGAACGAGAAATTCTTCCAGACCCAATGGAACCGTTTTCCCGTATCGTTGGATGCACCGGTGTTTACCTTGTCGCATACCATTGCCGGAAAAGGAGTGTTGGGCAGCGATTACACCTACAATCATACCGAAGCCGGTATTCAGAAACGCTTCTGGTTTTCTGCGTTCGGCTATACGGACGTTATACTAAAAGCAGGTAAAGTGTGGGATAAAGTACCTTTCCCGCTGCTTATCATGCCTAATGCCAACCTTTCTTATACCATCCAACCGGAATCTTACTCGTTGATGAATGCGATGGAGTTTATGAACGATGAGTATTTCTCGTGGGATGTTACTTATTTCCTCAACGGATGGTTGTTCAACCGGGTGCCGTTGTTGAAAAAACTTAAATGGAGGGAAATAGTTTCCTGTCGTGGATTATATGGACATTTGAGCGATAAAAACAACCCGGCTTTGAGCGACGGTTTGTTCGCTTTTCCGATAGAGAACACACAAACAATGGGAAAAACACCTTATGTGGAGGCGGGTGTCGGTATTGAAAACATTTTCAAGGTGTTACGTTTGGACTATATCTGGAGGCTCACTTATCGTGATTCGCCCGGGATTGACAGATCAGGCTTGAGAATAAGTCTCCACATGACCTTTTAAAAGTTAAATCCTGCTAATTGCAATGTTTATATGACAAATAAAGACTGTATTAGTAATTAATTAATCTTATTTTTGCATCAATTTTAGTTTAATTTTAATAGAATAGAAATGAAACAAGAAATTAAACCCGCTACCGGGCGTCTTGGTGTACTGGTAGTCGGAGTGGGTGGTGCGGTAGCTACCACGATGATTGTAGGTACACTAGCCTCTCGCAAGGGACTGGCAAAACCGATAGGATCTATTACACAGTTAGCCACAATGCGCATGGAGAACAACGAAGAAAAACTCATCAAGGACGTTGTGCCCTTGACGAATTTGGAAGACATTGTTTTCGGAGGATGGGATATTTTCCCGGACAACGCATACGAAGCTGCTATGTACGCCGAGGTTTTGAAAGAAAAAGACCTGAATGGAGTAAAAGAAGACTTGGAAGCTATCAAACCGATGCCGGCTGCTTTCGATCACAACTGGGCAAAACGTCTGAACGGTACACACGTGAAGAAGGCTGCTACCCGTTGGGAAATGGTAGAACAACTTCGTCAGGATATCCGCGACTTCAAAGCTGCTAACAACTGCGAACGCGTAGTGGTGCTTTGGGCTGCAAGTACTGAAATTTACATTCCGCTGTCTGACGAACACATGTCACTCGCTGCTTTAGAGAAAGCAATGAAGGAAAACAATACAGACGTGATTTCTCCGAGTATGTGTTACGCGTATGCTGCTATTGCAGAAGACGCTCCGTTCGTGATGGGTGCTCCTAACTTGTGTGTGGATACTCCTGCTATGTGGGAATTCTCTAAACAAAAGAATGTACCTATCTCCGGTAAAGACTTCAAGAGTGGTCAGACACTGATGAAAACCGTATTGGCTCCGATGTTCAAAACCCGTATGCTGGGTGTGAACGGTTGGTTCTCTACCAATATCCTCGGTAACCGCGACGGTGAAGTGCTCGATGATCCGGACAACTTCAAGACAAAAGAAGTCAGCAAGCTGTCTGTAATCGATACTATCTTCGAACCTGAAAAATATCCGGATCTCTACGGAGATGTTTATCATAAAGTACGTATCAACTATTATCCTCCCCGCAAAGACAACAAAGAAGCATGGGACAACATCGACATCTTCGGATGGATGGGCTACCCGATGGAAATCAAGGTGAACTTCCTTTGCCGCGACTCTATCCTTGCAGCTCCTATCGCTCTTGACCTTGTGTTGTTCAGCGACTTGGCAATGCGTGCAGGCATGTGTGGCATCCAGACTTGGTTGTCATTCTTCTGCAAGAGCCCGATGCACGATTTCGAACATCAGCCCGAACACGACTTGTTTACACAATGGAGAATGGTAAAACAGACATTGCGTAACATGATTGGTGAAAAAGAACCTGATTACTTAGCTTAATCAGTAACCCCAAATAATAAGTTGAGATTGAGATTTACCATCCTATAAAGACTGGTGGATACTCAACCTCAACTTTTACTTTTTTATTGTACAAATTCCCCATTCGTTTGGGGGACTCGTGACACAACCGACTCGTAGTTTGTAATTAGTAATTAGTAATAAATGAAGCGTCCTCCCTTTCTACCTGTTTTTATAGGCACGGGCTTTGGCTCCGGTTTTTCTCCTTTTGCTCCCGGCACGGCTGGGGCGTTACTGGCTTCTATCATTTGGATTGCACTTTATTTTCTCCTTCCTTTCTCTTGGGTATTATGGCTGACTGCCGCTTTGGTGATTGTATTTACATTCGCCGGCATTTGGGCTGCCGATAAACTGGAGACTTATTGGGGAGAAGATCCTTCGCGTGTGGTAGTGGATGAGATGGTGGGAGTGTGGATACCGTTGTTGGCCGTTCCCAATGATGACAAATGGTTTTGGTACGTGATTGCGGCTTTTGCCTTGTTCCGCATCTTTGATATAGCCAAGCCGTTGGGCATACGCCGTATGGAGAGCCTGAAAGGTGGAGTAGGAGTCATGATGGACGATGTTTTGGCGGGAGTGTATAGTTTTATTTTGTTAGTGGGAGCGAGATGGGTGATTGGCTGAAAAAAGTTGCACGGATGATTTCCCAGAAAGGCGGCATCTTCATGTTTTTGAGGGCGCAGCTTTCTGCTCAAATGGCAACTATTGCAGACTTTCTCGTTACGATTCTTCTAGTCAGGCTGTTTGATGTCTACTATGTATATGCTACCTTGGCGGGGGCTATCTATGGAGGAATCGTTAATTGCGTTATCAACTATAAATGGACTTTTAAATCGAAAGGAAAGAAAACACACGTTGCCGTAAAATTTGTCCTTGTATGGGTTTGCAGCGTTTGGCTCAATACGTGGGGAACGTATGCACTGACGGAATCATTGGCGAAGATTCCCTGGGTACGCAACACACTTAGCCTGTATTTCGGAGATTTCTTCATTATCCCTAAAGTGGTAGTGGCAATCATCGTGGCACTGTTTTGGAATTATAATATGCAGCGCTTTTTTGTTTACCGGAATATAGATATCAGAAGTTTATTCGGAAAAAGAAACTGAAAAAACGGATTGAAAAGACTGATGAAAAAACGAAAGAATTAGATATATACAGATTGAAAAAACAGAAGATTTAGATATAAACAGATTTAAACAGATGAATTACAGAGATTATTTACAACAGCTGATTTATAAGATTATCAATCCCCTGATACGCGGAATGATTAAAATAGGGATCACTCCCAACTTTATCACCACTACCGGATTTGTGCTCAATGTAGTAGCGGCAGGTATGTTTGTGTATGCCGGCATTTATGGCGGACAAAACGATCTGGCCATTATCGGCTGGGCAGGAGGTGTGATTCTGTTTGCCGGATTGTTCGATATGATGGATGGGCGTGTGGCTCGCCTGGGCAATATGAGTTCCAAGTTCGGTGCGCTTTATGATTCGGTACTCGACCGTTACAGTGAATTGATGACTTTCTTTGGTATCTGTTACTATTTGTCAATGAAAGATTATTTCCTTTATGCACTTATTGCTTTCGTGGCACTCATCGGTTCGCTGATGGTAAGCTACGTGCGTGCCCGTGCCGAAGGCTTGGGAATCGAATGTAAAGTAGGATTCATGCAACGCCCGGAGCGTGTAGTACTGACCAGTCTCGGAGCTTTGTTCTGTGGTGTTTTTAAAGATATCACCGCTTTCGAACCAATCCTGATTCTGATTGTTCCTCTGGCTTTCGTTGCTGTATTTGCCAATATCACGGCTTTTGCACGTGTGAGACATTGCTATAAAGCGATGAAAGAATGAATTAATTTACTATTGGACGATTTACTATTTACATCGTACATCCTAAATAGTACATCGTAAATAGTCCAATAGTAAATAGTCTAATCGTCTAATCAAAACGTTATAATGATAAAGAACATTCAAATGCCGTCGAAAAGAGAAGCCCTGACTGTGGTAGTCATTATGGCTCTTTTCCTTTTATTGACAGGTATCTTCATCGGACTTCGTTCCGAGCATCTGTTGATGGCGGTACTCTATTTAGTTTTATTCTTTGCCGGATTGCCTACTCGTAAGCTGGCAGTAGCCCTGCTACCTTTCGCCATTTTTGGAATTTCGTATGACTGGATGCGTATTTGCCCTAACTACGAGGTGAACCCGATTGACGTGGCCGGACTGTATCATCTCGAAAAGTCCCTTTTCGGAGTAATGGATAATGGTCTTCTGGTTACTCCTTGCGAATACTTCGCTGCACACAACTGGCCGATAGCGGACGTTTTTGCCGGAATCTTCTATCTTTGTTGGGTTCCCGTTCCTATCCTGTTCGGTCTTTGCCTGTATTTTAAGAAGGAAAGAAAAACCTACCTTCGTTTTGCGTTGGTATTCTTGTTCGTCAATCTGATTGGCTTTGCCGGTTATTACATTCATCCGGCTGCTCCGCCCTGGTATGCCATCAACTACGGCTTCGAACCGATATTGAACACACCGGGCAATGTTGCAGGATTGGGTCGCTTTGATGCATTCTTCGGAGTGACTATCTTTGATTCAATCTACGGGCGTAATGCAAATGTTTTTGCGGCAGTGCCTTCATTGCACGCAGCCTATATGGTGGTTGCATTAGTGTATGCCATTATTGGTAAATGTAGATGGTATGTGATTACCCTTTTCTCCATTATCATGGTAGGTATTTGGGGAACAGCTATCTATTCCTGCCATCATTATATCATTGATGTATTACTTGGCATCTCTTGTGCATTAATCGGCTGGCTGGTATTCGAATATGTATTGATGAGAATCCCGGCGTTCAAAAGATTTTTCGAAAGATATTATGCGTATATAAAGTGAGGTTATATGTGAATAGAGTGATATATATCCATCAAGAAGTAAGCATATACTCATATAAGAAGTAACTATATACTCATATAAAAGCAGATATATACCTATATAAAATAGATATAAGTCCTACAAAATAGTGAAGAACAAGTACCGAAATATATTCCTCGCCTTTGGTATTATTGCCGTCCTGATAATGATATTCACTTTCGATATGGATTATCAGGAGCTTTGGGCGAATCTGAAGCGTGCAGGGGTATATTTGCCTTTGGTTTTGTTGCTGTGGCTATTTGTCTACCTTATCAATACAGTATCGTGGTACATAATCATCCGCAGTAGTGGCAAGACCGGTTTTTCATTTGCCCGGCTCTACAAATTCACGGTAACAGGTTTTGCACTTAATTACGTGACTCCTGTCGGGTTGATGGGTGGCGAGCCATACCGCATTATGGAGTTGAAACCCTATATCGGAATAGAGCGTGCCACTTCTTCCGTGATTCTTTATGTGATGATGCATATCTTTTCCCACTTTTGCTTTTGGTTAAGTTCGGTGTTACTTTACATTTGTTTGTATCCGGTGGGGTGGGTGATGGGAGTCATTCTGGGAGCCATTACTGTCTTTTGCCTGCTGATTGCTACTCTTTTTATAAAAGGTTATCGGCATGGGATGGCTGTGGCTGTTGTCCGTATGGGTAGTCGCATCCCTTTTCTGAAAAAGAAAGTCCTTCACTTTGCAAGCGTGCATAAAGAGAAGTTGGAAAATATAGACAAACAAATCGCCCTTCTCCACCAACAAAAGAAACAAACCTTTTATAGTGCCCTTTTGTTGGAATATACCGCCCGTGTAGTTAGTTGTCTTGAAATATGGCTGATACTGAACGTACTAACCACTAATGTCAGCTTTGCCGATTGCTGCCTGATTGCCGCTTTCTCTTCTTTACTTGCCAATCTTCTGTTTTTCCTACCCATGCAATTGGGAGGTCGCGAAGGCGGATTTGCCCTCGCCGTGGGAGGTCTTTCCCTTTCCGGAGCTTACGGAGTTTATGCCGCTTTGATTACCCGGGTACGCGAGATGGTCTGGATTGTAATCGGCCTTGCACTTATGAAAGTAGGAAATTTTAAACAATCAAAAGAAAAATATTCTGCTTAAATTTATAACTTTGTCTGACCTATAAGCCTTTCTATGAAAGAATCCATCAAAGGATTTATAGAAAGACTCGTTTGCAAAAGGAGTTATATTTGGATCTATATAGAAAAGACTAACGAAAAGACTTATAAAGAAAACGATAATGAATAATTTTATCTTTTACAGCCCTACCGAATTTGTGTTCGGTCGGGATACGGAAGCGCAGACTGGTGCATTAGTACAGAAATACGGTGCACGTAAAGTCATGATTGTTTATGGTGGCGGTTCTGTGATACGTAGCGGCTTGTTGGCTCGTGTAGAGAAATCATTGCAGGAAGTAGGCATTCCCTATTGCATGCTGGGCGGTGTACAGCCTAATCCGATAGATACGAAAGTGTACGAAGGAATCGACCTTTGCCGGAAAGAAAGTGTAGACATGATGCTTGCCGTGGGTGGTGGCTCCGTAATCGATACGGCAAAAGCCATTGCAGCCGGAGTTCCTTATGACGGAGATTTTTGGGACTTCTACATCGGAAAAGCCGTTGTTGCGGAAGCACTGAAAGTAGCTGTTGTATTGACGATTCCTGCAGCCGGAAGCGAAGGCTCCGGTAACACTGTAATCACCAAAGTCGATGGATTGCAGAAATTAAGTCTCCGTGCTCCCTCTGTATTGCGTCCCGTTTTCGCCGTGATGAACCCGGAACTGACCTACACACTTCCTCCTTTTCAAACCGCTTGCGGCGTTGCCGATATGATGGCGCACATCATGGAGCGCTATTTCACCAATACCAAAGAAGTAGAAATAGGCGACCGCCTGTGCGAAGGCACCCTACTTGCCATCATCAAAGAGGCAACCACCGTCATGAAAGACCCTGAAAACTACGGAGCCCGTGCCAATCTGATGTGGTGCGGAACGATTGCCCATAACGGAACCTGTGGCGTAGGCTGTGAAGAAGACTGGGCTTCTCACTTCCTTGAACATGAAATCAGTGCGATTTACAATGTAACTCATGGTGCGGGACTTTCCGTTATCTTCCCTGCCTGGATGACATGGATGACAGAACATAATGTAGATAAAATAGCCCAATATGCAATCCGCGTGTGGGGAGTGGCAGATTTAGCTGATAAAAAGGCGGTGGCCCTTGAAGGAATTTCCCGCTTGAAGACCTTCTTTACTTCCATCGGTCTGCCTGTTACTTTCAAGGAACTCGGTATTGAAAATCCGGATATCGACCGTCTTGCAGATAGCCTTCACCGGAATAAAGGCGAGTTGGTTGGCAACTATGTCAAATTAACGAAAAAGGATAGTAAAGAGATTTACCGTCTGGCATTATAAGGAAACAGATGTAATGACTATATATGATCCATTATGCAAAAGCTAAAATCGTATGTCGCAAAAATCTGTGCCCCATTTTTGATACTGTATTAGTGAGGTTTTGACCCATTTTTGAAACAGACTTGTTGGTGTATGCCCCATCTTTGGAAACTTTTTATAACTTTGCTGCTGAAAATCAATAAGTTAGTGGTTTGTGTTTAAAAGGGATATATTGTTGCATCTGGAAAGATGGAAAGTTGATACGCATAGAAAGCCTTTGATATCAAATTGATAAATCTTCCTTTTTACCTCGTTGGGAAATTAGACAGCATATTGCGACGGTTCTAAACTTATTTGCTATGAACTTTTCTATAAGTCTTTGCGTTTTTTTGAATGGAAAAGCATATCTTTGTGTTATATAAGGATTGGAGGTAATATGGATAATATATTAAATTTACCAAATGCAAACAGCTATTGGAATGTGTTGAAAGATTTGAGTAATGAAGCTAAATTAGAGTTAATTGCTCGTCTTAGTAATTCGTTGCTTAATAAAGAAGAAGAAAAAAAGACTTCGGCCAGTAGCTTTTATGGAGTATGGGAAGATGAAGGAGCCGTTGATTGCTTGAATGAAGAAATAAAGGCCTCTCGTAAGTTTAAGAATGATATAGAAGCTTTTTGAAATGGTACAGAAGTATTTGCTTGATACAAATATTTGCATCTTTCTTCTACGTGGAAAATATAATGTAGACAAGAAGATCGATTCTGTAGGATTGGAAAATTGCTATATATCAGAGATAACTGTTGCGGAATTGAAGTATGGTGCAGAATTAGGACGTAGGAATGGATTGGAAAATCGTCAGCAGAGTTTGAATAAGTTTTTAGATTCTATCCATGTGCTGCCTATAACAGGAGCGCTGGACTTATTTGCTTCTGAAAAAGTCAGGTTGCGCCTAGCAGGAACTCCGGCAGATGATAACTTTGATTTGTTGATCGGTTGCTCTGCTATAGCTCATAATATGATTATGGTGACAGAGAATCTGAAAGACTTTAAAAACTTTTTAAAGATTCGGCTTGAGAATTGGATAGAACGCTAAAACAATAAGAAAAGGAGAAGTGTCGAAAGTGCAAAAACGGTCTATAAATATAAGATTATTTAGGCACAGATAATACGGATAATACGGTTCTTTGATTTGCTAAAACCGTGTAATCCGCGTAATCCGCGTAATCCGTGCCTAAGATAGTTATTGAAGGATTTTGATACAGCCTCTTTTCTTACACTTTTCCCCAGTCCGTTTCAGCATTAAAACAGGGACAGGCCTTGATCCATTCTTCCGGTTCTATCTCGCCGTTTCCGTTCAGGTCGGGGCTAAGATCCCGGTGTCCGCATATCCGGCAATTCGGGTAATCTTTCAATAAAGCGAGAATCAATACCCGGAGCGAATGTTTCTGCCATTCGGTACGGGTATCTTTCGGTTGTCCTTTGCAGTCGAGTCCACCCTCATAGCAAATCCCTATACTTTCCTTGTTGAAACCGCGGCTGTGCGCACCGATCCGTTCTATCGGACGGGTAGATTTTATATCCCCGTTCTTGCGGATATAGAAATGATACCCCGCTCCGTTGAATCCCCGTCTGCGATGACAGACGTCCAGGTCATATTCTGTGAAACTCTTATCTTCGCGCGTAGCGGAGCAATGGATTACTATCAGATTTATAGTTCTCATGGATGGATTAAATAGACTGAATCACTATCATGACTCTACCACACTACGTTGTGGACACTCTTTATTGATACATTGCAAGGCAGCAGCCTGTGCCAGTTGACCTCTTAGCGAGAAGATTTCTGTATGCATCTCTTTCACTCTTGAGCTAAGGTCGAAATAATCCTTCAACACTTTTTCCAACTGCTGCATCAGAAATGTATATTGGTCTTTCACCAGTTCACTGAACTCTTTTACTTCTTGCGCCATTGCTTTGCGCTTCTTACGATTACCACCCAGAAAGGGCAGGATCGTCATAATGATCTCTATGATTTTATCGAGCATTTTAATAAATTGAGAATTGAAAATTGAGAATTAAAAAATAAACGTAGAAGAAAACAGAAACCACATGGAGAGCAATTGTAGAAATCACTCTGTAATACCCATGCGGCACTGTTTTTAATGATTAGGCTGCCGGGTCCGGAGCTTCTCCGCTTCCGCCGCTACCGCTGTTTCCACCACCGTTGCCGCCATCCGCGTCTTCTCCGTCACCCTTTCCGGCCAGGATGAAATCGACATTATTCTCGCCTCGGGTAGTGGCATGACTCGTATTCACCAACTGAAGTGCCTTGTCTGCCACAAAACGAACATTTACTCTGCGGATATTGCGCACCGTGCAATCCTTCTCCTTTTCCGCCCCTTCGCTGCTCAACGTGATATGGAACGTGCCCAATCCGTCGATCTTCACCTTGTCGCCCTGGGTAAGCGACAGGCGCAACTGCTCAACAAAAGCCTCGATGGAATGCTTCACATCTCCTGCTGTAAGCGATGAGTTCGCTTCGATGGCATCGGCCAGCTTGTTGATGTCCATCACTCTCACTGTGCCCGATTTCTGGCGTACATAATACAACATCTGTGAATCCGGCTGATTCACATACTTTCTGCGCTGATAGCGCTCCACTAATACATTCATACAATTAAAAAAGTTAAGGTTTAAGTAATAATATTTTCTGTCCTTGTTGACATTACAAATATACGAAATTTGAAAGGGAAAGTCAAGTATTTTGCTATTTATTTTATATCAATAATGAAATAAAAAAAGAAATTCCATACAGCTATATATTGTAATATAAAATTATATGGAATCGGGATGAATCTGTATCTATTTAGCATGTTTCAGCATGTATTCCAGCGGTGGGACGTATTCGGTGATTTTTGTCATTGCCGAATTATGCCTGAAGTATACGTTTCCCGTCTCTCCGTTGCGTTGTTTGGCTATGATTGCTATGCCTAGTTCTTCGGTAGGGTAACCGCTTTCGCGGTCGGTTGTTATTCGTGCGAGGGCGGGGCGGTAGAGTAATATCACGACGTCCGCATCCTGCTCGATTGCGCCACTTTCGCGGAGATGTGCCAGTTCGGGGCGGCCTGCGGGGCGGTTTTCCGATTCGCGGTTTAGCTGGCTAAGCAGTACCACCGGTACGTTTAGCTCTTTGGCTAGCAACTTCGCTTTGCGGGTGGCTTGCGCCACTTCCTGTTCGCGGTTGCGGTTGTTTTGGCCGGTTGTCATGTCGCAGAGTTGCAGGTAGTCTATAATGATCGCGTCGCACGCATGTTGGCTTTGCAGCAGTCGCGCGCTGGATCGTACGTGTTCCATGTTGACCGAGGTGCTGTCGTCTACGTGTATCGGCAGGCGTTTGAGGTCGGCGGCTGCTGTGCGTGCCTCTGCAAGCTCTTGCGGGCTGACGGTTCCCGACCGCCAATGGCGGGCACTGACTTCGCTGGCTGCTGTCAGCCATCGGTCGGCCAGTCTTTCTCCTTGCATTTCGAGGCTGTAGACGGCTACGGCATGTCCTGCCATGGCTGCGTTTCGTGCCAGGTGTAGTGCGAATGCCGTTTTTCCTACGCCGGGACGGGCGGCGATTACCACTAGTTCGCCGTTTTGGAGTCCGGACGTCATGCGGTCCAGGTCTGCCAGTCCGGTAGGGATGCCGGTCACTCCGTTTATGTTGTTGGCAATACGTCCTTCGGCTTCGGTCATGGTGGCGGTCATCAGTTCATCCATGTCCCGCATGTGGTTGTTGTGGCCGAATTCGCCTTCCAGACGGTCGAGCAGGTTGTGCGCGTCCATCAACGAGTCGTCGATGTCCATCGTTTCGTCTAGCGAGCAGGCGAGTAGTTTGTTGAATCCCAAGATCATTTCGCGTCGTAGATATTTCTCGTGTACGATCTGCGCGTGATATTCGAGGTGGGCGGAAGTCGCCACTTTGCTGCTCAACTGGGTGATGCCGAACGCTCCGCCCGCCTCTTCGAGCTTTCCGCGGTGGGAAAGCTCTTCTTTTACGGTGAGGATATCTATTTTCATTCCGGCGTGGTACATAGCCAGTATGGCGGCGTAGATCAGTTGGTGGCGCAGGACGTAGAACATTTCGGGGCGCAGCTTGTCGGCTATCAGTGGTATAGTCCTCTGCTCTATCAGGCAGGCGCCGATGATGGCTTCTTCTATTTCGGGAGCCTGTGGTGAAACTCTGTTTTCGGTATTCATAATCAGTGTTCGTTTAATCAGTCTTCGTTTAATTGGGATTCGTTTTATCAGTATTCGTTTAGGAAAGCTTTGTTGGCTAAATAGCTGGCGGCGTGGAGCAGGTAGTTGATGTTTGTTTGGTGGAAATAATAATCTTCTACCTTGTCGATGGCGAGTTGCTGTTCCTTGTCGCTTAATTTTTTCCATTCGCGTTGCGCTTTGGCGATGTTTTCTTTGGGAAGCTGCGTGATGCTGTGAAACTCATTCCAAAACAGGCGGAACTTCTCGTTGACGGTTTTCTTTTTCTGCTTGCCGCTGTCGGGGGCTCCTACCCATTTGTCGTATTCGACAACACGGATATGCAGGGACGGGTTGTTGGGATGGGGGACGATTTCGATGATCCCCAGGATGGCAAGGGCGTGTATGAACCGGAAGGTTTTTCCGACAGACCAGCGGAAAATGCGGCTCCAGTCGCGGTAGCTGA
>ERZ827117.1206-NODE-1206-length-21317-cov-3.693773_pt1 | contig 21317 bp, 17 predicted proteins | sample MGYA00519920_ERZ827117 | MGnify/ENA primary metagenome ERZ827117 (study PRJEB31778, sample SAMEA3449260) | human gut metagenome | biome: human gut; feature: human-associated habitat; material: faeces | place: United Kingdom | collected 2010/2012 ...
GGGCGATAGCATCGGCGTTCTCGATGGCAGCGGGCACGTTGATGCGGGCCTTGACCTTGCCGTTGACCTGCACCGCGATCTCGATGGTCTGCTCAACGCACTTGGCCTCATCGTAGGTGGGCCAGGCGTGGTAGGCCAGCTGCCCGGTGTGGCCAAGCTGCTGCCAGAGCTCCTCGGTCATGTGGGGGGCGAACGGATTCAGCAACTGGAGCAAGACCTCGTACTCGGCCTTGGTCGCGCCGCCCTTATCGCTGAGGGCATTGACGTAGATCATCAGCTGCGCAATGGCGGTGTTGGCTTTCAGCGCGTCGATGTCCTCGCCGACCTTCTTGATGGTGCGGTTGACCACGGCTTCTAGCTCGGGGCGGATGCCGTCGCCGTCCACGAGCTTCTCGCTCATGGACCAGATCTTATCGAGGAAACGTTTGCAGCCCTTGATGGAAGAGGTGTTCCAGGGAGCGGCTTTCTCAAAGTCGCCGATGAACATCTCGTACAGGCGCAGCGTGTCGGCACCGTACTCGTTGACGACATCGTCGGGGTTGACGACGTTGCCCAGAGACTTGCTCATCTTGACGATGGGATGCTCGGCCATCTCGCCGTACTTCTCGACCAGGGCCTTGCGGGCACCCTTTTCGTCGCCGTACTCGGCCAGCAGGCGCTTGCGCTCGGCATCGGGCTGGTTCTCAAAGGCATGGGGGTTCAGGCCCAGGATCATGCCGTGAGAAGTACGCTTCTGGTAGGGCTCCTTGCTGGGCACTACGCCGATATCATACAGGAATTTGTGCCAGAAACGGCTGTACAGCAGGTGCAGGGTGGTGTGCTCCATGCCGCCGTTGTACCAGTCGACGGGGCTCCAGTATTCCAAAGCCTCTTTGCTGGCGATGGCATCGTGGTTGTGGGGGTCGCAGTAACGCAGGAAATACCAGCTGGAACCGGCCCACTGGGGCATGGTGTCGGTCTCGCGCTTGGCGGGGGCACCGCAGCAGGGGCAGGTGGTGTTGACCCACTCGGTATGGCGGGCCAGCGGGCTTTCGCCGTTTTCGCCGGGCTCGAAGTCCTTGATCTCGGGCAGGCGCAGGGGCAGCTCGCTCTCGGGCAGGGGCACCCAGCCGCACTTGTCGCAGTAGACCATGGGGATGGGCTCGCCCCAGTAGCGCTGGCGGCTGAACACCCAGTCACGCAGCTTGAAGTTGACCTGCTTGTGACCCTTGCCGTTTTCTTCCAGCCAGGCGTACATCTTGTTCTTGGCATCCTCGACAGACAGGCCGTCCAGGAAGCCAGAGTTGACCAGCGTGCCGGTGGCAACGTCGGTGAAAGCTTCCTTGTCGAGATCGCTCTCGGTAGTGCCCTTGACGACCTCGATGATGGGCATGCCGAATTTCTTGGCAAACTCCCAGTCACGGGTATCGTGGGCGGGCACGGCCATGATGGCGCCGGTGCCGTAGGTAGCCAGGACGTAGTCAGACACGAAGATGGGCACCTGCTTGCCATTGACAGGGTTGACGGCCTGCACGCCCTCGATAACAACGCCGGTCTTTTCCTTGTTCAGTTCGGTACGCTCGAAGTCAGACTTGCGGGCGGCTTCCTCCTGATAAGCGGAGACAGCGTCGGCATTCTTGATGAGCCCGGCGTCGGTCCACTTTTTGATGAAGGCATGCTCGGGGCTGATGACCATGTAGGTGCAGCCGAACAGCGTGTCCGCACGGGTGGTGTAGACAGTCAGGGTATCACCGGCGGTGGTGTCGAAGTTGATCTCGGCACCATGGCTGCGGCCGATCCAGTTGCGCTGCTGGGTCTTGACGCGGTCGATGTAGTCGACATCGTTGATCAGGCGGTCAGCGTAGGCCGTGATCTTGAGCATCCACTGGCTCTTGTTTTTCTGCACAACGGGGCTGCCGCAGCGCTCGCAGACGCCGTTGACGACTTCCTCGTTGGCCAGCACGACCTTGCAGCCGGTGCAATAGTTGACGGTAGTCTCTTTCTTGTACGCCAGGCCCTTTTTGAACAGCTGGATGAAGATCCACTGGGTCCACTTGTAATACTCAGGGTCGGTGGTGTTGATCTCGCGGTCCCAGTCAAAGGACAGGCCCAGGGCCTTGAGCTGGCTTTTGAAGCGGGCCACGTTTTGGGCGGTGACGATCTCGGGGTTGATGTGGTTTTTCAGGGCGTAGTTCTCAGTCGGCAGGCCGAAAGCGTCCCAGCCCATGGGGTACAGGACGTTGTAGCCGCACTGGCGCTTTTTGCGGGCGACGATATCCAGCGCGGTGTAGCTGCGCGGATGGCCGACGTGCAGGCCAGCGGCCGAGGGATACGGGAACTCGACCAGGGCGTAGAATTTAGGCTTGGAATGGTCGATCTCGGCATGGAAGGTATTTTCGTTCTCCCACACCTTCTGCCATTTGGCCTCAACGGTTTTGAAATCGTATTTCATACTCTATCTTTTCTCCCCACGTTGATAATGTAAATGGGTTTTGCTGTAAGGTTATTCAGCCGGGGTCCCGGTCTCTTCCGGCAGCCATTCGCTGGCGGGCACGGGCTTGGCGTCGGCCCACAGGTGTTCCAGGTCGTAGTAGTCATGGGCTTCCTGGGTAAAGACGTGGACGATAACGCTGCCGTAGTCCAGCAGCACCCAGCGCTTGCCGTCGTGGCCCTCAGTGCGCAGCACCTGCACGCCCTCGCGGCCCAACTGGAACTCGGCTTCATCGGCCAGGGCCCCCACATGGGTGGTGGAGTTGCCGGTGGCGATGACAAAATACTCGGTAACGGTGGTCAGGTCCTCAACCTCCAGAATGTGGATGTTAAAGGCCTTTTTGGCGTCCAGCGCGCGGGCCAGACGGATGGCAAGTTCTCTGCTTTCCATAGGGTTCTCCTTATTTTAAGCGGCCGGTTCGCTGGTGGATTCGGATTCAGACGCAGCGGGTTCGTTCGCCATAACGTCCTGCACCTGGTTGGAACCGTCGATGTTATCGTTCTTCTGAGCGTCGTCGGCTTCGCTCATCAGGCCGCCAAGGACCTGAATGTTGGGATCCGAAGCAGCCAGGCCGGATGTATCAATAACGTTGTCGCACAGGTTGAGCTGGCTGGCATCGACCGGGCCGGTATTCTCGCGGAAATACTCGTTCAGCAGGTCGGCGTCGGCCTGTCGCGCCGCATACAGCAGCGCCTGGCCCTGATACTTCGGGCCGCTGAACACTGGCATCTGACAGATCATGATCTTACTGGAGTCGATCTTGAGCATACTGACTGCAAAGCTGACGAGCTTGGACGCCGAGAGGTCGGTCTCCATATAATTCAGCACGGCGGGGGTCAGCCTTGCCACGTCAAAGACATTGTCGATGCTCTTGAGGCGGCGGAACAAAGCGGCGTAGAACTGGCGCTGCATATTCAGGCGGCCCAGGTCGCCATTGTTGTAAATGTGGCGCGCACGCAGCAGGAATTCGCAGGCATCGCCCTTCAGCGTCTGGTAGCCCTGCGAAATGTGGCTGCCCTGGTAGTCCATATCCTGCGGGACATAGATCTCGATACCGCCGAAGAGGTCGACCAGCTCGGTCAGCATTTCCAGGCGGATGGTGACATAACCATCAATGGGGATCTTGTACTGGTCGGCGACCAGCTCACACAGGGCGGCCATATTGTTGTTGTTATCGCTGCCCTGGGTCTTGGCGACGCCGTTGATGCGGTAGTTGCCGGAAACGCTTGCATCGGTCGTGACCATCGTGTCACGCGGGATTTGCAGCATCTTCAGCTCGCCGGTCTTGTTGTTAAAGTGGACGTACAGGATCATATCGGTCATGCCGTCGTTGACGTCGGAGTCGTTGGAGGAACCGGCGGCCAGGTTGCCCGTGGACGAACGGTCGACACCGGTGACAAGAATGTTCAGCTCGTCGTCCTGGAACTCTTTGGGGGTGTTGACCAGCTGGTTCAGCTTGATGCTGCCGCCCTGGGGGGCGATAGCACCCATGATGAGCGCGTATGCGCCGCCGAAGATCAGCACGATCACCAGCAGGGTGATGAGCAAGATCTTCCACCAGCTGCCTTTCTTTTTCTTCTTTTTTCCGCCGCCTTTGCCTTTGCCGCCTTTTTTGCCGTGGGGCTTGGCGTTGGCAGGCTCACCGCCGCGGGGCGGCTTGCGGCGGCCGCCGTTGGAGGCATGGTGGGTGCGGGGGGCGTCCTCTTCTGCCGGGCGGGCCTTGCGGGCGCGCGGGGCTTCTTCCATCTGGATGCCGCCGGCGGGGACAGCCTCGTCATAATTAAAGGCAGGGCGGCTGCCCTGGGCCTTGTTTACATCCAGCTGCTGCACCTGGGCGCGCGGGCGGGCAGGCTGTGCCGTACCCTCGCGGTGGACAGTGCGCTGCTGCGGCTGCTGGGCCGCAGGCCGGTTCTGACGGCTGATCTGGATTTCCCGCGTGGGGAACTGCACAGTGTTGCCGTACTTGCGCTCGGCCGCAGCGCGGTAGGCCATGGCCTGGCGCTGGGCATGGGTCAGCTCACGCGGGGCCTCCTGTACGGGGGCCTGCTGCACCGGCTGGGCCGGGGCTTGCTGCACGGGCGGCTGCTGCGGGATCTGCTGGCGGATCTGCCGTGCCTGCTGCTGGGTGCGCATGGGCTGCTGGATGGTACGGCGGCGGGCGTTCTGGTTGGCCTGCTCCTGCGCGCGGCGGCGGGCAGCCTCGTACTGGGACTGGTCAAAGCTGCCGGACGCGCTGCCGGTATTGAGCTTACGCGGTTCGCTCATTGTGTTTCCTCCCTGTTTTTGGAGTTGGCGGGAACGGACACGATGCAGCGCGAAATTCCGGCGCAGGCAAAGCGTGTTGGGTCCCCTTTACGGTTCTTGCAAATGCTCTTTTGCATACTCGTAAGCGGCTACACTTTCAGGGTCCAGTGTACCGCCCTTTTCTTCCACAAAATCTATGCTGCGCTTGAGTGCGTCGCACAAAGCCCGATCCAGATCCTGCATTTCCAGTTTGCGCAGGTCATCCACGCCGGGCCAGTCGCGCTCGGCGCTGGACATATCGGCCAGGTAGATGATCTTGTCCAGTTTGCTCATGTTCGGCTTGCCGGTGGTGTGGCAGCGGATGGCGGACAAGATCTCGGGATCGGTAACGCCCCATTGGGTCTCGGCCAGGATGGCCGCGGCGATGCCATGCCACACGGGCGATGGGCGCGCAGGGGCATTTTCTGCTATTATAGCATTATCGGCAAAAATCTGCAACAACTCTGATTTTGGCAGTTCTTTGGCAGAATCATGCAAAATTGCCGCCACAGCGGCCTTTTCTGGGTCTGCGCCCCATTGCTTTGCCAGTTTTACCGCCATTTTTTTTACATTTTTGGTGTGCGTCCAGCGTTTCTCGCTCAGGCGCGGCTTCACCAACGCTTTGGCTTCTTCACAGGTCATGGGTTTTGAACCTTCTTTTTTTGAGGGTGTTGGATGTATCCATAGTGACATGTAGGGGCGAGCACTGCTCGCCCGTGGCTGTTTACGCCGCCACGCAACGCAGCGGGCGGATATGGAATCCGTCCCTACCGCTCGTAGGGGAGCATTCCATATGCTCCCGCGGCGTTCCGCGGCCAGGTGTGACTTCTGCGGGCGAACAATGTTCGCCCCTACGTTCTTTACACGCCGCAAGTGCCTACTTATACAAATGCTTCTCCTGCACCACACGCAGGGTTTCGGGGGGGAGCACTTCGGGCCAGCGTTCGGGCGGGATCCTGCCGCTGCGGATGTCGCTGGATGCACAGGGGTAGGCCTCAGCCCGGGCAAACAGCACCCTGCCGCCCTCGGCGGTCAGCGCGGCGGCAGCGGCCTGCAAGGCAGGTTCGTCACCCGCTTCGCGGCTTTCCACCACCAGCGCGGCCATCGAAAGCATATCCCGCCAGCGGTACCACGCGGTAAAGGTCAGCAGCATGTCACTGCCAACGCAGAGGTACAGCTCGGCCCCGGGGTAGGCTTCGCACAGCATTTCCAGCGTATGCACGGTGTAGCTGCGCCCGCCCTGGCGTATCTCCCAGTCGCTGACCTCCACCGCCGGGCTGAGCGCCGTAAAGCATTGGCACATCGCCAGGCGTACATCGCCGGGGGTAGTGCTTGCCTTTTTGTGCGGCGGGATACCGGCAGGCATAACGAGCGCCTTATCGGGCCGTACGCAGGTCAGCGCGGCGCGCAGGTTATTCATGTGGCCGTTGTGGGGCGGGTCGAACGTGCCGCCGTAGAGCAGCACTTTTTTAGCGGCACCCATTATTTTGCCAGGATGGCGTCAAAGGCGCTTTCCTTTTTCTTCTGCTTGAACAGCACGAACTTGCGGCCGATGACCTGCACGCACTCGCAGCCCAGCGCTTCGCACAGGGCGTCGGCGGCTTCGCGGGCCGAATACTCGCTGTTTTCCAGCACCTTAATTTTGATCAGTTCGCGGGCGGCGATGCAGTCGGCCAGGCCCTGGATGAGCGTTTCGTCGATCTCGCCCTTGCCGATCTGGAAAACGGGGTCGATGGTGTTGGCAGCGCTGCGCAGGGCGGCGCGCTGTTTGCTGGTTAAAGCCATAGTGGTCTCCTTTTTTTGTAAAAGCTTATTGTAAAAACGTGGGCAGCTGTTCGGCCAGTTTTTCCATGGCGCGGCCGCGGTGGCTGATGGCGTCCTTTTCGGCGTCGGTCAGCTCGGCATAGCTGCGGCGGGCGGTGTTTTCGGTGGTGGTGCCGTCGGGCAGGCCGATGCGGTCGGGCACAAACAGCGGGTCGTAGCCAAAGCCGTTGGTGCCGGTCTCGGCAAAGCTGATGGAACCCGGGCACTCCCCTGCTACTTCGAGCGTGCGGCCATCGGGCAGCATAAAGCAGATGGCCGAGACAAACTGCGCGGCGCGGCCGCCCGCCGGGACAGCTTCCATCTCGTGCAAGAGTTTCGCGTTGTTGGCGGCGTCATCGCCGTGGCAGCCTGCATAGCGGGCGCTGTAAACGCTGGGCGCGCCGTGCAGCGCATCGACACACAGGCCGGAGTCATCGGCCACAGTGGGCAGGCCGCTGGCCTTGCAGAACGCTTCGGCCTTGATGCGGGCGTTCTCGGCAAAGGTGGTGCCGGTTTCCTCGGGGTCAAGGTCTATCCCCAAATCGCGCAGGCTCCTGACCTCGTGGCCCATCTGCTCCAGAATGCGGCGCAGTTCTTTCAGTTTGCCAGCGTTGTTGCTGGCGGCGCATACGATCATGCCTGTTCCTCCCCGGCGTTTTCATCCGTTTCTTCGTTCTTTTTCTGCAAGGCTTCCTCGGGCAGCAGCGTTTCGACAAAGGTCTGGGCGTTGAACTCCATCAGATCGTCGATCTTCTCGCCCACACCGATGAAGCGGATGGGCAGGCCGAGGTTTTCCCACACGGAAACGGCGCAGCCGCCGCGCGGGGTGCCGTCCAGCTTGGTCAGCACAATGCCGGTGGCACCAGCGGCGCGGCAGAACTCCTCGGCCTGGCTGATGGCGTTCTGGCCGGTGATGGCGTCCAGCACCAGCAGCACTTCGAGGCTGGCTTCGGGGCTGGCCTTTTTGACGCTGCGGGAAATTTTCGCCAGCTCGTCCATCAGACCTTTTTTGTTGTGCAGGCGGCCTGCGGTATCGGCAATGACCATGTCATAGCCCTTGGCGGTCGCGCTTTTGACGGCGTCAAAAATGACGGCGGCGGGGTCGGCACCCTGCCCGGCCTGCACCAACGGCACACCGGCACGGTCGGCCCACAGTTCCAGCTGTTCACTGGCGGCGGCGCGGAAGGTGTCGCCCGCGGCCAGCATGACGCGCTTGCCCTTATCCTTGTACAGATGGGCCAGCTTGGCGATGGTCGTCGTTTTGCCGACTCCGTTGACGCCGATGACGAGGATGACGGCGGGCTTGCCACCAAGCTCCATCGGGTAGCGGGGGGTCAGCTCCCGGCAGATGATCTCGCGCAGCTCGTCCAGCGCTTCCTGGCCGGTCTTGAGGTGCTTCTCCGCGACGGCATCGCGCAGCTCATCCACCAGGCGCACGGCGCACATGGGGCCGACGTCGGCCAAAATGAGCTGTTCTTCCAGGGTATCATACAGGTCGTCGTCGATCTGCGCATGGGTCAGCGTGTTGACGATGTTCTGGAAAAAGCCGGTGCGGGTCTTTTCCAGGCCATACTTCATTTTTTGCTGTTCCTGGAACTCCTGCTCCGAGATATCGCGCTTGAAAAAGTTGAAAAATCCCATGGGAAACCTCCCTTTTTATCAGGTAATGAGGTCTGCGCTGACTTTGTCAAGGTCAAGGCGCAGGATCTTGGAAACGCCGTCCTCCTGCATGGTGACGCCGTACAGTACGTCGGCGGCTTCCATCGTGCCGCGGCGGTGGGTGATGACGATGAACTGGGTGTGGTCGGTCATGCGGCGCAGGTACTGCGCGTAACGGGCCACGTTGACGTCGTCCAGCGCAGCTTCGATCTCATCGAGGAAGCAGAACGGCGCGGGGTTGACGTTGAGGATGGCAAAATAGATCGAAATAGCGACCAATGCCTGCTCGCCGCCGGAGAGGGCGCTCAGGTTTTTGATGACCTTGCCCGGGGGCGAGACTTCGATCTCGATGCCGGATTCCAGCACATTGCTTTCGTCCGAGAGGTAGAGCCGCGCATGGCCACCGCCGAACAGTTCTTTAAAGATCTGCTGGAAGTGGTTGTTGATCTGCTTGAAGCTCGTCGTGAACAGCTCTTCCATCTCGCTGCACAGTTCAGCGATCATGCGGGTCAGCTCGCTCTTGGCCTTTTCGACGTCGGTGACCTGAGCCTTCAGGAAGTCGTAGCGTTCCTTGACTTCCTTATATTCCTCGATGGCGCCGACGTTTACGTTGCCCAAGCCGCGGATCTTGCTGCGGACCTCGGCCACGCTGCGGCGCAGCTCGGTCAGGGATTCAAACTCGACGCAGAGGTCTTTTGCTTCGGCTGCGGTGAGCTGGTACTCCTCCCACAGCTTGGTGTTGGTGTCGTTCAGCTCGTTTTCGGCGGCGGTGCGGCGCTCGGCCAGGCGGGCCATCTCGCCGCTCATCCGCTCGCGCTCGTCGGTCAGGGCGCGGTTCTCCTGCCCTAAACGGGCCACGGCGGCTTCCTTTTCCATACGGGCGGCGTTGGCGGCGCGGATGGCTTCTTCCGCTGCGGCGATCTTTTCTTTATTGTCGGCGCGGGTGCGCTCAATCTCGGCGATCTTCAGGGCGTTGGCCTCGATCTTGGCCTTGGCGGCTTCGATGGCGGCGTTCAACTCGCGGGCGCGGGCTTCGGCCTCGCCGGTGCGGCTCTGCAATCCCTCGAGCGCGGCTTCGTGCAGGCCGATGTCCTTCTCGTTGGCCAGGCGCTGCATCTGGTTTTCGCTCAGCTCGCCCGTGATGCGTTCGCGCTCGGCGGTCAGGCTGCCGGTGCTCTCGCCCAGTTCGGCCAGCTCGGCGTTGTAAGTCGTCAGCTCTTCCTCGGCCTTGGCGCGGGCGGCTTCGGCTTCGGCGCAGGCGGTCTCGTTCTGGGTCACGGCGGCCTGCTGGGTTTCGATCTCAGCGGTCAGGCTGCGGGTGGTTTCCTCGTGCTGGGCCACGGCGGCGGTCAGGCGGTCGAGTTCCAGCGAAGCGCGCAGCCGTTCGGACGAGGCGTTCATGCCCTCGGCCTCGGCACCGGAAAGCTGGGCCGTGAGGTTATCGACCTCAGCCTTGCGGGCTTCCAGTTCCTTTTCAGCGTCTGCACGTTTTTTATCCAGCTTGACAAGGCGTGCGCGCAGCTCGTCCAGCTCCTGCTTGCGGCTGAACACACCGACGCTGCGGGCGGTAGAGCCGCCGGTGAACGAACCGCCGGCGTTGATGATCTGGCCGTCCAGCGTGACGATGCGGTTGCGGTAGCCAAGGTTTTTGGCCACGGCGGAAGCTTCGGACAGATCCTCGACCACGATGATGCGGCCGAGCAGGTTGTCGATGATGTGCTGGTAGCGCGGATCACACTTGACCAGATCGGCGGCGACTTCGGCAGTGCCGGTCAGCCGCCCGGTGAAGCGGGAGCCCTGCACGGTGTCCAGCGGCAGGAAGGTAGCGCGGCCTGCGCGCTCGTCCTTCAAAAAGCCGATGGCGGCGCGGGCGCAGCCCTGATCCTCGACCACGATGTTTTGCAGCGCAAAGCCGAGGGCTGTCTCGATGGCGACCTCGTAGCCTTTTTCGACGGTCAGGATGCCCGCCACGGGGCCGATGATGCCGCGCAGACGGCGGCCTGCGGCAGCGCGCATGACAGCCTTGACGCTTTGCTGATAGCCGTCCATGTTGCGCTCCAGATCCTCCAGGATATGGATGCGCTGGGAGGTGTTGGACCGCTCTTTGTCGGCCTTTTGCAGAGCGTCTGCGGCTTCGGCCTGCTGGCGGCGGCGGCTTTCGAGTTTGAGCTTTAAGCCCGCCTTGATGTTATCATTGCGGGTAACGGCGTCCTCGGTGTCCTTTAAGCGGCGCTCGGCGCGGCGCTTTTCTTCCTCGGCGGCGGCGGCAGAGGTTTCGAGTTCTGCGGCCTGCTGCTGCGCTTCGGCCAGGCGCTGGGCGGCGGCTTCGCGGGCCGACTGGGCCGACGCAACGCGCACTTTGGCGGCGGTGGCAGTATCCTGCAAACGGGCAATGGCGGCGTCGATGACATCGCGGCGCTGGCCGCTGGCGGCGGCTTTTTCTTCCAGCGCGTGGAGCTCGGCGCGCAGCTCGGTCACGCGGGCATCCAGCGCGGCGACCTCGCCGTGCAGTTTTTCGATGGCAACTTTATGGCCTGCGGCCTCGGTCTCGATGGACTGACGGCCCTGCCCGGCACGCTCGAGTTCGCTGGCGGCTTCGTCGATGCGGAAACGGCTGTGCTCGCTCTCGTTTTTCAAAACCGCGATCTCGCTCTCGCTGCCAGCGTTGGCCTCGGTCACGGCGCGGATATCTGCATTGGCCTGCTCGACCTGCAAGACAAGCTGCTGGGCCTCTTCCCGCAGGGCGGCGCTTTTTTCGTCGAACTCGTCCAGCTGGCGGCTCAAACGCTCGTAGTCGGCCTGGGCAGCTTCAAACTTGCGCTGCTGGTCGCGCACGGTATCGTTGGCGCGGCGGATGGCATCGACCCAGAGGGTGACTTCCAGACTTTTGCGGCGCTCGGACAGTTCCAGGAACTGCTGGGCTTTTTCGCTGTCGCGCTTCAGGGGACCGACGCGCTTTTCCAGTTCACCCAGAATATCACGCAGACGTTCGAGGTTGCCCTCGGCGGCTTCAAGGCGGCGCTCGGCCTCATTTTTGCGGTAGCGGTATTTGGCAATGCCGGACGCTTCCTCGAAAATTTCGCGGCGCTCGGCCGATTTGGCACCGACGATCTCGGCGATGCGGCCCTGGCCGACGATGGCGTAACCGTCGCGGCCAATGCCGGTATCCAGCAGCAGTTCGTAGACGTCCTTCAGGCGGACGTTCTGGCCGTTGATGGAATACTCGCTCTCGCCGCTGCGGTAGTAACGGCGGCCGATGGTGACTTCGTCGGCGTCCATATCCAGACCATGGTCGCTGTTGTCGATGGTCAGCGCAACCGAGGCAAAGCCCATGGCACCGCGGCTTTGGGTACCGCCGAAGATGACGTCCTCCATTTTGCCGGAGCCGCGCAGCTGCTTGGAGCTGGTCTCGCCCAGCACCCAGCGGATGGAGTCGGAAATATTCGATTTGCCGGAGCCGTTCGGCCCGACCACGCCGGTGATACCCTCGCCGATGGTGATTTTCGTTTTATCGGGGAAGGATTTGAAACCTTGGATTTCCAGTTCTTTCAGGCGCATGTATGGTTAAAACCTTTCGCGTAGGTTGGTTGGTTACGTTTATAATATATTGCCTTTTACCGGGGTGAAGATGCCTCCCTCTGGGAGACAGGCTCCCCCGATACGGGGGGAGGTGGCGCAAAGCGCCAGAAGGGGAGCGGTGGCCCGAAGGGCCGGAGGGAGAGAGCCTTACCCTTTCTCGAAATATTTTTACTGACGAGAATTTCTCTCCCCCACCCGCCACGGCGGGAGCCCCCTCACAGAGGGGGCCAGGGAGTTTCCGTCACCCACGGAATAGGCGGCAGCGGTTTTACCGCAGTTTTTCCAGCGCCAGTTTGGCGGCGTGCTGTTCGGCGGCTTTTTTGCTGCGGCCGACGGCTTCGGCCAGCTTTTCGCCGTTGCGCCATACGCAGACGGTAAACTGCTTAGCGTGGTCGGGGCCGGTCTCACCGGTGACTTCATAGTGCAGCACAGCGTTGGGATCCTGCTGGACGACCTCTTGCAGCTGGGTCTTGTAGTCCTCCTCGGCGGTCTTACCCTCGGTGATAAAGGGCAGGATGAAATTGCGGGCCACTTCCATGCCGCCGTCGAGATACAGCGCGGCGATGACGGCCTCGAACGCATCCGACACAACACTGGGGCGGTTGCGGCCGCCGCCAAGATCCTCGCCATGGCCCAGGCGCAGGTATTCGCCCAGGTGGATCTCCTGCGCGAACTGGAACAGCGCATCCTCGCTGACAAGGCTGGCGCGCATGCGGGTCAGCTCGCCTTCGGGCTGGCCGGACTGGTGGAACAGGTAGTCCGCCACTACGACGGACAGCACGCTGTCGCCCAAAAATTCCAGCCGCTCATTGTGGGTGGTGGCGACCTTGCTCTCGTTGGCAAAGCTGGTGTGGGTCAGTGCAATGCGCAGCAGCGCAGGATTTTTAAAGGTGTAATGCAGCACCTGCTGCAATTCTTCCGGTTTTTTTGCCATCTGTCTCATGCCTTTCTTAAAACAGTACGATAGCGTTTATTCTTCCTCGGTTTCGGCAGGCTCGGCCTTTTCGGCCACGGCGGCCAGGGCCGTCTGCATGGTGCCGCACAGGTCGTTGGCAACGCAGAGCTTGGCCTGGCGGATGGCATTTTTGATGCCCTTGGCGTGGCTGGAGCCATGTGCCTTGATGACCGGCTTGGCTGCGCCCAGCAGCGGCGCACCGCCGACCTCCTCGGAATCCATCATCCGTTTCAGCTCGCCCAGGCCGCCTTTGATGCCCAGGTAGCTGAGTTTGGTGACAAGGTTTTGCAGGAAAATTTTCTTGAGCATGCCCAGCAGCGTCTTGGCAACGCCCTCGGTCAGCTTGAGCACGACATTGCCGACGAAGCCGTCACAGACGACGACATCGACCTCTCCGTCCATGATGTAGCGCGGCTCGATGTTGCCCGCAAAGTGGATGCAGGGGTTTGCCTTCAGCAGCTGATGCGCTTCGCGGTAGATGGGCGTGCCCTTGGTTTCCTCGGCACCGTTATTGACCAGCGCCACCTTGGGGGTGGTGCGGCCCATGATCTTTTCGGCATAGACGCTGCCCATCGTGCCGAAAGCGTTCAGCATTTCGGCGCGGCACTCGACATTCGCGCCGCAGTCCAGCAGCAGAAAGTTCTGCTTGGCACCGGGCATCGGGGTGGCCAGCGCCGGGCGCTTGACGCCCTTGATGGTGCGCACGATCAGGCTGGTGCCCACGTGCAGTGCGCCCGTGGAACCGGCGCTGACAAAGGCATCACCCTCGCCGTTTTTCAGCATCGTCAGGCCTTTGACCAGGCTGGAATCTTTTTTGTGGCGCACCGATTTAACGGGGTCGTCGTGCATGTCGATGTTCTCGGTGCAGTTGATGATTTCAAACGGTGCAAGGTCAATTTTGTTCTGGGCAGCGCAGTCCTTGATGGCAGCCTCCTCACCCAGCAGCACCAGCTCCATGCCGTCGCCAAACTCGGCTGCGGCCTGAGCGGCACCCTGCAGCACACACAGCGGGGCATTATCGCCGCCCATTGCATCCACTAAAATTTTCATTTGTTTTCCTCCACCCATGCTTGCATGGCGTCCTGTGCGTTCTGCGAAAGTGCGGCGTACCGCTCGCGCTTATCGCGGATGGCGTTGATTTCTTCGGTCCGGGGCAAAATGCCCATGTTGGCCCCCATGGGCTGGAAGTCCTTGTTGGGCGTAGTGATGTAATCAAGCAGCGCGCCGCACATGGTATTGGCGGGCGGCGGGGGCAGCTCGCGCCCCTGCAAGCGGGCCAGGATCTGGTGGGCAGCCAGCAGGCCGCTGGCGGCGCTTTCCATATACCCCTCAAAGCCGGTGATCTGCCCAGCAAAAAACACGTTAGGGTGTTCTTTTAAGAACTGCTGCTTGGTTAGCACGCTGGGGCTTTCCAAAAAAGTGTTGCGGTGCATGACGCCGTAGCGCACGAACTCGGCATGCTCAAGGCCCGGGATCATGCTGAAAACGCGCTTCTGCTCGCCCCATTTGAGGTTGGTCTGGAAGCCGACGAGGTTGTACAGCGTACGGGCGGTGTTCTCGGCGCGCAGCTGCACAGCCGCCCAGGGGCGGTGGCCGGTGCGCGGGTCCCGCAGGCCGACCGGGCGCAGCGGACCGAACCGGATGGTATCAGCCCCGCGCGCGGCCATGACCTCAATGGGCATGCAGCCCTCGTAGACCGTCAGGTCGCCGTCAAAATCATGCAGCGGCGCGCGCTCGGCCGCGATGAGGGCGGCGTGGAAGCTCTCGTACTCTTCCTTATTAAAGGGACAGTTGAGGTAGTCGGCCTCGCCGCGGCCATAACGGGAAGCGGCGAATACTTTCTCGTAGTCCAGGCTTTCGGCGGTGACGATGGGCGCTACTGCGTCAAAAAAGCTCAGCCGGTGGTCGCCGGTGAGGTTTGCAACTGCTTCGGCCAAGGCACCTTCGGTCAAGGGGCCGCTGGCGACCAGCACAGGGGCGCTTTCGTCAAGGGCGGTCACTTCCTCACGGTGTACCGTGATACTCGGGTGCTTTTCCACCATCTCCGTGACGGCGGCGGAAAAGACATCGCGGTCCACGGCCAGTGCACCGCCTGCCGCCACGCGGGCGGTCTCGGCAGCCTGCAAAAGATGGCTGCCCATCTTCTTCATTTCGAGCTTGAGCAGACCGGATGCAGAATCCGGGCGCTCGGCTTTCAGCGAATTGGAGCAGATCAGCTCGGCAAAGCCGGCGCTTTTATGGGCGGGCGAAAACCTGCCCGGTTTTTGTTCGTACAGGTCCACCTGCACACCGGCGTCTGCCAGCCACAGCGCGGCTTCGCACCCCGCCAGACCGGCACCGATCACGTTTACTTGCATAGTCACTTCCTATAGTCAACGAAAGAGCGTTTATTTTTTCTCCACAGGCTTGGTGAAACCGCAGCCCTCTTTGGCGCAGTAGAGCTGGCCTTTCTTTTTAAACAGGGTCTGGCCGCACTGAGGGCATTTTTCGGACACGGGCTCATCCCAGGTCATAAAGTTGCACTTGGGATAGTTGCCGCAGCCGTAATAAATGCGTCCCTTCGCGCTTTTGCGCACCAGCATGTGGCCGCCGCACTCGGGGCAGATGCCGCCGGTATCCTTGATGAGCGGGTGGGCGTTGCGGCACTCGGGGAAGCCGGAGCACGCAACAAACTTGCCGTACCGGCCCGATTTGATGACCATGGGGCGGCCGCATTTTTCGCAGATCTCGTCGGTGGGGATGTCCTCGACCTTGACGCGCTTGCCCTCCATGTTCTTCTCGGCATCCTCCAGGCTCTTGGCAAAGCCCTGGTAGAAATCGTCGATGGTGGCGACCCAATCGGCCTTGCCAGCCTCGATGATATCGAGCTTTTTCTCCATATCCGCGCTGAATTTCACGTCCACGATGTTGGGGAACTGTTCCATCATCACGGTGTTGACAGCCTGGCCCAGCGGGGTGGTCTTGAGCTTTTTCTGGTCCTTTTCCACATAGCCGCGGTCCACGATGGTGGTGATGATGGGCGCGTAGGTGGACGGGCGGCCGATGCCGTTTTCTTCCAGTGCGTGGATCAGCGTGGCTTCGGTGTAGAGCGGCGGCGGCTGGGTGAACTTCTGGTCCGCCGTCAGGCTGCGCAGTTTCAGCGTCTGGCCCTCTTCCAGCGGGGGCAGGGCAGTCTCCTTTTTCTGCTTGTCATCGGTCGATTCCTCGTACAGCGCGGTAAATCCGTCGAACGAAACACGGAAGCCCGAAGCGCGGAAGAGGTAGTCCCCCGCCGTGATGGACACCGAGACGGTATCCTGCACGCAGTCGGCCATCTGGCTGGCCATAAAGCGGCTCCAGATCAGGCGGTAGAGCTTGGCGGTATCGCCGCTGATGCTCTGCTCGACCTCGTCGGGGGTCAGCTCGGGCATAGACGGACGGATGGCTTCGTGTGCGTCCTGCGCGGCAGTGGCCGAGCGGGACTTCCACTTGCGCTGCGTGTTGCAGACGTAGTTTTCGCCCCAGCGGCCTGCGATGAACTTTTTGGCAGCGGCACTGGCTTCGGCGGCGATACGCAGCGAGTCGGTACGCATATAGGTGATCAGACCCACGGTGCCGTGGCCCGCAATGTCAACGCCTTCGTACAGTGTCTGGGCGGCGCGCATCGTGCGGGTGGCCGAGAAGCCAAACGCGCGGCTGGCGTCCTGCTGCAAGGTGGAGGTGATGAACGGCGGCGCGGGCTGGCGGCGGCGCTTGCCTTTTTCCAGCTTGGAGATCGTGTAGCTTTTGCCGTCCAGCGCGGCCACGATGGTATCAGCCTGAGCCTTGTTGGTGACGGTCAGCTTTTTGCCGTCGGCAGTCGCAGCCAAGCGGGCCGTAAAGCCGTTTTTGCTGTTGCCCTGCGGGTAGAGCGCGGCGTCGATGTTCCAGTATTCGTCGGGCTTGAAGTTTTCAATTTCCAGCTCGCGGTCGCGGATTAGGCGCACGGCCACGCTCTGCACGCGGCCTGCGGAAAGGCCGCGGCGGACCTTGCGCCACAAAAACGGGCTAAGCTTGTAGCCCACCAGGCGGTCCAGCTCACGCCGGGCCTGCTGGGCGTTGAACAGGTCAATGTTGATGGCACGCGGATGGGCCATGCCCTCTTTGACGCCTTTTTTGGTGATCTCGTCAAAGGTCACGCGGTTGGGCGCGGTGGGGTCCAGGCCCAGGATATTGGCCAGATGCCAGCTGATGGCTTCGCCCTCGCGGTCCGGGTCGGTTGCAAGCAGGACGCCGTCGCACTTTTTAGCTTCGGCTTTCAGCTCCTTGACCAATTTCTGCTTGCCCTTGATGGTGATATACTTCGGCGCAAAGCCGTTGTCCACATCAATGCCCAGCTGGCTGGCGGGCAGGTCCCGCACATGGCCCATGCTGGCCGTAACTTTATAGCCCCGACCCAGGTATTTGCTGATGGTCTTTGCCTTGGCGGGGGACTCCACTATGACTAATTTCGGCATAGGTTAACCTCAACTTAACTTTCTATTTTACAGCGCAACGTAGCGCCGTCCCGGCTGGCTTTGCGCGCCGCCGTACAGTTCCAGTTCGGTGCAGGCGGCCAGCACCCGGCTGGCGGGCAGGCCGGTGGCAGCGGCCAGCTCGTCCACGCCCTTGGGCGTGGGGCCCAGTGCGGCGTAAACAGCCTGCGCATCGGGGCTGGTTTCTTCCGGCGCAAAGGCCGATTGCTGCGGTGCGGCGGCTTCAACAGTCACGCCCATGCAGTCCAACACGTCGGATGCCTTGCTCAACACCCCGGCGCGGCCGGTGCGCAGCAGTTCGTTGGTGCCCTGGCTCTGCGGGCTGTAGATGCTGCCCGGCACGGCCAGCACCGGGCGGCCCAGCCGTTCAGCGTGGGAGACGGTGTTCAGCGTGCCGCTGCGGATGCGCGCTTCGGCCACGCAGAGCACCTCCGACAAGCCTGCAATGAGCCGGTTGCGTGCTAAAAACGTGCCTTTTTGCTTGCCCTGATAGCCGGGCGGGTACTCGCTGCAAACGGCACCGCCGTCTTTTTCAATGCGCCGGCGCAGTTTAAGGTTGGCGGCGGGGTAGGTCGTGTCGATGGCTGTGCCCAAAAACGCCACGGTGGGTGTACCGGCTTCGACCGCCGCACGGTGGCCCTCGCTGTCCAGCCCGTCAGCCAGGCCGCTGACAATGACGGTGCCCTGTTTAGCCAGTTCCTGCGAGAGATCAAACGCAGCCTGCCGCCCGTAGGCGCTGGGGCGGCGGGTGCCCACCATGCCCACATACCGCCGCCCGTTCAGGCAGGCGGAGTCGCCGGTGACGTAGAGCACCAGAGGCATGTCGGACAGGTCGCGCAGCCGGTCCGGGTAGGCGGCATCATCGGGGGTGATGATCTCGACGCCGGTCAGCAGGCAGTGGTCGAGCCGCTCCTCGTAATCGAAAGGGGTCGTGTCGCACAGCTGGGCGGCGGCGTGGTCGCTTAAAAAGTAGGGCGGGGCTTCGCGCCCGGCGCGCAGGGCGTCATACAAAGCCTCGGGGTCGGGGTAAAGCGCCAGCAGGTCCCGGGCGTTCTGGCACGCCGAGCCAACGGCATCCGCCAGCCAGAGCCAGGCCAGTGTTTTGTCCATGCGCTTCTCCCCTCTCCTGCCAGATGGTTCCAGTATATGCAAAAATTATACGTTGCGGAACTGCCACAGCAGCACGCTGCCGGCCACACCGGCGTTCAGGCTTTCGACACGGTCGGTCATCGGGATACGCACAGCCAGGTCGCACGCGGCCACGGTGGCATCCGTCAGGCCCTGCCCCTCACTGCCGATGACCACGCAAAGTCCCTGCGGGAACGTCTGCCCGGCCTCGCCCAAGGGGCGGGAGTTGTACAGTGCGGTCGCTAGGCAGGCTACGCCGCGTGCCCGCAGGCTTTGCAGCGCAGCAGGCAGGTCGGCAGCATGCAGCACCGGCAGCCGCCCGGCAGCGCCCATCGAAGAACGCAGCGTTTTGGGCGAGAACGGCGCAGCGCACCCCGGCCCCAACAGGACCAGGTCATACCCAAAGGCGGCGGCGCTGCGCAGCAGGGTACCCACGTTGCCGGGGTCCTGCACGCCCTCCAGCGCCAGAATATGGGTGGCGGTGTCCAGCAGTTCCACCGGCGGGGCGGGCTGCTCAAACAGCACGAACACACCCTGGCTCGTCTTGGTGCCCGCCAGCTTTTCAGCCACATGCGGGGCGATCAGCGTGGGGTGCAGGCTTTCCAGCGCGGGCGTTTTCGCCATGGCGGCCTCGGTGGCGTAGGCCGTGCGGGGCGTGCAGCTTTTAGCCAGCTCCAGGCAAAGCTTGGGCCCCTCGGCAAAGAACAGCCCGTCCGCCGCACGCTGCTTCTCGGAGTCACGCAGTGTGCAGGCATACTTTACACCTGCATTATCGCGGCTGGTGATCATATCCATTGTAGCGCCCCTCTCCCGTAAAATCAATGTTGTTTTATGAACAGCAGGGGATCTCCCTGCGGGAAAGCCAGCCAAAACAGCCTTTTCCCTCTTTCCCCTTTAAACACAAAAGGACTCACGCGTGCGCGTGAGTCTTTTTGCAAGAATTATTACAGAGCCTTCTTGGCGGTCTCGACCAGTGCATTGAAGCTGGCGGGATCGTGGATAGCCATTTCAGACAGCATCTTGCGGTTCAGCTCGACGCCAGCCTTCTTCAGGCCGTTCATGAAGCTGGAGTAGTTCATGCCCTGAGCGCGAACAGCGTTGTTGATGCGGGTGATCCACAGGTTGCGGAACTGACGCTTCTTCTGCTTACGGCCAACGAAAGCGTAGTTGCCGGACTTCATGACGGCCTGCTTGGCCATGCGGAAGTGCTTGGACTTAGCACCGTAGTAGCCCTTTGCGAGTTTGAGAGTCTTAGCACGACGCTTGTGCGTCATGGTAGCGCCTTTAATACGAGCCATGGTTTATATCTCCTTTATACACTCTTAAGTTAACTGACCTTGCCGCGGGCGATTAGCCGCCGTAGGGCATCATTTTCTTGACAGCAGCCTCGTTGGTCTTGTCGACATACTTGGGCATGCGCAGGCCGCGGGTGAGCTTGGTGGTCTTCTTGGTCAGGATGTGACGGCGCTTGGTCGCATTGCGCTTGATCTTGCCGGAAGCAGTCATCTTGAAGCGCTTCTTTGCGCCGGAAAGGGTCTTGAGCTTCATTTTAGCCATTGTTGTTTCCTCCTAAAGAGTTACTTCTTACTTGTTGGGTGCGGGGGACATGAACATCATCATGCTGCGGCCCTCAAGCTTGGGCTGCTTGTCGATGACGGCCTTGCCTGCCAACGCATCGGCAAACCGCTTGTGCACTTCCAGACCAAGGCTGGTATGTGCCATTTCACGGCCGCGGAACCGGATGCTCACCTTGAGCTTGTGACCCTGCTGCAAGAACTTGGCAGCCTGGTTCACTTTGGTATTGAAGTCGTTGGTGTCGATGTTCAGGGAAAGGCGGATCTCCTTGAGTTCAACCACTTTCTGGTTTTTCTTGGCTTCCTTTTCCTTTTTCTGCATCTCGAACCGATATTTGCCGTAATCCAGGATCTTGCACACCGGCGGCTTGGCCTGCGGCGCGACCTTGACCAGGTCAAGATCCTTGTCGATAGCCATGCGCAGTGCGTCGCGCGGGCTCATAATGCCCATCTGCGCGCCGTCCGCCCCGATCAGGCGGATCTCTTTGTCGCGGATCTGCTCATTGATTTCCAGTTCCTTGGAATTGCTGTTGCTGGCGATTGGAACACACCTCCCACAAGTGTATGATAAATGATAAAAGCGGCTGCCATAAAAGCAGCCGCCGAACATACGTAGTTGCGCACGAAATGTACGTATCTGGTATGACCCGGAACTATTCGTTCACAAGGTGAGCCGACGGCCTACTGCCGGTTGCTGCTTTTTTTACAGGCAATAGTTTACCACACAAACTGTGCCTTGTCAAGAGATTTTTATGCTGCGTATGATTTTAATTTTTACGCTCCCTGTTTTCATCTTGTCAATTTAAAGGCATATAATTTGTGCATATCTATTATATAATTTTACATCGTTTCCGGTACGCTGACTTTGAACATGGTCAGGATGTTGCGGATGACGCCGCGCACGGCGAGGCACAAGGCGATGCGGCCCTGCTGGACAGCGCCCTCGGCATCCATGATGCGGCAGGCGTTGTAGAAGCGATGGTACGCCGAAGCCACGTCGATGCAGTAGCGGGTGATGCGGGCGGGGTCGTATTTGTCGGCCGCAGCCACGATCTCCGCCGGGAAAGCAGCCAGCAGGCGGATCAGGGCCTGCTCGGCGGGGTCGGTCAGCACAGCGGCATCGACACCGTCCACACCGTTAAAGGTAATGCCCTCGCTCTCGAGCTTTTTCAGCACCGAGCAGATGCGGGCGTGGGCGTACTGTACGTAGTAGACGGGGTTCTCACTGTCGTTGCGCACAGCCAGGTCAAGGTCAAAATCCAGGGTGGAAGAGCTTTCGCGCTGGTTGAAGAAGAAGCGCGCGGAATCAATGGGCACCTCGTCCAGCAGGTCGGTCAGGGTGATGGCCTTGCCGGTACGCTTGCTCATACGCA
>ERZ827117.1215-NODE-1215-length-20973-cov-4.695573_pt1 | contig 20973 bp, 17 predicted proteins | sample MGYA00519920_ERZ827117 | MGnify/ENA primary metagenome ERZ827117 (study PRJEB31778, sample SAMEA3449260) | human gut metagenome | biome: human gut; feature: human-associated habitat; material: faeces | place: United Kingdom | collected 2010/2012 ...
TGGCAATGCACAGCTCGGTAAAAACATCGCTGACCTGGCAGCACTTGGAGATGGCGACGCTTGCCACGCCGCCGCAGCCGATAACAAGAACTTTGCTCATGATGGTACTCCTTTGTATTTGAAATTTATAATAGATCCTTACTTTTCCAGCGCCAGCAGCAACTCCCGCAATACTTTGCAGGCCGTCGCGGTGGAAACGCCGCTCTGGTCGAGCATGGGGGCCAACTCGTTTACATCTGCGCCGATAATGTTCGCTTTCGTCACGGTGCGAATGGCCCCAAGCAGCTGCAAAAAGCTGACGCCGCCCGCTTCGGGTGTGCCCGTGCCGGGGAAAGCCGACGGGTCCAGGCAATCTAGGTCGATCGTCAGATACACGGGCACATCGGTCTGGCACAGCCAATCGGTCAGCTCGGCCAGCCCGGTAAAATCAAACTTGTGCATGTCGGTGTGCCGCGCGGCAAACTGAAACTCTTCCCTATCGCCGCTGCGGATGCAGAACTGGTGGATGCGCCCGTCGCCAATTAAATCGTGGCAGCGGCGCAGCACGCAGGCGTGGCTGAGCTGTGCGCCGAGATAATCGTCCCGCAGATCGGCGTGGGCGTCGAAATGCACGATGTGCAAGGCAGGGTATTTGCGCACGGCCGCGCGCACCGCGCCTAACGTAACAAGGTGCTCGCCGCCCAGCAGCAGCGGCAGCTTGCCGTCGCGCAGGATCTCTGCCGCGCGGGATTCAATGTCCACAAGGGCACTTTCCGACGAGCCGAAGCAGAGTTCCAAGTCTCCGCTGTCAAAGACATTGCCATCGGTCAGGTCCTTGTCCTGATAGGGGCTGTAGGTTTCCAGACCGTAGCTTTCGTGCCGCATGGCCGCAGGGCCAAAGCGTGCGCCGGGACGGTAGCTTGTGGTGGAATCAAACGGGGCACCGTACAAAACGATGCTGGCTGTTCGGTAGCTGCTGTCGCAGCCGATAAAATTTTCTACATTGCGATGCAGCATTAACGCACCTCCACTTCCCGCAGCATTTCTTCCAGAAAGGCGGGCAGATAAAATGCCCCGACGTGCAGCCGGGAGGTGTAATAGCGGGTACGCATGTTCAGCGCGTTCCACGCGGCGGCGTCCATATCATTGATGGGATGATATTTTTTGCTGGCGAAACCGAACAGCCAGTACCCCGCCGCAAACGTCGGGATGTGCGCCTGATACACCTTGCTGATGGGAAAGGTGCTGGCAATGCGCTGGTGGCTGCGCTGCATGGCAGTAGCATCCTCGGCATAGAACGGGCTGCCCTGCTGGTTGACCATAATGCCGTCTGCCCGCAGGGCATTATAACAGCTGCCGTAAAATTCGCGGGTGAACAGACCTTCCGATGGGCCGAAGGGATCGGAGGAGTCCACGATGATGAGGTCGTATTCGTCCTCACACTTGCGGATAAATTTCAGCGCATTCTCATAGTAGATATGCACGCGGCGGTCGTCCATGCGGCAGGCGTTGCCGGGCAGGTAGGCACGGCAGGCTTCGATGACCTGGGGGTCCATCTCCACCAGGTCGATGCGCTCTACGCGGTCATAACGGGTCAGTTCCCGCACCACGCCGCCATCGCCCGCGCCGATGACCAGAATGTCCTTGGCATTTTTGTGTACCGACATCGGCACGTGGGTGATCATCTCGTCGTAGATAAACTCATCGCGCTCGGTCAGCATGACGTTGCCGTCCAGCGTCAGTACGCGGCCAAACTCCGGCGTCTCAAAAATATCAATGCGCTGATAATCGCTCTGCTTGGAGTAGAGCTGGCGGTTGACCCGAATGCTGTGCTTGACGTCGGGGGTGTGAAACTCCGAAAACCACATTTCCATTGCAAATCCTCCCTGTCAGGCCAGCACGTTCAGGCGCAGGATGTCGGGATCTTCCGGTCCGGTCATGCTGCAGCCCTTGGCCTTGGCGTACTCGATATAATCCAGAATTTCGGCAGTGATGCGCTCCCCCGGTGCCAGAATCGGGATACCCGGCGGGTAGCACATGACGAACTCGCTGCACACCATGCCCTCTGTCTCCCGCAGGGGCAGGCTCTTTTTGGGGGCGTAGAACGCCTCCTGCGGGCTGGCGGCGACCTCGGGGTCGATGTATTCCTGACTCAAAAGGCCTGCGCCGTCGGTGTGGTAGCGGCGCTTGATCTCAGCCAGCGCACTGACAAGGCGCTCAACCTCCTGCGGGCGGTCACCGATGGAGAGATACGCGAGAATGTTGCCGATGTCGCCGAACTCGATCTGAATATCGTACTCGTCACGCAGAATGTCGTAGACCTCAATGCCCGCAAGGCCGATGTCCAGTGTGTGAACGCTCAATTTTGTCGTATCAAAGTCAAAAACGGAGTTGCCGTTGCAAAGCTCTTTGCCGAAGGCGTAGTACCCGCCCACGGCGTTGATCTCCTCGCGGGCATACTCGGCCATGTCGGCCACCTGGTGGAACACCTGCCGCCCGCGCAGTGCAAGGTTGCGGCGGGAAATATCCAGGCTCGACATCAGCAGGTAACTGCCGGAGGTCGTCTGGGTCAGGTTGATGATCTGCCGCACATAGCCCGCGTGGACGTTGGGGCCGATCAGCAGCAAACTGGACTGGGTCAGGCTGCCGCCGCTCTTGTGCATCGAGACCGACGCCATATCCGCGCCCGCCGCCATGGCGGAGACGGGCAGCCCGCCGCCGAAATAAAAGTGCGTACCGTGGGCTTCGTCGGCCAGGCAGAGCATCCCGGCGTCGTGGGCCATCCGCACAATGGCGCGCAGGTCGCTGCAAATGCCGTAGTAGGTGGGGTTGTTCACCAGCACGGCCACGGCGTTGGGGTGCTCGGCAATGGCCTTGGCCACCTGCTCCCGCTTCATGCCCAGGCTGATGCCCAGGCGGTTGTCCACTTCCGGGTTGACGTAGACCGGCACCGCGCCGCAGAGCACCAGCGCATTCAGCACACTGCGGTGGACGTTGCGCGGCAGAATGATCTCATCCCCGCGCTTGCAGGCGGTCAGCACCATGCTTTGCACCGAGCTCGTCGTGCCGCCCACCATCAAAAACGCGTGGGCTGCGCCAAACGCATCGGCGGCCAGCTCTTCCGCTTCGCGGATGACCGAAACCGGGTGGCAGAGATTGTCCAGCGGCTTCATGCTGTTGACATCCACGCCGACACACTGCTGGCCCAGAAACGCGGTCAGCTCCGGGTTGCCGCGGCCGCGCTTGTGGCCCGGTACGTCAAAGGGAACCACGCGCATCCGGCGGAAGTTCTCCAGCGCTTCATGGATGGGGGCGCGGCGCTGGTCCAGCCGGGTGCGCTTTGCTTCTCCGTTCATTTTTACCTCCGTTCGCGGTCCCTTTGCAAAATAAAAAACGCAAGCCATGCACATAGGTGCAGACTTGCGTTTGTTTCAGCATAATTTTGTGCAGCCCGAATGCCCCCGGTACTGCACCGAGAGAACGTTCTGCATGATTCAAAAAGGCTGAGCGTGTCAGAGTCTATATAGCAATTACACTTTTACTACTCTCAGGGTCGAAGCGCCATTCGGTGTGCAGACCATCGAGCGAGGTGCGCTGACTGCTAAGAGAAAAGCGGAGAGAATACTGTATGTATTCTCGAGCATTTTCTCGACGCAGGCGGCGTGCCGCAGCCGATGGGATGCGCGCCGGAATGGCACTGAAACCCTGTTTTATTGACCGTTTCACAAGTCTGCACGCAAAAACGTGCAATTTCATGGTTGTAAAGGAACCAACTTATAAAATTTGAGCTTTTAACTCAATCAATAAGGCAACCCAAGTTGCCGATCGGCAGTGGACCCGGCTGTCCGTATGGCCTTAGCCCCTATTGGGCGGTCCGTAGGTAAATTGCTTTGAAAAACTCTTACAAACTCGATTCGTCTTTCAAAATCGAAACAAAGTATAACATAGGGAAATCGCGCTGTCAATGTTTTGACGCATATAATTTTCTGCAGTGAGGTTGAGCAGTAATTGTGTTCCTGTCATTCGCCTGAAAAGTTGACCACTACGGCGCAGCTGCCCCGCAAAATGCCAGAAAAGCCTGTTGTGACAACCAACAATTATTTTTTCTGCAAATGGTCAGGACGTGTTATTAGGTTAGCGCATTGTCAATAAAAGGAGAGTTCACCCTGTAAAAGCAAAGAAAAATTTGCACGATGCTATTGACACGAGTAACCACGACAGGTATTATAATAGAAACGGATATGCAAGCGGCGGTTGACGATGTGTCAATGCGCGGCCGCTGTGCCCGTGGGGTGAAGAAATGGGAGCGAAACAGGATCATGGACAGAAAAGAGACATACAGCCGCCCGTAGCCGGCAGAATGTTTGACCTGCGCCCTGGATGCCGGTGAACTGCTGCTGGCATACGGTGCTGAGGTCAGCCGCGTGGAGGATACCATCCAGCGGCTGGAGCACGTCTGCGGGTTTGAGCAGGTGGATGTTTTTACGATCACGTCCAGCATTGTGGCAACCGTACGTCTGCCGGATGGCGAGGCCCTAACCCAAAGCCGCCGCATCAAGGCGCGTGTCACCAATCTGGGCAAAGTGGCCGAGATCAACGCCCTTTCCCGCCGCTTCTGTGCCGGGCTGCTCACGCTGGCCGAGTTCCGCCAGGCTGTGCAGGATGTCCGGGATGAGCGCCCGGCCCCGCCTTGGATGGAACTGCTGCTTTATATGGTTATCTCGTTTTCGTTGTCCGTTTTCTTTGGCGGCACGCTGGCGGATGGCGTTGCAGCGTCGCTTTCCGGCATGGTGCTGTTTGCCATGATCCGTATGAGCGCCACCTTGCAGATGAACAGCCTGCTGCAAACCGCGATTTGCAGCGCCGTCACTGCGCTGGCCGTGCTGCTGCTGGTGGGTGCGGGCATCGGTGTCCACCCGGACAAGATCATGATCGGCAACATTATGCTGGTCATCCCCGGCATCCAGCTGACGACCTCGCTGCGCGACATGATCAACGGCGACACCATCAGTGGCCTTTTAAACCTGAGCGAAGCAATTTTAAAAGCCATCTCGGTAGCACTGGGCTTTGCGCTGGTGCTGCTGGCAGGGGGTGTGTGACATGCAGCCGGAATTTGTACAAACCAGCATGGGCATCATCGGGTCCTTGGGGTTTGCGCTGCTGTTTGGCATCCGCGGCACAAAGCCGCTGGGCTGCATCGCGCTTGGCAGCGGTATCGGCTGGATCGTCTACCTGGTCAGCGTGGCCGGGGGACACGGCAAAGCATTTGGCATGCTGGCGTCCAGCCTAGTCATTGCCGCATGCAGTGAGATATTGGCACGTGTCATCAAAACGCCGGTCATTCTGCTGCTGGTGCCAATGCTTATCCCCGAGATCCCGGGCGGCGACCTCTATTATACGATGTACAGCCTGGTCGAAGGCGACACCGACAAATTTGCCTCTCTGCTCCAGCTGGTGCTGGCCGAAGCCGGTGCCATCGCGCTGGGCATTATCCTGGCCTCCTACGCGGCGGGCCTGGTCAACAACATCCACCGGCATGTGCACCCTACGGCGCACAGCCCCACGAGTAAGAAATAAGGAAAAAAGTATGGGTAAAAACGCAACCAGAAACGATGTAGCCAAGTTGGCGGGGGTTTCCCCCGCGGTGGTATCTTACGTCATCAATAAAACCAAATTTGTCAGCGAGGAAAAGACCCGCGCGGTGCTGGACGCGATCAAGGAGCTGAACTACCAGCCCAACCTCTATGCCCGCAGCTTAAAAACCAACCGCTCGATGCAGATCGCCTTTGTCTGCGACAACCTGCGCAACGACTGGCTGGAAATTGCAGAGAAAAAGCTGGACAAGCTGGGCTACAATGTCTCGCACTGCTACAGCCGCGACGGTGATGATTTTATTCAGTCGCTGATCTCCGGTCGGTTTGACGCCGTGTTCATGATGTCCAACCGCTATAAAGCCGAGCAGCTCAACCGCATTGCGGACGCGGGCATCCCGATGGTGCTGTACAAAACGCGCGACTACAGCCATCTTGAACCGAATATTGCGGCGGTGGCCCCCAACCTGTACAGCGGTGTGGAAAAAACCGTCAACTATCTGGCGTTCCGCGGCCACAAGCGCATTTTGTTCGTGCCGCCGCTGCGTTATAACATGCACATCAACCGTGGCTACCGCGAGCGCGGCTATCGTGATGCGCTCGAAGCCAACGGCATCCCCTACGATGAGCGTTACGTCTGCACAAACGCTGACACGATGGAAGGTGTGCTGTCCCACGTGTTTGATATGGTTTTCAGCAAAAGCAAGGATGAGCGCGCGACGGCGATCATCGCGGGCAACGATTTTATTGCCGCGTCCATCATGCAGTACGTCAAAAAACTGGGCATGAAGATCCCAGACGATCTGGCCGTGGTGGGCACAGACAATACCTATATTGCCGAGATCGTCTCGCCGACGCTGACGAGCATAGACTTCTCGAAAGAGGAATTCTCCCAAAAGCTGGTCGATACCCTGATGGCGCTGCTGTGCGGCGAAAAAGCAATGGATCAGTACATCCCCGTATCCCTCTGCGTGCGCGAGAGCGCGTAGGGCGGCAGCAGACAACAACTTTACCCAATACCCCTCCTTCTTATAAATTTACGGACAGGCAGCGGCCCCGGGACTTCAGGACGGTCTAGGGGTCGCGGCCTGTTTTTGCGTTTGCTTCCGGTTTTGGGATGCTGAAAATCAGAAACATGACACGTGTAACTCGATATGCTATCATACAGACAACGAAAACACAGACACCCGAATTTAAGAGAGCAAAGGAGGTACAAATTTAAAAGAACTGTTCAAACAGGAACCCAAAAAAGCAGGAAAAGCTTTTTCTGAATAAAAGTTACACGAGACACTCAAAAAACACATGAAACGGACTGCAGAGAAACAGTCCACGCTTGAAAGGAGCACAACACCATGGCAAAGAAGATTTATGAAGCCTGCCGCCGCCTTCTCACCACCTGCGCCAACTGCCAGCCTGATGAGAACATCCTGATCGTCACCGATACCGACAGCCTGGAGATCGGCATGGCCCTGTGGGATGCCGCCGAGGAGTTCCCCAAAAAGACGATGGTCATGATTTAGGCAGGAGGTTTACTGCATTATGACTCTGGAAAATATCTCCAACATTGATGGTCTGTTCGCCGTTATCCTCAGCGGCGAGGCCGAGAAGTAATTTCCGCCATTCTCTCCATACGTTCTATATCGCAAAATCCGCCGCGTCCTGCTCCCCCAGCAGCCGCGGCGGATTTTGTTGTTTAGATAAATACAAGCCCGCAGGGCCCACCGCATGAATGCGGTGAGCCCTGTGAGCGTTATTATTTAATAAGTATGCAATCAATCCCGGCTGTAGAGGTCGCGGGTGTAGACTTTTTCGGCGACGTCGGCCAGCTCGGGGGCGGCGCGGTTGGCAAGGATGACATCGCAGGTAGCTTTGAAGCGGGCCAGGTCCTTTTCTACGCAATCACCGTAGAAGGTGTCCGCCTTCAGCGTCGGTTCGTAGATGACCAGCGGCACGCCCTCGGCACGCAGACGGCGCATGACACCCTGAATGCTGGACTGGCGGAAGTTGTCACTGCCGGCCTTCATCGTCAGGCGGTAGATGCCGACGGCTTTCGGCTCGCGCGCCAGCACCTGCTCGGCAATAAAGTCCATGCGGGTGGCGTTGGAATCAACGATTGCTTGCATCAGATTCTGCGGTACATCGTTGTAATTGGCAAGCAGCTGCTTAGTGTCTTTGGGCAGGCAGTAGCCGCCGTAACCAAACGACGGGTTATTGTAATGGCTGCCGATGCGCGGGTCCAGGCAGACACCGTCGATGATATCGCGGGTGTTCAGTCCGCGCACCTGGGCGTAGGTGTCCAGCTCGTTAAAATAGGCCACGCGCAGCGCCAGGTAGGTGTTGGCAAACAGCTTAATGGCCTCGGCTTCGGTCAGGCCGGGGAACAGTGTGTCCACGTCCTGCTTGATGGCTCCCTGCTGCAACAGCGCGGCAAAAGCATGGGCGCGCGCGGCAAGGGCTTCGTCCCCGGCGGGGCAGCCGACCACGATGCGGCTGGGGTAGAGGTTATCGTACAGGGCGTGGCCCTCGCGCAGAAATTCAGGGCTGAACAGAATATGCGGGTTGCCGAATTTTTCGCGCACTGACGCAGTATATCCAACCGGTACGGTGGATTTGATGATCACGGTCGCATCCGGCGCATACTGCCCGGCCAGCGCCAGCACGGCTTCGACGCTGGAAGTATCAAAATAATTCTTTTTGGGGTCGTAGTTGGTGGGGGTGGAGATCACGATGATATCCGCGCCGGTGTAGGCGGCTGCGGCATCGGTCGTGGGGTGTAGATTCAGCGGCTTTTCGGCCAGATACTGCTCAATTTCCTTATCAGCAATGGGGCTTTTGCGGGCCGCCAGCAGGGCTACCTTTTCGGGCAGGATATCTACAGGCCATACCTCGTTGTGCTGGGCCAGCAGCACACTGATGCTGAGACCCACATAACCAGTACCGGCAACGGCGATTTTCATAAACAGGTGCTCCCTTAAACGTAATATATATATAAGTATAGCATGGAACGGGCCTGCCCGCAACGGTTTTTCACAGGATTTCCCCTTGTACCCCGGGCCAAAATGCGATATAATACCTATGTTTACTACTTTGATTTCTGCCCACGGAGGTTTACCCGATATGAAACGTACCCGTACTCTTGCCCTGCTGACCGCGCTGGTTTGCCTGTGCGTGTCGCTGACGGCCTGCTCCCCCAAAGAAGTGCTGAAAAGCGCGATTCTGAAATCTACCACCGCCCTGGGTCTGCGCCAGGAGACCACCGACGAGGACGAAGTCGACAACCTGACCTACGCCACCGCTGGCGGTGACGTGACCTTCCCGGAGGCGATGGACTCCACCGCGTCCAAGCTTGTTACCGAAGTCGACGGCGACACGATGTATGTAGCGTTCAACGGCATCCAGAACCGCAGTACCGACTATTTTGTTGCCGGGTCTGACAGCCTGACCGTCACCGGCTACGCCACCACCGAGTCCACCAACGAGAACTTCCAGACCTTCAAGGTCGCGCTGTGGGAGCTGTCCGACGACAAGACGGCGACCAGCTATCTGATTGGCTCCACCACCTATTACACCACCGACGGCAGCTGCTACCAGTACAACATCTCCGGCCTGACCCCTGGCAAGCAGTATAAAATTTATATCAGCTACGATTCCACCCGTTACTACATCACCGGCGGGCTGAAGGTCGAGGGCCTGGGCAGCGAGGAATTGACCACCATCGAAACCGAAAACAACGTCCAGTAAATGTAAAACAGTACCGCCCGCGCCGCGCTAAGACGGTCCGGGCGGTTTTGTTATGGAAGGAAAAGTAACGTAAAGGGAAAGTTTATGAAAAACGTACAACTGCACAACACCCTGCTGCTGATGGGGGCGTCCTTTATCTGGGGCACCGCCTTTGTGGCACAAAGTGTGGGGGCTGACTACATGGGGCCCTACACGTTTCTGGCGAGCCGCAGCTGGCTGGCCTGTGTATTTTTGCTGGGACTGATGGCCGTGCTGCGCAAAGCGGGCAAGACCAATCCTGCCGCTGAGCCGGGCTTTTGGCAGAATCGCAAGGTGCTGGTAAAGGGCGGTGTGTTCTGCGGTACGGCGTTGTTTGCGGCCTCGGCGGCGCAGCAAATTGGCATTGGCACCACCAGCACGGCCAAGGCCGGGTTTATGACGGCGTTGTATGTGGTGCTGGTACCGGTGTTCGGTGTGTTTTTTGGCCGCCGCCCCGGCGTAAAGCTGTGGTGCTGCGTCGCCGCCAGCGTAGTGGGGCTGTATCTGCTCTGCCTGGCCGGGCACGATACACTGAGCCTGACCGGCGGTGAATGGATGCTGCTGGGCTGCGCGTTTTTGTTCTGCCTGCAAATCATGCTGGTGGACCATTTCAGCCCCCAATTGGACGGCATACAGCTGAGTTTTGTTGAGTTTTTTACGGTTTCGGTGCTTTCTACCGTGTTTATGCTGCTGTTTGAGCACCCGACTGTTGAACAGTTCCGCCTGGCGGCAGTGTCCATCGCTTACTGCGGTATCATGTCCAGCGGCGTGGCCTACACTTTGCAGATCGTCGGCCAGAAAGCGCTGGACCCCACCATTGCCAGCCTGGCGATGTGCCTGGAAAGCGTGTTCAGCGCACTGGCCGGGTGGCTGATTTTGGGCGAGACACTTTCGACCACTGAGCTGTGCGGCTGTGGGCTGATGTTTGCGGCTATTGTAGTCAGCCAGCTGCCGGATCGAAAGAAAACAATTTGTTGATTTTCCACTTGCTGGCAGCGGGCGGATGGAACCATCCGCCCGCTGCATGTTCCCCTACAAGGAGTTTTGTATGAACGACCTACGGTTACTTTTTCGTTATGGCAAGCCCTATCGCCGGGATCTTTGGGCGGCAGCGGGGCTGATCTTTGTCGAATGTATCTTTGAAATGGTGATCCCGGTCCTGATGTCCACCCTGGTGGATGAGGGTGTGCCCAACCATGATATGGGCATCATTCTTCGGCAGGGCGGGCTGATGGCCCTGTGCGCGGTGCTGGCGCTCATCACCGGCCTGCTGTACGCCCGGTTTGCGGCCCGGTTTGCCAACGGCTTTGCAGCCGAACTGCGCCTGGCCGAGTATGCAGCCGTGCAGAAATTCGACTTTGCCAACCTCGGTCATTTTTCGTCGGCGTCCCTCGTTACCCGCATGACCACCGACGCCACCGTATTGCTCAACGCCATCAATGCGGGGCTTCGTCCCTTTGTGCGCAGCCCGGTCATGCTGGCTATGGGGTTGGCCATGGCGTTCCTGCTCAGCCCGAAGCTGACGGTTGTTTTTCTCGTCACAACGCCGATCCTGACTATCCTGCTCACCCTCATCGTGCGCAAGGTCGGCCCGCTGTACGGCCGCCAGCAATCGGCTGTCGACCATCTGAACAGCCGCATCCAGGAATCGCTCACCGCCATCCGCGCCATCAAGGCATTCGTGCGCGGCGACTATGAAAACGAGCAGTTCGGCGCTGTCAACGCCGAGCTGAGCGACGCCAGCACCGAAACATTCCGCAACGCCGTGCTCAACCTGCCCGCGTTCCAGACCATCATGTACACGGCCATCGTCTGCATCATGTGGTTCGGCGGCGGCTTCATCTTGCAGGGCGAGATGAGCGTCGGTCAGCTGACGGCCTTTTTAAGCTATGTTTTGCAGGTGCTGAACTCGGTCATGATGTTCTCGGGCGCATTTTTGCAGATGACCCGCTCACTGGCCAGCGCCCGCCGCATCCGTGAAGTGCTGACTGAGCAGCCCGACCTTGCCAATGCCGCCAAACCGGTGCAGACCGTGCCAAACGGGCAGGTTGACTTTGAAAATGTCAGCTTTAAGTATAACGCTGCGGCGCAGAAAAGCGCGCTGTCTGACATCACATTGCACATCCCGGCCGGGGCCACGGTGGGCATTATCGGTGGTACCGGCGCGGCCAAGACCACACTGGTCCAGCTTATCCCCCGTCTTTACGATGCCACCGAGGGCACCGTCAAGGTCGGCGGCCGCGACGTGCGCGACTACGACCTGACCGCCCTGCGCGATGCCGTAGGTATTGTGCTGCAAAAGAACCTGCTGTTTTCCGGCACCATCCGGGATAACCTGAAATGGGGCAACCCGGACGCTACCGAGGAGCAGCTCTGGGACGCCTGCCGCGCCGCTCACGCCGATGAGTTCTTGAACCGCATGCCTGACGGCCTGGATACCGACTTGGGGCAGGGCGGCGTCAATGTCTCGGGCGGGCAGAAGCAGCGCCTTTGCATTGCGCGCACGCTGCTTAAACACCCCAAAGTGCTGATTTTTGACGACTCCACCAGTGCCGTGGATACCGCCACCGAGTCCGGCATCCGCCGCGCGCTGGCCGAACTGCATGATGTGACCAAACTCATCATCGCACAGCGCATCTCCTCGGTGCAGAGCGCCGACCTCATCGTGATTCTGGACGATGGCCGCCTGCACGCCGTGGGCACCCATGCCGAACTGCTGGCAAGCGACACGATCTATCAGGAAATCTACCATTCCCAGATGAAGGGAGGCGACCCTGATGACGAATAAAAAGAAAGTCACCGGCGGCAAACGCCCGCGGAACCTGCGCCGAACGCTGGGGCAGTTCAGCGCTTATCTGGGCCGCCACCGCATTATGATCGGGCTGGTGGCACTGCTGGCCGCCATCAGTGCGCTGGCGGCGCTGCTTGGCACCTATATGATCCGCCCCGTCGTAAACGGCCTGCTGGAAAATGGCAGCAAAGCCTACCTGGCCGGGGCCGTCGGCTTTACTGCCTACATCTATATCGTAGGTGCGCTGTCTACACTGGGCTACACGCAGCTGATGGTTCGCGCCGCGCAAAAGGTCTTGCAGGAGATCCGTCAGGACCTTTTTGCCCACTTGCAGACCCAGCCGCTGCAATATTTTGACACCCACCGCAACGGCGATCTGATGAGCCTTTTCACCAACGATGTGGACACGATCTCCGACGCACTGAACAACAGCTTTGCCATTGTTATCCAGACCTTTATTCAGGTCGTGGGCACGCTGATCATGCTGTTTATCCTCAACTGGCGGCTTTCGCTGCTGGTGGCTGTGGGCTATGTGGGTATGTTCTGGTATATCAATTTTTCCACCCAGCACAGCCGCGCCTACTACGCCAAGCAGCAAAACAGCCTGGGAGAGCTGGACGCCTATATTGAGGAAATGATCGCCGGGCAAAAGGTCGTCAAGGTGTTCAACCACCAGCAGGCCGACCTGGCCGGTTTTGCGGCCCGCAACGAAAAGCTGCGCCAGGCCGGTACCGGCGCGCAAAGCTACGCTGCCACAATGATCCCGGCGGTAGTCAGTATCGGCTATATCAACTATGCGGTCATCGCCGTGTTGGGCGGCCTGATGGTCATGAAAGGCTGGACTGACCTGGGCAGCCTGGCCAGCTACCTGGTGTTTGTGCGCCAGACCACGCTGCCCATCAACCAGCTTACCCAGCAAGGCAACTTTTTGCTGGCCGCGTTGGCCGGTGCCGAGCGCATCTTTGCCGCCATGGAACAGCCGCCCGAGGTCGACGAGGGTACCGTGGAACTGGTGAACGTGCGCGAGAATGCCGATGGCACCCTGACTGCCTGCCCCGAAACGACCGGCCGTTGGGCCTGGCGGGATTCCGCCCACCCGGATGTGGCGCTGGAGCCGCTGCGCGGTGATGTTCGTTTCCACAATGTCAGCTTCGGCTACACGCCGGAACGGCTGATCTTACAGGATCTTTCGCTGTATGCCAAGCCCGGGCAGAAGATCGCCTTTGTCGGCTCGACCGGTGCCGGTAAAACGACCATCACGAACCTCATCAATCGCTTTTACGATGTCACGGCCGGGTCCATCACCTACGACGGCATCGACGTACGGCTCATCCGCAAAAATGCGCTGCGTTCGTCACTGGGCATCGTTTTGCAGGATACGCACCTGTTCACCGGCACCGTGGCGGACAATATCCGCTTTGGCAAGCTGGACGCCACACAGGAAGAGATCGAGCGCGCGGCGAAAATCGCCAACGCGGACTCGTTCATCCGCCGTCTGCCACAAGGGTATGACACGATGGTCACTTCGGACGGTGCGAATCTGAGCCAGGGCCAGCGCCAGCTGCTGGCCATCGCGCGTGCTGCCGTGGCCGACCCGCCGGTGCTGATTCTGGACGAAGCGACCTCAAGCATCGACACCCGTACCGAAGCGCTGATCGAAAAGGGCATGGACGGTCTGATGGAAGGCCGCACGGTGTTTGTCATCGCGCATCGGCTTTCCACCGTGCGCAACGCCGATGCCATCATCGTGCTGGAGCATGGCCGCATCGTAGAGCGCGGCACCCACGACGAACTGCTGGCCCAAAAGGGCGAATACTACCAGCTGTACCACGGCATGTTTGAATTGGCGTAAGCTTTGCTGGACTGTCTGCCTTTTTCAAAAAAAGTTTTGCAAACCTGTTGACTTATGCTCCCGGTTGTGCTATTATACTATAGCACTCCGAAATGCGGAGCATATATCGCGGGGTAGAGCAGATGGTAGCTCGTCGGGCTCATAACCCGGAGGTCGCAGGTTCAAGTCCTGTCCCCGCAACCAACAAAAGCTCGTTGAAACGACAAGTTTCAACGAGCTTTTTTCTACATTATGGCAAAAATGGTAACCATCTGGTAACTTTGACCCCAAAATGACCCCAAAACGGAAAAATGACTGCGCCCGGACGGCTGAGATTTTCAACCGTCCGGGCGTTTTTTGTGGATAAATCTTGCTGAGTGGGCAGGTAAAAATAGGAGCGGTCAGTCCGCCGATATTGAGATTCTGCTCTGTATCACTTGTGGTGAAATTCGGCACACTCGTCACAAAAGAATATCTGTCATAAGCGGGGGAGTCTTTTGCGCGGCGGAAGCAAAATAGTCCGGGAACTGTTCCAGCAGGCCCGTTTTTTCAATGTTGATCTTCTGCACATGGTTCAGCAGCTCTTTGCGCAGGGCATCAGTATTCCCAATACGGATATACTGCAGCATAACTTCATGCTGGCAGACCGCACCGTAAAAAGTCTCTGTGTTGCGGGTTGTCAATACACGCAGACGATTGTAATGACTGTTGGTATTGATAATGGTTTCCCAGCTTAGATCCTGTTCTGCTACATCGAAAAAGACTTTGTGGAACAGGTTGTCATAGGACAAAAAACTCATGGAATCACCAGCGTCATAGCAGGCTTTTTGCTTGACAAGCAGCTTATCAAGTTCATGCAGATCCGCATTGGTAAACTTCTCCATAAAAAGGGGAATAATTGCGACCTCCAAGCTTTCCCGCAAAAAACGCTCCTTTTCTGCGCGGACAAGATCAATCAAGGAGACCATTGTATTCTTCTGCGGGGCAATCACCACGAGATCTTCCTTTTGCAGGCGAATAAAAGCCTCACGCACAGGGGTACGGCTGACGTTCAGCTTCTCGGCCAGCTCCTGGGTGCTTACCGTGGTGCCGGGGGCCAATTGAAGATTGGCAATATTTGTTTTAATAATGTGGTAAACATTTTCGCGGATCGAGTTATTCTCAGCGCGGGTCGATACGGAAACCATAGCGGGGATACTCCTTTGTAAAAAAAATGATGCTAGAATGCTAGTATATGATTTTCTGATGATCGTATTGTAACATAGATGATGTTGAAAAAGCAACATCAAATCACAAAGGCTTGGCAGGCGTGTGCAAGGAAGGAATGTGACAGAAGCCGATAGGGTAAAGAAAAGAAAGTTGCGTTAATACGAAATATATGGTCGCGCTGCGCATGAAAGATACAAAAATGGAACGGATGATTCAACACTAAAATGTAACGGATTTCGGCATCTCGACTAAAAATGGGTACAATTTTTGGAATAAACGATGAAAAAAACTGGAAGTATTGACGAGAGGATGGTGATGTGCTAGAATGCAGTCAATGAAGCTGACATGCAAGCATGTGAGCAGGTCAGACAAAAAAGAAAGAAGAAAAAACGGAGGTAAACACAATGAAAAAGTTACTCGCTCTTATGACCGCTGGTGCAATGGCTCTGAGCCTGGCCGCCTGCGGTGGTTCTGCTTCTTCCACGGCATCTTCCGCAGCTGATTCTACTGCAGATGCTTCCTCTACGGAAGAAACCTCTTCTGCAACTCCTGCAGCGGGTGGTAAGACCTATAAAATTGGCTTTACTGACAACTACAATGGCAACAGCTATCATCAGTCCATGGAAAAGTACATGCAGGAAGCCGCAGATAAGCTGATAGCTGATGGCGAGATGGGTGAGTTGACCATTGTGGAAGCTAACCAGGATGCCGCCAGCCAGATCTCCCAGATCGAGGACTTCATCACCCAGGGTTATGACCTGATCGTAATCGACCCCTGCTCCACTAGTTCTCTGAACAATGCTGTGCAGGAAGCTGTTGACGCTGGAATCCCCTGCCTGATTATCAATGATGGTCCCATCGACTTTGAGAATGATCTGGTCTATCAGCTGAACTTCGACTTTGTTGACCTAGCTAAGACCCTGACCGAGCGCGTCTGCGAAGAAATCGGTGGCAAGGGCAACATCATTGAACTGCGCGGTACGGCCGGCACTACCTGTGACACTGATATGCATCAGGGCGTGCTGGATGCACTGGAAAAATATCCCGATGTTAAGGTTGTTTCTGAAATCTACACCGACTGGACCGGCTCCAAGGCTCAGACCGAACTGAACTCTGTGCTGCCTACTCTGGATCATGTGGATGGCCTTGTCACCCAGGGAGGTGACGCCTACGCTGCTGTCCAGGCGTTCCAGTCTGCTGGATACACCGAACTGCCTGTCATCGCCGGTGATAACCGCGGTTACTTCATCAACTGGTGGAACAACGAGGCTCCCGAGGGTTACTCCACGATTTCCGGTGCCTGCAACCCCTGGGATGGCGCAATGGCTATGTACATCGCTGTCGATATCCTGAACGGTGAAGAAGTTGCCAACAACATGAACTGCCCATTCGGCTACATCACTGCTGACAACGTGGGCACCTACACCGATATGGCTGATGAGGACGTTGCCGCTACTACCTATGATTGGGAAACAATCCGCTCTGACATTGAGAAAAAATGATATAGTCTAATGTAGTCCTGCTTCTGAATGCCTGCGGGCGTTGCGTCATACGCCGTGTGCATGTGACACAGCGCCCGCTCTTTTTATTGCAGAAAGGTGAAAGACCATGGATACGCCAAACAAAAAAACAACAGCGCTGCTGCAGCAGTTTCTGAATGCTGCTTATACAGTGGATATGAGCCATCCGATGGAAGCTGGCATGCCCAACTGGCCCACCCAGCCGCCGTATGCTTATGTGGACATCAACCGCCTGGATTGGGGCTATGGCTCTTTCCATCGCGGGGTCAGTTTCAGTGAACATACCGGTACGCATATGGACGCCGGTGCCCACTTTGTGGCAGGTAAGCCGACGATCGATCGGGTTCCTGCGACCCAGATCATGGGTCGTGGTGTGAATGTGGATGCCACGCAGACACCGCCCCGGGGCGATTACCCCCTCAGCGCTTTGAAACAATGGGAAGCGAAACATGGCGAGATCCAGGAGGGTGACATCGTATTCTTCCGCTTTGGCTGGGACGATAAGTATGGCATCCAACCGGAGGGTAAAGAATTCTACAGCGATTGGCCCGGCATTTCTACCGAAGTAGGTGAGTACCTGCGTGATAAAAAGGTAAAGGCTGTCGGCACAGACACCATGGCATTGGATGCAGACGGTACGGATTATCCCTGCCACGGCATTCTGCTGGGAAGCGATATCAATATTTTAGAAAATGTGAACAAGCTTAAGGAGCTACCGCCTTTCTTTGCGGTCATTGGCTTACCCCTTGCCTTTAAGGGTGGCTCTGGTTCTCCGGTACGGCTGATCGCATTCCTTGATAAATAATATAAGGAGGTGACGAATTTGAAAAAGCAAGAAAATCAGATGCCGTATCTTGAACTTTCCCACATTGATAAGTTCTTTGGCGTGACTAAGGCACTGCAAGATGTCAGCCTGAAACTGTACGCGGGAGAAGTCATTGGCCTGATCGGCCCCAACGGCGCCGGTAAGTCTACCCTGATGAAAGTCATGACCGGCGTTTTGCAGCCCACCCATGGCGAAATTTCTGTGGAAGGCGTGAAGCAGGAACATTACAGCGTCAAGACCGGTAAGGACATTGGCATTGCCTGTGCCTATCAGGATTTGTCCCTTTGCACCAATCTGAGCGTTTTTGAGAACTTCGCACTGCTGAACGTCAGCCACAGCGCTGCTGTGGCGGCTGGCTGGCGAAGCAATGCGAAAAAGCAGGCCCAGGAACTTCTGGAAAAATATTTCCCGGGCAATAACATTGATGTTACCAAGACCGTAGGTGAGTTGAGTTTGGCGGATCAGCAGATCGTCGAGATCTGCAAGACCCTGATGACCGAAAACCTGCATATTCTGGTACTGGACGAGCCGACCAGTGCGCTGTCTACCGATAAGGCCAACCAGCTGCACGAAGTGGTACATAAGCTGAGCAGCGAGGGCGTAGCAGTCATCTATATTTCCCACAAGCTGGATGAGATCGGTAAAGTGTGTGACCGCATCGTTATGCTACGCAATGGTCAGAACGGCGGTGAGTGGGACGCGGCTGAAGTTACCCAGGCAGATTTGATCAAGTTTATGGGCAGCGGTGAGCGTAAACATGCCGGTGCCACCAAAAATACGTCCGTAGGCGAGACGATGGTCGAGATCAGCCACCTGACGAACCATGTACTGAACGATGTGAACATGGTGGTGCATAAAGGTGAGATTGTGGGCATTTCCGGTCTGGCCGGTTCCGGTCAGCAGGAACTGCTGCAGGCAATCTACTCGGCACGCAAGCATATCGGCAAGGCTGGCAAAAACGGTGTCAAGCTGAACTCCACAATTGCTTATGTTTCCGGCGATCGTACCAAAGAGGGCGTGTTCCCGCTGTGGAGCATCAAAAACAATATCCTGGTTGCCAACTTTGACCGTGTAAAAGGCAAGCTGCTTCTGGATAAGAAAAAGTGCGATGGTTCGTCCCAGGAGTGGTATGACAAATTGAAATTCCGTGCAGAGGGCATCGAAAGCAACATTATGTCCCTGTCCGGCGGCAACCAGCAAAAAGCGCTGATCGCCCGCGGTATTGCTTCGGAAGCCGATATCATTATCCTGAATGACCCCACGGCGGGCGTCGACATCAACACCAAGCAGGATATTTACGACCTGCTGGAAGAAGTCAAAAAGCTGGGTAAGGCCGTCATTCTTTACTCCACAGAAGACGCCGAGATCGAAATCTGCGACCGTGCCTATATCATGCATGACGGGGCAGTGACCGAGGAATTGGTTGGCAACGATATTACAGTGGCCAACATCGTTATGGGATCGTTTAAAAAGGTTGCTAAGCGCCAGACTGCGGAAAAGAAAACCAACCCCCTGCAGAAGCTGTTTGCTTCTCGTCTGACACTGCCGGTACTGACGATGCTGCTGATTCTGGTGGCAAACGTAGCCAACAACCCGAACTTGCTCAGTTACACAGGTCTGCGCATGAAAGTCAGTTCCACCATGCCGCTAATCTTTGCAGCATTGGGCCAGATGTTCATTGTCCTGTGTGGCGACTGCGATATGGGCAACGGCTATTCCATTGGCCTGGTCAATGTGCTGGTGGGTATCCTGCTTACGGGCAGCCCGTTCGTGGGATTTGTTTCGTTGCTAATTTTTATCGCAGCTTACATGGGTATGGCAGCGCTGATCCACCTGCGCAATATCCCCGCAATCGTTGTTACCCTGGGTGCACAGTTCGTCTGGTACGGCTTGGCATTGATTATTTGCCCCACACCAGGCGGCAGCTGCCCGGAATGGCTCAGCAACTTTATGCGCATCAAGACCCCAATCATTCCGTTCCCAATTCTGCTGGCTGTACTGGCTGGCATGATTTGCTGGTTCCTGCTGTTCCGTTGCCGCTATGGCATGGTGCTGCGCGGCATCGGCAATAACCCTAACTCTGTGGAACGTTCCGGTTGGAACTATCTGACCGCTAAAGTTACCAACTACGGTCTGGCAGGACTTTTTGTGGTGCTGGCCGGTATGGCTTACACCTCTACCAGCAATGGCGCCGATGCCAACAGCTCGGCAAACTACTGCATGATGTCCATCGCAACGGTCATTCTGGGCGGTTGCGAGATGGCTGGCGGCGTGGCGGAACCTATGGGTGTAGTGGCGGCTGCTGTTGCTATGAACTTGATCAACTCGCTGCTGACGGCCATGAAAGTGGACTCCAACTATCAGACGGCAATTATCGGTCTGATTCTGATTGCTGTTCTAGCTGTCAAACATTTTGCACATCGGAAGGAGGCCGCAGGCAATGAGTAAAGTAAAAGAGTACATTTCCAAAAATGCCTTTATCTGGCCAGTGGTCGGTTCTGTACTGCTGTATATTGCCATTACGATCGTGACCGGAAAGTTCAATCTGGCCGTGTTAGTCTCCGCTTCCAAGCTGTGCACTTTTGCGCTGCTGTTGGCTTTGGGACAGATGGTCGTTGTCACCAGCGGTAACGGTGCCATCGATCTGTCGCAGAAATATATACTGACACTGACGGCTTATGTAGCCAGCGCTGCCATGCGCGGCAATGTTATCGTGGGCCTGATCGCCGCCATCGCGGTTGGTGCGCTCTGCGGTCTGATCAGTTCCTGCATCAACCTGTACCTGAACGTCCCCGCTATGATCACCACGCTGGCCACCGGTTATCTGTTCTACACGGTCATCCTGGTGGTGTCGGCCAAATGGCCCAGTGCACCGGTCAGCAGTTTTGTCAAGTTTGTTAATGGCAGCGTTCTGGGCCTGAACAACATGACCATTGTCTGTATCCTGGTGGCAGTTGTGCTGTGGTTCCTGCTTTATCGCACCAAATATGGCATGAACCTGCATGCAGTTGGTCAGAAACGGGAAGCAGCCCGCCTGGCTGGCATCAATGTCAATAAGGCGGTCATTACGGCATTCGTGATTGACGGTGCCCTGTGCGGACTGGCCGGCGCCCTGTGCGGTGCTTTCTGCGGCGGTGCAAACCAGGATCTGGGCACGACCTACTTCCTGCCCAGCGTAGCAGCAGCCTTTGTAGGCGGTACCAATGCAGCCGGCGGCAAGTCCAGCGTGGTTGGCGTCAGCGTAGGTGCATTGATGATGACCCTGATGTCGACTTTCCTGAATGCCGCCAAGCTGGATGTTGGCTATCAGCGCTTGATCCAGGGTGCATTTCTGGTGTTCCTGCTGGTGCTGGCAGTGTCTGATGCAGCGAAGAAAAAGTAAACTTACCATTTTGCAGAGGTGTATAAACATATGAAAGCAGTTCAGATCGTAAAGCCCAATGATCTCCGCATCATTGATATGGACA
>ERZ827117.1231-NODE-1231-length-20722-cov-3.569555_pt1 | contig 20722 bp, 20 predicted proteins | sample MGYA00519920_ERZ827117 | MGnify/ENA primary metagenome ERZ827117 (study PRJEB31778, sample SAMEA3449260) | human gut metagenome | biome: human gut; feature: human-associated habitat; material: faeces | place: United Kingdom | collected 2010/2012 ...
TCCGATAGCGCGGGAGGCCCGGCCCAGGGGGCCCGCCCCCTGGGAACCCCAAAGATGTGGTCGAGGAACGAAAAAGCTAAAACGTGCAGGAGTGCTGCACGTTTCTTCACGCTTTTTCGTCCTTCTCCGATTGACCCCTCCGGGGCCAAATCTTTCTCTACTACCCGTTCTGTAGGGGCCGATGCTCGCCATCGGCCCGCCACGGGTAGACGCTAATTTGCATGTAGGCCGTAGGGGGCGGCGTCCTCGACGCCCCGTGCAATCTTGCGCTGCCGCTCAACTCCCCGGGCGCGCACTGCGCGCCCCTACGCCCCCTTACCCATTGGTTCCGTAAGGAGGGGGCTTGCCCCCTCCATGGCACCTCGCAATAATCGCAACCCTGCAACGGCCCCGCAAAACATCCATTACAACTTATATAAAATCCTCTTTGTACCCTTTTATTTTCCCCCTCAATTTGCTATACTAATACCGTATACCAACCAAAAGGAAAACCATGCCTATGAAAAAGTTCTGCGCGGTGCTGTGCACCTTTGTGCTGGTGATCGTGCTGGGGCTGCCGGTGGCGGCCGAGGGGATCAACGGCTCGGCGGCGGATATTGCGCCGGATATCCTGGCCCCCGCCGCCTATGTGGTCAATCTGGACACCAACATTGTGGTCTACGAGAAAAACAGCGAGACCCCGCTGCAAGCGGCCAGCCTGACCAAACTGATGACGACCCTGCTGCTGCTGGAAAACTACCAGGACCAGCTGGACACCATCAGCTTAACGGCCCCCAGCTATATCTACGACCTGATCTGGGAAAAAACCACCAACGCATCCACGGCGGATATCCGCAAGGGCGAGACCCAGACCCTGCGCAATCTGCTGTACGCCATGATGCTGCCCAGCGCCAACGAGGCCGCCTACATCGTGGCCGACTATATGGGCGGCGGCAGCATCGACAATTTTGTGGCGATGATGAACGAGGAAGCCGCCCGCATCGGCTGCACCGGAACCACCTTTGCCGACCCCTGCGGCCTAGACACCAACAACGTCACCACCGCCCGCGATGCCTACCTCATCCTGCGCGCGCTGACGTCGTACGATATCTTTGCCACGGTCGTGGCCACCCCCACCTACGATATGGGCACCAACGACCGCTACGTCACCCCCGGCACCTATATCCTGCAAAGCACCGATAAAATGCTTTACGAGGGCAGCAGCTATTACCGCTCCTACGTGCGCGGCGGAAAGACCGGCAGCCTGGGCGAGTGGCAGAACTTTGCCGGGTGGCACACCCAGGACGGCGTCAGCTATATCAGCGTAGTGCTCAATGTCCCGTACGAGGCTGACCCCGACGGCGCCCGCCCGGCGCTTGTGGAAACGGCCAAGCTGATGGACGTGATCTTTGACTCGTTCACCATCGCGGCGGCGCTTGACCCCACCCAGCCCATTACCGAGATCCCGGTGGATTACGCCACCCAGTCCGATACCGTGATGCTTTACCCGACTGACAATATGATGACCCTGCTGCCCAAGGAGGGCGGCGCTGCGCTGACCGAGCAGACCTTCAACCTGCCCAGAAGCGTCGCCGCGCCGGTCAAGCAGGGGGACGTGGTCGGCACCGTCACGCTGACCATCGAGGGGGAAGTCATCGGTACGACGGACCTGATCGCCGGCAGCGATGTGGCCCGCAATCAGGTGCTGTACACCATCGCCCGCGTGGGCGAGTTCTTCTCCAGCACCTACTTTAAAGTTGTTGTTATGCTTACGATGATCGTCGTGGCTGTGTACGCGTTCCTGTTCATTCTGGCAGCACTGGGCGTACTGAAGCCGCGCAAAAAGTCGAAGCATAAGAAATAAGAAATAAGAAATAAGAAAACTTTGGAGGAATAACCATGTTAGACGTAAAACGCAACCTTACGACCATGACGGATTTCTACGAGCTGACCATGTCGGCCGGCTATCTCGACGAGGGGTATGTAGACAAGATCGCCGTCTTTGACATGTTCTTCCGCCGCGTGCCCGATGGCGGCGGCTACGCCATCATGGCGGGCCTGCAGCAGTTCATCGACGCCGTCGACCATCTGAAATTTACCAAAGAGGACATCGAATATCTGCGCTCCACCAACACGTTTGACGAAAAGTTCCTGACGTATCTCGAAAACTTCAAGCTGCACTGCAACATCTGGGCCATCGAGGAGGGCATGCCCATCTTCCCGCAGGAGCCCATCGTTACGGTCGAGGGCCCGGCCATTGAGTGCCAGCTGCTGGAGACCCTGCTGCTGGTCACCTTCAACCACCAGTGCCTGATCGCTACCAAGGCCAACCGCATCGTGCGTTCCGCCGCTGGCCGCCCGGTCATGGAGTTCGGTGCCCGCCGTGCGCAAGGGTATGACGCCGCCTACTTCGGCGCGCGCGCGTCCTACATCGGCGGCTGCGGCTCCACCTCCTGCGTGATGGCTGCCCGCGATTTCGGCATCCCGGCCTCCGGCACGATGGCCCACAGCTGGGTGCAGATGTTCCCGTCTGAGTACGAAGCCTTCAAAAAATACGCCGAGCTGTACCCCGACGCCTGCGTGCTGCTGGTCGATACCTATAATGTGCTGCGCCACGGTGTGCCCGATGCCATCAAGGTATTTGACGAGGTCCTCAAGCCGATGGGCAAGCGCCCCAAAGGCATCCGCATCGACTCCGGTGATATCGCCTACCTGTCCAAAAAGGCCCGCAAGATGCTGGATGAGGCTGGCTACCCCGACTGCACGATCTGCGCGTCCAACAGCCTGGACGAGTACATTGTCCGCGACCTGATCCTGCAGGGTGCCCGCGTGGACAGCTTTGGCATCGGCGAGAACATGATCACCGCCAAGAGCGACCCCGTGTTCGGCGGCGTGTACAAGCTGGCCGCTGTCAAGGAGGATGACGGCAGCTACACCCCCAAGATGAAGCTGTCTGAATCCGCCGAGAAGATGACCATTCCCTGCCTGAAGAAAGTCTGGCGTATCTACGACCAGGACGGCAAGGCCATGGCCGACCTCATCACGATGGCCGATGAGCAGGTCGAGACCCAGCACGGCATCACCCTGTTTGACCCCATCGAGACTTGGAAGGAATGCACCTACGTCAACTGCACGGCTCGCTGCCTGTCCACCCCGATCTACGAGAACGGCAAGCGCGTCTATCAGTCCCCGAGTCTGGACGACATCAAAAAGTTCTGCAAGGCCCAGGTCAACACCCTGTGGGACGAGGTCAAGCGTTTTGAGAACCCGCACCGCTACTACGTTGACCTCAGCCAGAAGCTGTGGGATACCCGCAGCAGCCTGCTGAAGAAGCTCTCCAAGTAAAACATTACAAATTGGTTACAATGCACCCCTCCCGCACATACTATAGCGGGAGGGGTGTTTTGTATGTTGGAGCAGTTTGTACTGTTTGCCCTGGGCGGGGCCGGGTATCAGGCCGTCGAGCTTGCCTGGCGCGGTACCACCCACTGGACAATGTTTGCCGCGGGCGGGGCGTGCCTCTGCCTGCTGCAAGCGCTGGCCCGGCGGCGCAGCCTGCCGTTGGGGGCAGCTGCCCTGTGCGGGGCTGCCGCCGCCAGCGGGGTAGAGCTGGGCATTGGCCTTGCCTGCCGCCATGTGCTGCATCTGGCCGTCTGGGATTACAGCGCCCAGTGGGGCAATGTGGCCGGGCTGGTCTGCCCTCTGTACAGTTTTTACTGGTTCGTGCTCTGCTTTTGGGTGTTGCTGGTGCTGCGCGGGGCCGAAAATTTGCTTGAAAGACCGATTTATCGTATCGCAAAACGGGTCACAGAGCCTTAAAGTCCAAATTATAGTACTCGCTATCCTGTATAATAGAAGCATAACAAGCAAACACACAGGAAAGGCGGTACACACCATGACCCAGCAGTTTCGTTACGTAGCAGGCCACATCGAAGTTTATTCTGAGCAGGGCGAGTTCCTCTTCTCGGCCGACACCATGCAGGAAGCATGGGAAGAGTTGTCCGCGTAACGCGCACAGATGCAACCTAAAAATGTACAATATGCTGAAATAGTTTAAAATATACAAATAACTTTTGTAAGTTTGTACAAAATGCACCTTGCAAAAGACGGACTTATCGCATATAATAAAGACAGAAAAGGAAAAGGTGATACCGCGAAGGGCCAAGGCCCCGCAGCAGCGATATCACCCCACCAAAGACCCGCCGATAACGGAAAGGAGATGGGTTGTATGTTGAAGCTGCACACGTTAGCCGAGTGGATGTATGGTTTTCTGGAGCCTGCCCCGCCGTACGGCCTGCCGGAAGAAATGTATAACGACGTGATGCCGTCGGGCATTCATCGCTATAACCGCTATGGTGATGGGATGTAAAACGTAAAGCTGCGCGGTTCCCCCAAACCGTACAGACCCGCGTAAAAACCAAAACCTCCCAGCAAGCAGCCGCCCGGTGCCAATGTGCAAGCGTTGGCACCGGGCGCTTTTTGTCGTTCCGCTTGCAATTTTGGCCCAAAGAGCGTATGATATATACTGTCCTTTTATGACCAAACACAATGGGAGAAACTTATGAAACTCATCACCTTTACTGTGCCGTGCTACAATTCGGCCGCTTATATGAGCCATTGCATCGAGACCTTGCTGCCCGCTGGCGAAGACGCCGAGATCATCCTTGTGGATGACGGCTCCAAAGACGACACCGGCAAGATCGCCGATGAATACGCCGCCAAATACCCCACCATCGTCCGCGTGATCCATCAGGAGAACGGCGGCCATGGCGAGGGCGTGAATCAGGGCATCCGCAATGCCACCGGCATGTACTTTAAGGTCGTCGACTCTGACGACTGGCTCGATGATGATGCCTTGGCCCAGGTCATGGACGTGCTGCGCGCCCAGGTCAGCGCCGAAAAGCCCGTCGACCTTGTCATGGCCAACTACGTCTATGAGCATGTGGCCGACAACACCCGCAATGTGGTGGATTACACCGGCATTCTGCCCGAGGGCCGTGTGTTCAAGTGGAGCGAGATCGGCCACTTCCCGCCGAACAAAAACATCCTGATGCACAGCGTCATCTACCGCACCGAAGTACTGCGCAAGTCCGGCATGGTGCTGCCCAAGCACACGTTCTATGTTGACAACATTTTTGTCTACCAGCCCTTGCCCGAGGTCGAGACCATCTACTACCTCAACCTGGATCTCTACCGTTACTTCATCGGCCGCGACGACCAAAGCGTCAACGAAAAGAACATGATCAAGCGCGTTGACCAGCAGCTGCGCGTGACCCGCATCATGATGGAAGCCGTCGACGTTTACGCGCTGCCCGTCACCCAGGACAAGCTGCGCGCCTATATGCTGAATTATTTCTCGATGATGATGGCAATTTCCAGCATCTTCCTGACGCTGGACGGCAGTGCCGAAGCGATGGAAAAGCGCAGGCAGCTCTGGGCCGACCTGAAAGCCCACGACGCCCGCCTGTACCGCCGCTGCCGCCTCTCGGTAGCCGAGGCCTGCAACCTGCCCGGCTGGCTGGGCAGCAAGCTGAGCATCGGCGGCTACCGCATCGCGCAGAAGCTGTTCAAGTTCAACTAAGAGGTACCCATGCAATACAAAACGATTTTATTCGATCTTGACGGCACGCTGACCGATTCTGCCCCCGGCATCCTCAATTCGGTGCGGTACGGCTGCCGCAAACTGGGTCTGCCTGTGCCCGACGATGCCACGCTGCGCCGCTTTCTTGGCCCGCCGCTGATCGACTCGTTCCGCAATCTGTGCGGGCTGAGCGCCGCCGATGCCGACCGCGCGGTGGCGGCTTTCCGCGAGTATTTCCCCACCAAGGGCATTTTTGAAAACGAGGTCTATCCCGGCATCCCCGCGATGCTGGCTGACCTGCACGCCCGTGGCTGCCAGCTGGTGCTGGCCACCAGCAAGCCCGAGGAATACGCCCGCCGCATCATGGCGCACTTTGATCTGGAGCCGTATTTTACGGCTATCTGCGGCGCTACCCTGGACGAGACCCGCACCGACAAGGCCGAGGTCATCGCCTACGCGTTGGAAACGATTGCCCTTACCGACAAGACCGGCATCGTCATGGTCGGCGACCGCGAGCACGATGTGGTCGGCGCAAAGAAAAACGCCTTGCCCTGCATCGGCGCCCTCTACGGCTACGGCCCCCGCGAAGAACTCCGCTCCGCCGGTGCCGCCGCAATCGCAGATACCGTGCAAGATCTGCACCGCATGCTGACTGCCTAAATTGCAAAATAAATTGATGCCGTAGGGTCGGATTCCATATCCGCCCCTACAACCTTACCCACACAACAACCCCCCGGCTCACGCAACTCTCACGCGGGCCGGGGGAAAATTATTTCTTATCCTGATCGTTATAATACAAAAACCACCACCGCAGCACCCAGGCAATGACAAACGCGGCGGCCATTGCCAACAGGGCAGCACCATCCGGCCACAGGGGCGTATCGCGACCCGCAAAAAACCACAGCAGCACCACACACAGCCCCAACACCATCGGCCCGGTATTGTGCAGCAACCGCTGCACACGCGCCCGTTTGGGTGTTACATCCACGTCCAAAACGCCCGGGTCGCAGACCTCGCACCGTATGCGCAGCACGGGGATGTGACTGCTGTAAGCCGAGTACCGAGTGGCTTTGTATTCGATGCCGTCCAGCATAAAATGCGGCGTCATGCTTTCGCGGATGATGGTGATATCCGTGCTGCTTTCCTCGGCCCAAGCCAGCAGCGCCGCCGTAAACTCGCGTGGCGTGCTTACGGCCAAATCGGGTGTAAAGGTAAAGCTGCGTTTATGTTCGGCGGCGGCTACCTTGCGGTAATCATCCACCCAGCCGGTAAACCAGCCGCCCGCCGGGGCAGGGGAGTCCATCCGGGCCAGGCAGGCATCCACATCCAACTCTGCCGCCGTTCGGTCGCCGGCGGCCAGCTCCGTGCAGAAGGCTGCGGCCGCTGCCAGCTTTTGCTGCTCGACCTCCAGCTGTCGGCGCTGGCGTTCGGCAGCCTCGGTCAGCGGCAGCGTACCGCTCAACACCGCGCGGATATTCTCCACTGGCATATCCAGTGTGCGCAGCACACGAATCAGTTTCAGCGTCCGAACATCGGCATCAGTATAGATACGGTAGTCGTTCTCTGGGTTGCGCTCCGGGGCCAGCAGCCCCGCCTGCTCATAGTAGCGGATGTTCCGCGCCGATACGCCCGACGCATCCGCTGTCTGCGTGATGTTCACAACATCACGCTCCTTTCCCGGTCATCGTACACCCTGCACCCACTGGAAGGTCAAGGCTTTTCCCGAAAATAAGCGACAACTTATAATATTTTGATTTCTACAGTCCGCCCGCCCAGGTTCTCATAAATTCTGTGGGACACCGACAGCACCGTGCGGCCCTCGGACGCCCGGCGCAGGGCGTCCAGGACGCGGGCTTCGGTCTCGGCATCGAGGTTGGCGGTGATCTCGTCCAGCAGCAGCACAGCGGGGTCGGCGGCGGCTGCCCGGGCGATGGACAAAAGCTGCCATTCGCCCTGCGAGAACATGCCCTCGCTGCACACGGTATCGTACCCGTCGGGCAGCGTGCGGATGGCTGTGTCGATGCCCGCCAGCTGCGCGGCGTTTTTTGCCATCTCGGCAGTAATTTGCGGGTCGCCCAGCGTGATCTGATCCAGCACCGTGCCGGGCACGCGGGCAAAATGCTGCTCCACACAGCTGATGCAGGTGCGCCGCTCGCGGTCGGTGATGTCCGCCACCGGCACGCCGCCGATCGTCACGCTGCCGCTCTCGGGCGGGTAGAGTCCCAAAAGCAGCTTGAACACCGTGCTTTTGCCCGCACCCGTGCGGCCGATCAGCGTGACCTGTTCGCCCTGATGCACGGTCATCGAGAAGTCATTCAGCACCTGCTTTTCGCCATAGCCAAACGTCACGTGCGCCAGCTCCACGTCGCCCCGCGCGGCCTTTTGCCGCTCCCCGGGGATGATCCGCTCGGGCTGAGTCAGGAACGCATCAATGCGCTTGACGCCCGCCATGGCGGATTGGATCGTCTGGATCTCCATGCCCAGACTTTCAATCGGCGTAAAAATGCGCGATATATAGTTGATGATCGCCACCGACGTGCCGACCGACATGCCGAACAGCGTCAAAACCGTTGCATTGCCGGATGCCGAAAGCAGCATCACAATGGCGACGACCACGGCATTCAGCAGCAGCACGACGGGGGAGTAGATCGCATCGTAAAAATTGGTGCGCTCCATGGCGGCGTAGCCGTCGGCGATGCGTTTGTCGTAGCGGCGCTCCATGTAGGCTTCCGTGCCCAGCGCGCGGATGGTGCGGATGTTGTGCAGCGTTTCGGGCACCTGGCCGGAAACAGCGGCCACGGCGCGGCGGTTATCCAGCTGCGCGGCCAGCATCCGCCGCTGCACATGGCGGGTAAATACCGCAAACAACGGCAGCACCAGCAGCAAAATCAGCGCAAGGCCGGTGTTTTTAACAGCAATCACCGCCATGATGGAGAGAATGCGGCACGCATCCGCCACCATGCTGATAATGCCCGAGGTGAACAGCGCTTCCACGGTGTCCACATCGCCCGAAAACCGCGCCGCCACCTCGCCGGGGTTTTGGTCCACCAGCGTGCTCGCGGGCAGCTGCGTCAATTTGTGCGACATTTCGGACCGCAGCGCGTGGGTCATTTTCTGCCCAAACAGCACCAGCAAACTTTCCTGGGCCGAGGACAACACCCCCTCCAGCACCAGGCTGCAAAAATAAGCAAGCACGGCCCAAAGCGTCAGCGGCAGGCCCGCCGTCAGGCCGTCAATGATGCGCGCCAGCAGCAGCGGCGGCAGCAGGGATGCCACAACAGACGCTGCAACGCATAAAATAGTGCCAGCCGTCAGCACGTGGTGCGCCCGTGCGGCCATGCGGATGGCGGCAAACACGCCGTTTTTATTCCTGCGCTTCATGCTGCGGTCCTCCTGTCTGGCTTTCGTACAGCTGGCGGTACGCCGGGGCGGCGGCCATCAGTTCCTCGTGCGTGCCAACGGTCGTGCGGCCGTCCTCCATAAACACCACCTGCTGCATCTGCGGGAAATGGTACAGCCGGTGGGAGATCAAAAATACGACCTTGTCCTTCGCGTAGGCCTGCAAATTGGCAAACACGGTGTCCTCGGTGCTGCGGTCCAGCGCCGAGAACGGGTCGTCCAGCACCAGCACCGGCCGGGGATGCGCCAGCGTGCGGGCCAGCGCCAGCCGCTGCGCCTGTCCGCCGGAAAGCCGCACGCCGCCGGAACCGATCACGGCGTTCAGCCCGTTTTCCATCGCCCGCACTTCGCCGTCCAGCGCCACGACGGCAAGCCATGGCATGGCGTCCTGCTCGCTGCCGCAAAGCACATTGTTTTGTATCGTATCAGCGCTGAGCTCGGGGTCATGCCCTAAGTAGCCCACGGTGGCCGAGATCTCGCGCGGGGTCAGCGCGGCAAACTCCCGCTGCCCGAACTGCACCGAGCCGCCATAGGGCATCTCACACAAAAACACACGGCCAAGGGTGGATTTGCCACAGGCGACCGGCCCCGTCACGCCGATGATATCCCCCGGGTGCGCCGTCAGCGTCAGGCCCGAGAAGATAGGCTCCTCGCCATAGGCAAAGGAGAGGTCTTGCAGCTTTACGTCGGCAGGTGCGGGGATGGCAAGCGGCGCAAGCTCTTCCGGCAGCTTCATCAACGGCTTGATGCGCTTCCACGAAACCTCGGCTTTCTGCACCGAGTTGAACAGCTTCGCTACCTTGGACGACTTGACCGTCAGCTTGGTGAAACAGGACAGGAAGGTCGTAAACGCCGCAATATCCCACGTGCTCCACCCGGTACCCAGCACGTTTTTGGCGCCGAACCACAGGATGAACAGCACGCCCGCTTCGGACACTGCCAGGTACAGCGGCGGAAGGGCCGACTGCCATACGTTGCTGCGCACAGCGGTTTTCTCGTAGGTGGTCAGCACGTCCTCGTACCGCTGCTCGCACGCGGTCTCGCAGCCGTAAATACGGTAGGTCGCGGCGTTCTGGGCGCGGTCCAGCGTGGCGGCACGCAGCGCACCGGCAGCCTTTTTGTAGGCCGCACCCTCGCGCTGCACGGGCTTTTTCATCCGGGCGGCACACACGTAGGAGACCGGCGTAAACAGCAGGCAGAGCAGCGCCAGCCGCCAGTCATACACCAGCAGCATGACGGTATAGCCCGCCAGTGCCACGCCGGTGTCAAACACCTCGGTCGTGAACTTGCGCATGCCCTCTACGCAGTCGTCCACGTCAGAAATGGCCTTGGTCATCAGCTCACCCGCACCCTCTGTTTCCAGCGCGGCGCGGCTATGGCGCACAAGGTTGGCGTAGAGGATGCCCTTCATCCGGCGGTTGATGTTGTTGGCAAAGCGGCGCACGTAAAAGCGCTTGAGGAACCGCGCGGCCTGCACCACCAGCGTGACGACCACATAGGCCAGCACCAGCATGGCCATGGCCGCCGCGGTGGCGCTGCCGCCCAAAATGTCAGCCAGGCACTGGGCCAGCCGCCCCTCAAACCACGGGGTGGCCAGCAGGCCGATGTTGTACACAAGGCCCGAGACCGTCACCAGCGCCAGCGGCAGCCATTCGAGGCGAAAGTAGGAGCCGATTCTGTCCGGCTGAAAATTTTTGTCAAGCTTCATTGGTTGCATCCTTCTCCCCAGCTGCTGTGAACTTTGCCGAATCGTTGTCCCTACAACCATTATGAACTGTTTTGGGCACTTGTCAAGTTTCCGCCCATGAAAATCAAAATACCCATACCATCTTTGCCCGTTTTGTGCTATACTTAAATATATTATGGTTTAAAGAAGGGTTCCTGTTATGTATCAGATGGGTGACAGTAAATTGGAAGTCCGCGAACTGCTTGTCAAAGCGTTCGCCAGCGCGTGGGAGGCCGGGGACAAAACGGTCGACCGCGATACCTACATTAACAGCAGCATCAACGTGATCGACTCTTTGCAGGTCGGCCCCGAGATGATCTATGGCGAGGAAGGCCAGGGCCTGCTCGAAGGTGAGCTGGACCACCTGCCCGACCTGCTGCGTGCCGACGGCGCGTGGGTCTATTACGAGGTCCCGGCGGAAAACTTCTTCATCCTGACCTGGATGATCGACGCCGAAAAGGCCGCCGAGAAGGTCGCCTCGCTCAAGGACGAAGAGGGCAGCCTGGCCTGTATCGTCGATCTTTCGCAGGAGTGGCACCGCGCTTAAAGCACCGCAAATCAGGGAAAGGGGGAAAGCACCATGAGCCGTGACGGCATCTATCTGCCGCGGGATGTCATCGGTCTTTTGCAAACGCTGCAAAACGCCGGTCACACCGCTTATGTGGTGGGCGGCTGCGTGCGTGACAGCCTGCTGGGCCGTACCCCCGGGGATTGGGATATCTGCACCTCGGCCCGGCCCGAGGAAATGCGCCGCCTGTTTGCGGGCCACCAGCTGATCTTGACCGGCGAAAAGCACGGCACGGTCGCGGTGGTTCTGCACGGCAAACCCTACGAGATGACCACCTACCGCCTGGACGGCGACTACCACGACCACCGCCACCCCGACGCGGTGCAGTTTGTTGACGACCTGCCCAAAGACCTGGCCCGGCGGGACTTTACCATCAACGCCATGGCCTACGCCCCGGGCAAGGGCATCATTGACCTGTACGGCGGACGGGACGATCTGGCGGCGGGCGTTATCCGCTGCGTGGGCGACCCTGCCCAGCGCTTTGCCGAGGATGCCCTGCGCATTCTGCGCGCGCTGCGTTTCTCGGCCCGGTTGGGCTTTGCCCTGGACGAAGCCACCGCCGCCGCGGCCTTGCAGGCGCGTGATACGCTGCAAACCGTGAGCGCCGAGCGCATTTATACCGAGCTGGACGGCCTGCTCTGCGCCCCCGGCGCGGGGCCGACGCTGGCAAAGTACGGCGAAATTTTGGCCGGTGCGGTGCCCGAAGTGCAGGCCTGCATCGGCTGCACCCAGCCCGGCCGCTGGCACTGCTACGATGTGTGGCAGCACTCGGCGGTTGCGGTGGAAAAACTGGACCTGCGCGGCCAGGATACCCGCGGTGCGCGGGTGCTGTGCTGGGCAGCGTTTTTGCATGACATTGCCAAACCGCAGTGCCGCAGCGTCGGCGCGGACGGTGCGGCCCATTTTAAAGGGCACAACCAGCGCGGCGCGGTGCAGGCCCGCACGATTCTGCGCCGCTTAAAGGCCCCCGGCTATCTGATCGATGGTGTCACCGGGCTGATCGCCATTCACGACGCCCCGGTCCCGGCGGGGGACACCGCCATTGTAAAAAGTCTCAACCGCTACGGCACAGTATTTCTGCACCGGCTCTGCGCACTGAAATATGCTGACCTGGACGCCCACGCCGATACGCCCGAGGTCAAGGCCCGGCGCGATGAGGTGGCCGCGTTTGAAGCGCGGATGACCGAGCTTTCCAAGACGGCCTGCTACACGATGCGCCAGCTGGCCGTGAACGGCGGCGATCTGATGGAAGCCGGCCTGCCCGCTGGCCCCGCCGTGGGTGCCACCTTGCAGCGCCTGCTCACCGCCGTCATGGAGGGCCGCGTGCTGAACGAAAAGGCCGCCCTGCTGGAATTTGCGCTGAGCTGAAGGAAAAAGGTGAAAAAATGATCTTCGGTATCGGCACGGACCTTTGCGCGGCGGGGCGTATGGCCGAAAAGCTGCAAAAGCCCGCCTTTGTGGAGCATGTCTTTTCCCCGGCAGAGCAGGCCCTGCTGAACGCCCGGGGCGGCACACACCGTGCCGAGACCGCTGCTGCCAATTTTGCCGCCAAAGAGGCTTTTTTGAAAGCCGCAGGCACCGGCCTGGGCGGCTTTGCGCTGGCTGATTTGTCGGTGCTGCGTAAAGAAAGCGGCGCGCCTTACTTTGTGCTGACCGGCCCTGCCGCCGATTGGGCCAAAACCAACGCCCTGACCCCCCACGTCAGCCTGACCCACGAAAACGGCCTGGCCTGTGCGTTTGTGGTGTTGGAGCAAAATATCTAAGCAATTTTGCGGGCGGATATAGAATCCGCCCCTGCGCAGCCATCGCTTTGGTGCTCGCAGGGGCGCATTTCCTATACGCCCGTGGCGGCTCCCGGCCGCCTGATTTACAACCCCGGAAAGGAGGCCCGCCGTGCCAACAAAACCTCAACGCGCCAGTAATCTGGAACTGCTGCGCATTGTCTGCATGCTGCTCATCATCGGCGACCACCTGACCGGCCAGGGCGGCATTGCCGATTATTCGTCCCTGCCGTCGTCGTTCGTGTTCTGCCTCATCGGCTGCGGCTCCCGCATTGCCTGCACGGTGTTTGTGCTGGTGGGCAGCTGGTTTTTGTGCGAACAGGCGTATAAAACCCGCCGCCCGCTCTCGCTCTGGCTCTCGCTGTGGCTGTACACGGTGCCCGTCACGCTGCTGTGCAGGCTGGCCGGGCTGGATGTCTCCCTCGGCGCACTGCGGTGGGCGGCGTTCCCCGCCAGCACGCGCCAGCTGTGGTTCATTTCGGACTATCTGGTGCTGCTGCTCTGCGTGCCGCTGCTCAACCGGCTGCTGCGCGGCCTGCCCCGCCGCGCCCATAAGGGCGTGCTGCTGGTGCTGGCTGTGCCGCTGATCTTGTACCCCACGCTCTTCGGCCAGGATGGTATTTTGGCCGATACAGCGTGGATGTTTCTCTACGATTATCTGTTGGCCGCCTACCTGCGCCGCTGGCCGGATAACCGCCTGTCCCGATTTTTGAACCGCCCTGCTGCGGCCCTTGCGCTTGGCCTGGGTCTGCCGCTGGCAAACACCGCCGTCCGCGCTGTGCTGGAATGGCAGGGCGCGACCGACAGCAAGGCGTTCCAGTACATTGCTTACTATCGCACGGCACTGGGCGCGCTGCCCGGCCTGCTGGCGGCGCTGGCGCTGTTCCACTTTTTCAAAAACTGGGATCTTGGCAGCAACCGGTTTATTAACGCCCTGGCCGGTACGACTCTGGGCGTCTACATTCTGCACCAGGTCCCTGTGCTGCGCGATTTTTTGTGGAACGGCATCTTCCACGCTCAGGCGCACCACGGCTCGGCCGGGTACACGCTGCTGGTCATTGTGCTGACCTTTGCAGGCTGTGCGGCCATCGACGCACTGCGCACCAGACTCATCATGCAGCCCTTGCAGCGCAGCCGCGCCTTTACGGCCCTTTGTGCCAAAGGCGACGCGCTGGCCGCAGAAATCGCAAAACCGAATGATTAAACAAACCTCCTCCCGCTTATACTCTAAGTAAGCAACGAGAGGAGGTTTTTTCTATGGAAGTGCACAGAGGCGAGGTTTTTTACGCCGATCTAAGCCCCGTCGTGGGCAGCGAGCAGGGCGGTATCCGGCCGGTACTTATCATCCAGAATGAGATCGGCAACCGGCACAGCCCCACGGTCATCGCGGCGGCCATCACGAGCCGCCAGGACAAAAACCGCCTGCCTACGCATATCAGCGTCCGGGCCGACCGCTGCGGCCTGGCCAAAGACAGCATTATTCTGACCGAGCAGATCCGCACTTTAGATAAGCGCCGTCTGCGGGAGCGTGCGGGCCGCATCCCCGAGGATGACATGCGCCGCGTGGACGAAGCCCTTGGCGTATCCATGGGGCTGGAAAGCCAGAGCATCCACCCGGACGGCGGTTATTTCTGATGCTCGGGGTCGTCGTCGTCCACGCTGACCGGCACGCCGCGATGCTCCACCGGCGTGGAGAACACGATCTGCGTGCGGGTGCGCCCAAACTGCTGTAAGTGGTTGATGAACTGGTCCAACTCCTGTGTGGTGGCAAACAGCACTTCGATCAGCATACTGTAGTCGCCGGTCACGCAGTTGCACTCCACCACATGGGGGCAGCCTTCAATGTAGGGGTAAAATTCCGGCTTGCGCTGCGGGTCCATGTCCAGATTGATGAACGCCTTGACCATGTACCCCAGCATGGGTGCAGCCACCTGGGCCTGATAGTTCATGATCGCGCCGGAGCTTTCCAGCTTGGCCATGCGGGCCGACACGGCAGGGCTGGATAAAAATACACGGTCGGCGATCTCTTTCAGCGGTGCGCGGGCATCTTTTTGCAGGATGTCCAAAATCTTTCGGTCGATACGGTCCATACGTTCCCCCTAAACTTCCCACTATAAAAACAGACACGACCCCCACCAACGGCGCGTCATTGCACCGCAAGCAGGGGTCGCTTTACTATGTGAAGTATTTTACCATAGAAAAACCAAAAAGTAAAGTGGGAACTGAAAAAAATTAGGAATGCTACAGGGACGTATCTGTAGGGGTCGATGCTCGCATCGACCCGCGGGCGGATGCGAGCATCCGCCCCTACCAATTTGGGCTACTGGTTCCACTCCGGCATATCCGGGAATACCTCCCGTGCGCTGAACAGACGGTTATTATAATACATCTCAAAATGGCAATGGTTCCCGTAGGAATTGCCGGTGTTGCCCACATACCCGATGACCTGCCCCTGCGTGACGGTATCGCCCACATGCACTGCCTGGGCCGACATGTGCGCGTACAGCGTTTTGTAACCGTTGCCGTGGTCGATCTCCACATAGTTGCCCCAGCTTGCGTGCCGGGTGCTGGCCACCACGGTCCCGGCGTCGGCGGCGTAAATTTCGGTGCCGTAGGGCGCGGCAATGTCCACGCCACGGTGGTAGTTGCTGCCGGGCCGCAGGTCGGCCCAGCGGGAAATATGCCGGTAGGCGGGTACGGGCCAGATAAAGCTGCCCGTGCCCAGCTTGCCGATCATCCCGCTTTGCAGCCGTGTGCCCCGGCGGATGATCTCAGGCACAGGCTCGGCGGTGCGGCTCACGTCCAGCACGCGGCTGTCCACTTCCACACCGTTTTCGTACACGACCTCGTAGGTCACAGTCTCGCGCCCCGGTACGCCGGTCTGCACGGTTTCGCTCTTGCCAAAATCCAGCGTGTCATCCTCAACGGTCTGGGTGTCGTAGGCAAGCTCCTGTTCGTACCGCTCCCGGCGGCGGATCTGCACCCGCAAAAGCTCGCCGTCATCGGCCTGCAGCGTCGTTACGATCTCACTGTAGGGGCTGATCGACCCGGTCAGATAGATGCCGTCCACCAGCTGCAAATCGTGCGCAAACACCACGCGGCTGTCGGCGTCGGCGGGGTTCAGGTAAGGGCGGCGCACGGCGGCCAGCAGGGTGCGCAGGTGGTCGCCCTCGGTCGTCACAAACCGCAGCGTGCCATCCATGTAGACGGCGGTGCCCTCTGTGATCTCGCTGCCGCTGGCCTGCAAAATGGCGTTGGCGATCTCTCGGGGCGTCATCACATCGGTGCTGACGGCCAGCGTAAAGGCCGGGTCAAGGTCCCAGTCCGGCATCGCAGCCCCGGCGGCTTCCAGCAGGGCGCGGGCTGTGTTCACGCGGGCCTGTACATCGGCGCGGGCGGTATCAAAATCCTGCTCGTTGGCAACATAGCCGACGACCGTGCCGTTGACCTCCACCCGCAGGGCAAAGGGCTGTGCCAATGTGGTCTGCACCAGCCACGCAAAAGCCAACGCACCCAGTGCCGGGACCAGCAGCCCCAACAGTGCTTTGGGGCTGGCCTGCCGCAGCCGGATGCACGCCAGCACGACGGGCCGCAGCAGCGCCGCCAGCAGCGCACCCAGTGCCCGGCCCAGCCAGCGGGTAAAGCCCGCCAGCCCGCGCAGCAGGCAGCGCAGCCGATATTCAATATAAAAGCCAAACCAATACAAGAAATTCATTGCGGTACGTAGGATAGCGGGTTCACGCGGGCGCGGTTGACCCGCAGCTCCAGATGCAGATGATAGCCGCCGCCCCCGGTGCTGTAAACATTGCCGGTGTTGCCTACATAGCCAATGACCTGCCCCTTGGTCACGGCGCTGCCCTGGCTGACGGCGATGCTGCTTAAATGGGCGTACAGGCTGTCGTAGGTATTGCCGTCATCGGCTGTGCCGTGGCTGATCTGCACGCAGTTGCCGTAGCTGTACACGGCGGCCGCTGCGCTCACAATACCGTCGGCAATGGCGTAGACCGGCGTGCCGCCCGGGGCGGCAAAATCGGTGCCCCGGTGGGGGATGCCCCAGGGGTCGGCCTCGCCAAACTGGGTCGTGATGCGCCCATAGCTGTCCAGTGGGCAGCGGAACGCAAGGCTCGTCAGGTGCAGGTCGGCGGTGGTGTACTTGCTGCTTTGCGCACGGGCGTAGGCGTCCAGGTCGGCGGTGGCTTGCAGGTAGGCTTTACGGGCGGCTTCGGTCACGACGGCCTGCGCCTGTTCGGCGGCCTGCTGCTCGGTCAGGGCCGTGTTGGCCGCTTGCAGCGCACTGCCCAGCTCATTTTGTGTGGTTTGCAGGGCCGCTTGCTGGGCATCCAGCGCCGCGCGGGCGGTCTCGGCTTCCTCAGCGGCAGTCTGGGCTTCGGTACGGGCGGCGGCGAGCGCTTCGGCTTCGGTGTTCAGCTGCGCCAGTGCGGCGCTGTTGTGCGCGGCCAGCTCGCGCAGTGTTTCGGCAAAGGTCAGCATCTCGTACAGGCTGCGGGCTTGCAGCAGCAGGGCAATGCTGCCGCCGCCATCCAACAGCTGCATGGCACCCATCTGGTTTTTGCAGCGTGCCAGGCTGGCGTCGTACTCGGCCTGCTTGTCGGCCAGGGCCTGCGCGGCCTGCTCGGCAGCAGCGGCGCGCTCATCCAACAGGCGCTGGGCATCCTGCAAGGCTGTGTAGATGTCGCTTAGCTGGGCCGCGACCTCGGCACTCTGCCCTTGCAACTGGTCGATCTGGCTTTGGGTCTCGTTTTGCTGGTTTTGCAGCTCCTCCAGTTCCTGCCGGGCTTCATTATAAGCCTGCTGGGCTTGATTCTGTTTTGCCGATAATTCGTCCTTTTTGTTGTCAGCATACGCGCCAAACGGCGCAAAAAGGGTGCAAAAAAGCAGCCCCGCCGCCAACAGGGCGGGGCCGATGGAAAAGGATTTCATAGTAATACCTGTTTAATAGAATGGCGCGTCACCGAGCGGCCCCCTCTGCGAGGGGGCTCCCGCGAAGCGGGTGGGGGAGAGAAACGCAATATTATCCGAAACTTTGGGGTTGGGCAAGTTTCTCTCCCTCAGTCAGCTTCGCTGACAGCCCCCTCACAGAGGGGGCCATTTGGCAACACTAAAATAGACCCTCGCAAACCCCTTGCGGGTCCACAGGCTCGTCGCCTTTCAGCACTTCCCAGTGCAGGTGCGGGCCGGTGCTGGCCCCGGTGCTGCCGCAGTTGGCGATGGGATACCCCTGCGCCACCCCCTCGCCGATCTGCACATTTACGGTGCTCAGGTGGGTGTACCGTGTTTTCCAGGTGACACCGTCGACCTCGCCGTGCAGCAGTACCAGATAATACCCGTCGTCGCCATTGTAGCTGCATTCCGTCACCATGCCGTCCGCAGGGGCCAGCACGGCGGTGCCCTCGGGTGCTGCCAGGTCCACGCCGGTGTGGGTATCGGCAAAGGTGGCGCTGACCTGCTCATAATCGGGCATCGGGTTTTGCAGCGTAAAAGTCAGGGCTTCGTCCAGTGTGTGGACGGTATCGTCCTGCTTGGCAGCGGCGCAGCTGTCAAGCAGTTTCTGCCGCTCCTCGTCGGTCGGCTCGGCGTGGTCGCCCTCGCCATGGTAGGCGGTAAACCAGCGCGGAGAGGTCAGGGTGTTGTCCACAAACACTTCAAAATGACAGTGATTGCCAGTGGATTTCCCTGTACTGCCTGCATAGCCGATGACCTGCCCTTGGATAACACTTTGCCCGGCTTCCACAGTATAGCTCTGCAGGTGGGCATACAGAGTGCGCCAGCTGTGCCCCTCGGCGTTGGTGCCGTGGTCAATCACCACAAAGTTACCGTAGCTGTAGTGTTTATCGGCGGTAATCACAACGCCGTCGGCTGCGGCCAGCACATCGGTGCCTTCAGCAGCGTGCAGATCGTCGCCGCGGTGGCTGTCGTTTTTAAAGCGGGAAATGTAGGTGTAATCCGGCACGGGGTCAATAAACAGCGGGCTGTTCGCGGCATCTTCCAGCAGCGGCAGCTGCGCCGTTGTGGAGGCAGCGGGCGCGGGGGTGGGCGCTGGCTCGGCAGCTTCGGCAGCCGCGGCGGTTTCAGCAGTCTCCGGCGTGGCGGCGGGCGCGTCCTGTAAGGTGGGGCGCACCATGCAGGCCGTCATGCTGGCGGCAATGACCACGGCGCAAACCACCATGGCCCCGGCCCCCAGGCGGCGGTAATGCAGCAGATGTACAATGCGCGTTTTGGCGCTGCCCTGCCCAAAGGCCAGGCTGCCGGGCACGCCGCGCCCCTGCATGGCAAAGCGCAAAATGCTCTCGCAGTAGGCGGCGCGGGCGGCGCTGGGCTGGCCGCGCACAGCGGCTTCATCGCAGGCGGCTTCCATGTCGCGCTCAAACTCGCGGAACGCCAGCCACGCCAGCGGATTGAACCAGTGCAGGCAGGCCACCGCGTAAAACAGCGGCTTGGTCAGCGGGTCGCCCCGGCGGATGTGGGTGCGCTCATGCAAAATAACGGCGTCACGCGCCGGGCCGTTCAGCCCGGCGGGCAGGTAAACGCGCGGACGCAGCAGGCCCAGCGTAAAAGGCGCGGGCACGCAGGGGCCGCTGTAGCAGCCATCCGGCGTTTTGCAGGCCAGTGCCACCCGGCGGGATAAGCGCAGATACCCCCACACGGCGCGCACAGCCAGCACCGCCACGCCCACGGCCCACACCGCCGCCAGCAGATGCCACACGGTCAGGCCCGCGTACCACGGCGCAGATGCGGCAGGCAAGGCCGCTGTCATGGCAGGCAGCGCTGGGGCGGCCAGCTCCGGCTGGGCCAGGGTCTGTACGGTGTCAGCGGCTTCGGCCAGTTGGGTATTTTGCGGGCGCGGCAGGGCAAGCGGGATGCCAAACGGCAGCACGAACCGCAGCCCCACGGCCAGCCACAGCCAGCACAAAAACCGGCTGGGCGCATGGGCACGGCGCAGCAAACGGCAGACGACCCACGCCGCCAGTGCCGCCGCACCGCCCCACAGGCTAAGCAGCAAAAACGAAACAACGTTGGTTTGCATGCACGTCACCCCTCCTTATGTTGGGCCGCGTCCAGCAGGGCGCGGATCTCGGCGGCTTCGGCATCGCTGATGGGCTTCGAGTTCAAAAAAGCCGCCACAAACCGCGGCAGGCTGCCGTCAAAGGTCTTATCGACCACGGCGGCGCTCTCGGCGCATTGGACTTCCTCTTTTTTCACAAGGCTGGTCACAGTGCCGCCCTCGTTTTGCAGAATGCCGCGCTCACACAGTTTTTTCAGCACGGTGTAGGTGGTGCTTTTTTTCCAGCCCAGCTCGGCGGCCGCCAGCTTGACCAGCTGCCCGCTGGACAAAGGCTCATGCTCCCACACCAGGCAGGCAAAACGGTATTCGGCTTCGGCTAAATGATTCATGGTGATGCTCCTTTGGTCTATTGCAATAGACTTGCTTTATATTTAGTCTATCACGATAGACCGGGATTGTCAATATGTATCGTTTTTTGAGGTTGCGCTTTCGCTTGCCGCCACCCTGCGGCGGCGCGCTAGGATTAGCGTCATACCACCGTTGGTTTGTTCCTTTTGGACACCCAAAAGGAACCGAAAAGGTGCCCGCTACTTCCGATAGCGCGGGAGGCCCGGCTTAGGGGATTGCGGGGTTGCGAGCAAGGGGCCACGGTTGAGCGCAGCGA
>ERZ827117.1242-NODE-1242-length-20490-cov-2.821630_pt1 | contig 20490 bp, 21 predicted proteins | sample MGYA00519920_ERZ827117 | MGnify/ENA primary metagenome ERZ827117 (study PRJEB31778, sample SAMEA3449260) | human gut metagenome | biome: human gut; feature: human-associated habitat; material: faeces | place: United Kingdom | collected 2010/2012 ...
TATTTTTTCTATGAAATTAGATCATATATCTATTAAAAAATCATTAAAAGCTTATTTTGATAAATATTACAAATAGGAGAGTTTTATGAAATTACAATTTAAAAACATCAGTGAAACTGATATGCAACAAGTAAGTGAACTTTATTACAGTGCTTTTCCGGAAGATGAAAGAGCTCCATGGAAAGCCCTTATAGATAAACATCATGAAGGTAGAATTTTTATCAATCTATGATCATCATCAATGGGTAGGTCTAACTTATGTTATTACGTATCAAAATTTATCTTATATTCTCTATCTTGCAATTGATGAAAAACAAAGAGGACATGGATATGGAAGTGTCGTATTACAACTTTTAAAAAAAAGATATCCTCATACCATTATGTTATGTATTGAAGAAGTAGATGAAAAATATGATAACTACAAACAACGTGTTCATCGTAAAAACTTTTATTTAAGAAATGGACTTCAAGAAATGGGCTTTAAATATGTAGAAAAAGATGTTAAATATGAAATGCTTTATGTTGGAGAAAAATTATCAAGTAAAGTTTATGATGAATTAATGGTTGCTTATGCCGGGCCTGTTTATCATAAATTTAGAGATTACAAGGCTGATGAATTTTTTGATTAAACATCCTGTTGGATGTTTTTTTATTTGGTTGTATAATAAAGAAAATAGGAGGAAGAAAGAATGTTACACAAAAAATTAAAACCTTTTCCAAAGGATTTTCTTTGGGGAGCAAGTACATCAGCTTATCAAGTAGAAGGAGCTAACTTATCTCATGGTAAAGGACCTTCTGTTCAAGATGTTAAAGTAGTACCAGAAGGAACATCTGATTTAACAGTTTGTGCAGATTTTTATCATCGTTATAAAGAAGATATTGCTTTAATGGCTGAAATGGGCTTTAAAGTTTATCGTTTTTCTGTTTCATGGTCAAGAATTTTACCTCAAGGAACAGGTGAAGTAAATCAAGAAGGAATTGATTTCTATAATAATGTCATTAATGAATGTTTAAAATATAACATTATTCCATTAGTGACAATGTTTCACTTTGATATGCCTCAAGCTTTAGAAGAAAGAGGCGGTTGGGGAAAACGTGAATCGATTGATTGGTTTGTTAATTTTGCTAAAGTGATGTTTGAAAACTTTGGTGATCGTGTTAAATACTGGCTTACAATCAATGAACAAAACGTTTTAATTTTATCAGGAGATATTATTGGCACAACAACCCTTACAGGACCAGAAAAATATAAATCTCTTTACCAACAAAATCATCATATGTTAGTAGCACAAGCAAAAGCCATGGCTTTATGTCATGAAATGGTTGAAGGTGGAAAAATTGGACCAGCACCAAATATTTCTCTTGCTTATCCAGCAAGTTGTAAACCAGAAGATCAATTAGCTGCTCAAAACTTAAATGCGATTAGAAACTGGCTTTATTTAGATATGGCAGTTTATGGTGAATACAACCATTTAGCATGGGCTTTTATGGAAAAAAGAGATGCTACACCACATATTGAAGAGGGAGACATGGAAATCTTAAAGAATGGACATCCTGATTTTATTGGTTTCAATTATTATTCAACAGCAACTGTTGCTTGGTGTGATGAAAGTCAAGAAGAAACATTTGGACATGATCAACAAAAAACACGTATGGAAGAGGGTGTTTATTTAGGTGCAGCCAATCCAAATTTACCACATACTGATTTTGGTTGGGAAATTGATCCATTTGGATTTAGAGCTACAATTCGAGAAATGTATTCAAGATATCGTTTGCCAATGATCGTTACTGAAAATGGACTTGGAGCTTATGATAAATTAACAGAAGATGGTAAAGTTCATGATCCATATCGTATTGAATATTTAAGAAAACATATTGAACAAATTCAATTAGCAATTACTGATGGAGCTGAAATGATGGGGTATTGTCCATGGTCAGCAATTGATTTAATTTCTACTCATGAAGGTATGGTTAAACGTTATGGATTTATTTATGTTGATCGTGATGAATTTGATTTAAAAACATTAGATCGTTATAGAAAAGATTCATTCTATTGGTATAAAAAAGTTATTGCTTCTAATGGAGAAGACCTTAGTGATTAAATCTTTAAAGATTTTTCTTTTGTTAATGACAAGTTCATCTTTTTAAGGTTTAATAAAGATGAGGTGTTATAATGAAAACAAGTCAAAAAATTAAACAAAATGTTGTTAATAATCTTGCAAAAACAACACTTTATGAAAATGTTACAGAACTATTGAGAATGCAACAAATCTATGAAGCAGGGATTAAAGAAGTACGTACAAAACTTGAAATTCTTGATGCTGAATTTAAAGTAAAACATGATCATAATCCAATTCATCATATAGAATCTAGGCTTAAATCACCAGAAAGTATTTTAAAAAAAGCAATCAGTAAAGATATTCCGGTTACAGAACGTTCATTAGAAGAAAATATTCATGATATTGCGGGAATTAGAGTAATCTGTAATTATGTAGATGATGTTTATAAAGTAGCACAGCTACTTACAAATCAAGATGATATTCAACTTATTGAAATGAAAGATTATATTCAAAATCCTAAAGAAAGTGGTTATATGTCATTACATCTTGTTTTAGAAGTTCCTATCTTTTTATCTGAAGGACCTAAACCAATTCATGTAGAAGTTCAATTACGTACAATAGCCATGGATTTTTGGGCATCACTTGAACATAAGTTAAAATATAAAACAGATAATAATGTTTCTGACGATGTTAAAAAAGAACTTCAAGAATGTGCTAAATCAATTGCTGAAATTGATTTGAAAATGCAAAATATCCATAATCGTTTAAATAAAGAACGTGTGTAAAAAAAGATATCGCAATTGCGATATCTTTTAACTATGTTCTTTCTTTAATTTTTTCATTAAAATAACAAGTGTTGGAATTAAAATAATGATTGCTGCAAACCAAGCAATTGGATTAGCAAAACAAATAGCATTATAACCAAATTTACCAACAAGAGCAAAAGCAACAAAAGTTCTTGCCACTAGTTCAGCGCCACCGGCAAGCATTGTAAGAGCTGACTTTCCTAAACCTTGAATTGTATTTCTAGAAACAAATAAAATACCTAAAACAAAGTAGAAAATACTATTACATGTCAAGAATTGTTGGGCATCATTGATTACACCGATTTCATTACCTGAAACGAATAATAAAGCAAGATATTTACCAAAGAAAATCATAAAGACACAAGCTATTATTCCATAACCAATAACAAGAAGCATAGATTCTTTAATTCCTTTAAAAATACGATCAATTTTACCAGCTCCTAAGTTTTGTCCAGAGAAGGTAGCCATTGTTGATCCCATCATATCCATTGGTTGAGTAAAGAACATTGATAGTTTTTGCGCAGCAATCGCTGCTACTTTGGCTGAACCTAATGTATTAACGGCACTTTGTAAGATAACAGCACCAACAGCTGTAATCGAATATTGAAGAGCCATAGGTACAGCAATATTTATAAGTTTTTTAATAATTGGTAAACTTAACGCTCTTGCATTAGAATCAAAACGCAAGTTAGGATATTTTTTAGCCATATAAATAAAACATAAAATAGCTGAAACACCTTGAGCAATCACAGTAGCAAGGGCAGCACCTCGAACACCCATATGAAAATTAATAATCATTGATAAATCTAAAACAACATTAAGTACCGATGATATAATTAAGAAAATAAGAGGTGTTTTACTATCCCCTAAAGCACGTGAAACACTTGCTAAAAAGTTATAAGCAATGGTACAGGTTAAACCATAAAAAATAATTGATATATAGTCATAAGATTGTTTAAAAATATTGGTTGGTGTTTGCATCCAAGTAAGCAATGTTTCTGTTGTAAAATGAGTTAAAACAGTTAAAACAATCGAAAAGAAAATGCATAAGTAAAATGCATTCATAATGGTTTGAAGCATTCTTTTTTCTTCTCTAGCACCAAAAGCTTGAGCAATAGGAATACCAAATCCAGCAGCAAGTCCTAAAACAAAACCAATAATTAGAAAGTTTAAAGAACCTGTTGATCCTACTGCTGCCAAAGCATCTACCCCTACAAAACGTCCAACAATCATCGTATCGACAACGTTATAAAGTTGTTGGAAAATAGCACCACCAATTAATGGAATACAAAATGAAATAATCAGTTTTAATGTATTTCCATGTGTTAAATCTTTTTCCATTCAATCCCCTCCTTAAATACTTTCCTTATTATAACATAGAATATTCCTAAATTATTTTTAAAATATGAAAAAGAAAATAACTATGGTATAATGCTACAAAAAGGAGTGAAAAAAATGACATTAGCTCAATTAAGATACGTAATTACCGTTGTTCAACTAGGAACACTTTCTAGTGCTGCAAAACGTTTATATATCTCTCAACCCTCTTTGACAAGTGCTATTAAGGAATTAGAAAAGGAACTTGGGATTACAATTTTTATTCGTACTAATAAAGGGGTTATTTTATCAAGGCAAGGAGAAGAATTTTTAGGCTATGCCAGACAAGTAATTGAACAAACAAATTTGATTGAAGAAAAATACTTACAAGATCATAATGTTAAACATGAATTTTGTATTTCAACGCAACATTATTCTTTTGCAGTGGAAGCCTTTGTTTCTTTAATTAAAGAATACGGGGGAAGAGAATATGACTTTAGAATTAGAGAAACGCAAACTTATGAAATCATCGAAGATGTTGCTAAACTTAAAAGTGAAGTGGGAATTCTTTATTTAAATTCTTTTAATGAGGTTGTTATTAAAAAAACACTTAAAGAAAATGATTTATCTTTTCATCGCCTTTTTGTTGCCAAACCTCATGTCTTTCTTGGAAAAGACAATCCACTAGCTTCTAAAAAGAAAGCTACTTTAGAAGATTTAAAAGAATTACCGAGATTATCTTATGAACAAGGGGAGCATAATTCTTTCTATTTTTCTGAAGAAATTTTAAGTACTTTAGAAAGTCAAAAAGAAATAAAGGTATGTGATCGTGCAACTTTATTTAATTTGTTGATAGGTTTAAATGGTTATACAATATGCAGTGGAGTTATTAATGAACAACTTAATGGAAAAGATATTATCTCTGTTCCTTTAGATGTTGATGATTATATGGAAATAGGATATATTACACATAATAAAGCTGTTCTAGGTCGCTTTGGACAATATTACATTGGGATTTTAAAAGAGTATACTAAAAAAGATTCATAAGAATCTTTTTTAGTTTGAAAGAGATTTTTTAAAATACATTAGATCAACAGCTTGCATTCCATTTTCATAAATTTCTTGAGGATAGTAATCAATAAAATAATTTTCAATTTTATGACTATAAGTATAACCAAGTTTTGTATAAATCAACATATTTGTTATAGAGCTATTGGCTGTGCCAATCAAATAAGTTGTTTTATTTTTATAAAGATTTTCAACATATTGAATTAATGCTTTAGCTAAACCACGTCCTCGATATTTTTCTAAAGTTAGAACATTTTTTATTTCAAGGGTAGTGTCATTTGTTTCTTTGACTACAATAAAAGAAATTGGTTCATTGTTTTCAAAGTAAGCAAATAATCTACCATCTCTTAAATAATTTTCTACAAGATTAATATTAGGGTCACTTTCACAAAGCAAAGAGGCATAATCTTGTTTATTTTCTAATATTTCTTGAATCATGTTTATTCCTCCAATGGAAGTATTTTAACATATTTTGGGGATGTGTTAAAGAAGTGATATTTTATCATTCCTTTGAAATAGAATTAAATAATGATTTATTAATAAAGGTGATATGAATAAAACAGATTAATGCTAGTTAAGATGCTTTTAAAACATCATATGTGAGCTATATGAGTTAGATCCATTTTAACAATTATTTTTATTGATGAAATGATGAAGAATTGAATATAATGTAGGTAAGATAAGTGGTGCACTTTAATGAATAGAAAGGAGCGAAAATAAAATGGCTTTAAGACATTATCCTAAAGAAATAGAAGAACTAATGAAAATATGGGAACCATATAAAGATAAAGTAAAAGATGGAATTATGAAAGATGCCCCAAAAGAAGCAATTGAAGCTTTTAAGAAGTTTAAGAAATGGGCTTGGGAACAAGGTCAATAATTAAAAGGGATAAAATTACGGAAGAAAAAGAATTAATAAAAAGTGATGATGAAGAAATCAAAGTAACAGTTGTTCCTGTTACAGATGAAGAAATTGCTGAAAGAATTAGAAACGGAAACTACGAATGGACTGAATATGATGCAGATGATGTACATGAATATGATGATTACACCATAGAGGAATTAGAAGCAGAAATGGAAAAATTAAGAAAAGAACTTTTTGGAAATAGAGCCGACAAAAAATAGTCGGTTTTTATTTTGCATAAATTCAAGGAGGAACATAAGAAAGCTGTATTAAAAATTATGATTATTTGTTTAATTGCACCGATAATAATTTATTTATTTCCTTTTCTATGGTTTTGAAATTGTAGCTTTTCTTTTAATTGTTGTATGATTAATATATAGAACTGTATAATTTCTATAGGAAAGGTGGATTGTTCAATGAAATCAAAAAAGAAAAGTGATGAAAAGGCGCAAGTTATAGAAATTGTAGTCGATACGGAGGATACAATGACCGAAGAGGAACGAAAGCAATGGGAGGAAGATGAATATTTAGATGGAGGACCAGGGAACATTCCTAATTGGTCTAGACATTACAAGCCAAAAAGCACCGAAAAATAACTGTTTTTTATATTAAAATAAATTAAAAAATTTGTTTATATATGCCTTTTTCATTCTTTGGAATATGTTAAAATAAGGCGAGGTGAATTAAATGAATAGTAAATTAAATAAAAAGAAGGTTGCTTTTGTTGGGGTGCTATTTTTTCTTATTATTATATTAGTTGTTATTTTAATAATTAATTTAAATAAACCTTCTCAAAAAGAACCTGTAAAAAAAGAACCAGTTGTTGAAAAGAAAGAAGAAAAGAAGAAAGAAGACCCAGAAGTCAATTTTACCATTTCTTTTGCTGGAGATTGTACCCTTGGAAACTATGCTGGACAAGCTAATGATGGGTCGTTTAATCAAGAATATCAAAAGCAAGGAAAAGATCCAACTTATTTTTTAAAGAAAGTCAAAAATGTTTTTGAAAAAGATGATTTAACGGTTGTTAATTTAGAAGGACCTCTTACAACAGCAAGTAACCATCTTGAAAAAGAATTTCCATTTAGTGGTAATCCTGAATATACAAAAATTTTAACATCTTCTTCTGTAGAAGCGGTCACTTTAGCGAATAATCATAGTGAAGATTATTATGAGGCAGGACTTCAAGATACTAAAAAGTATCTAGATGAAGCTTTTATTGGGCATTTTGGTTATGATGAAAATTACATAAAAGAAATTAAAGGGATTAAATGCGGTTTTTTAGGATATCGTTCTCTTTCATTATCCATGAATAATGAAAAGGGAAGACAACAAATCCAAGAAGCAATTAATCATTTAAAAAATGATGAAAGGTGTCAACTTGTTTTTGTTTATTATCATTGGGGTATTGAAAGACAATATCAAGCCAATGATGATCAAAGATCACTCGCTAAATTTACTATTGACGCTGGGGCTGATGCCGTGATTGGCTCTCATCCTCATGTTGTTCAAGGAACAGAAACATATAATGGAAAACCAATCGTATATTCTTTAGGTAATTTCTGCTTTGGTGGTAATCGTAATCCTAGCGATACCGATACGATGATTTATCAATTATCTTATACTTTTAAAGGTATAAATCAATTAGATTATAAAGTACAAATTATTCCTTGTTCATTGACTTCATCAAGAGGAAGAAATGATTATCAACCTTATATCTTACAAGGTGATGAAGCTAATCGTGTGATGGAAAAGATTAAGAAATATAGTTATTAGGAGAACAAAAATGAATGCTTTTCTAGAACTAATTCATAGTAGACATAGTTTTCGTGGAGAATATCAAGCAGTTCCAGTAAAAAGAGAGGATCTTATCAAAATAATGCAAGCAGGAATCGATGCTCCGTCTGGATGTAACAAACAAACAACAAGTTTTATTGCGATTGATGATCCCCAAATTTTAAAACAATTACTCAATGTTATAGATCCGCCAATAGGACAAAGTGCACCCGCTGCCATTTGTGTGCTCACTCAACGTATCTATGCATATCGTGATAAATGTTTTGCCATACAGGATTATTCAGCAGCAATTGAAAATATGTTACTAGCAATCATTGCTTTGGGATATGAAAGCTGTTGGTATGAAGGGCACATTACCGATGAGGATCAAATCGGTAAAAAAATGGCACACATACTAAATGTACCAGATGATTATGAATTGGTATGCTTTTACCAATTGGTATTCCAAAAGAAAAAAATGTTATAAAAATAAAAAAGAAGTCATTTGATGAGCGAGCTTGGTTTAATGGTTTTAAAAAGTTCAAATAAAAAGAAATGGGAAATTTTTTCTCATTTCTTTCTTTTTTCTACCTTTATATTACCATAAAATGGGCATTTTTTCAAGACTAGTCATTTCTGTAAAAGTCTTGTATTAAATATATGGAGGTAATTTTATGGAACAAAATATGACAGCATTAGTAAGTTTGTTTGCAAGAGCGTATCATCAAAAAAGTAAGGATATTAAAATTTTTGATGATCCTCTTTCAACAAAATTAATTACAAAAAAAGAATATGAAATGATTAGGTTAAGTATGTCACAAGGTATTTCATTTTTTAATCCTAATTTTAAAGGAAGTAAGGAAGAAGCATTAAAGTGGATTGTAGATCATCAACTATCACCTTCTGTTTTACTAAGAAGTGCTTTTTGTAAAGAAGCGATTGAAGAGATGAAAGAAAAGGGATGTAAGCAGTATTTAGATTTTGCATCGGGGTATGATTCGTTTGCATATTATTATCAAAATCAAATGCATGTTTTTGAAATTGATAAAAAAGAAGTAATTGAAGATAAAAGACAAAGATGTAAAGATGTTGATATTGAAAATATTCAATTCTTATCAATTGATTTAGGTAAGGATAATTGGATCAATAGGTTATTAGAAAGTACTTATCAAGAAAACCAACTTTCTGTATGTAGTCTCCTTGGTTTAAGTTATTATCTAACGCATGACCAATTTAAAAGACTGCTTAAAGAAATCTCAAAACATATGATAAAAGGAAGTCGACTTGTCTATGATTATCCTAGTTATCAAGAAAGTGATGAAACACGAAAATCAGAAGTATTAGCTAAAGAAGCAAATGAAACAATGAGGGCTAAATATAGTTTTGAACAATTAAAAGAAATACTTGATTTGTGTCATTTAAAAATAGTAAGACATGATGATTATAGAATTACTTTAGATTCTCTTATTCACTATAATGAATATTATAAGGATAATCCAATCATTGCTCCTAAAGGTGTTTGTTATTGTGTTGCGGAAAAAGAATAATTAATTATGGTAAAATAGAAAAAAGGTTGGTGGAAATATGAAAAAAGCAATGATTTTTGATTTAGATGGGACTTTATGGGATTCTACACAAAGTGCACCTTTTATTTGGAAAAGAGTTTTAGATAAACACCATTTAGATATTTCTATTACTCAAGAAAAGGTTGCTTCGCTGATGGGAAAAACCATGGAAGAAATTGGCAATATCTTATTTCCAAGCATTAATGAAGAAAAAAGAAATCAAATTATTGATGATTTTAGTGAAGAAGAGGTTAATTATTTAAATGAACATGGAACTATTTTGTATGAAGGTATTGAAGAAACGTTAGAAATTTTATCTAAAAAATATGATCTATATATTGTTAGTAATTGTCAAAAGGGATATGTCGAAGCTTTTTTACATACTCATCATTTAGAAAAGTATTTTAAAGATATTGAAATGTCAGGAAGAACAGGAAAAGATAAAGGACATAATATTTTATTGTTGATGGAAAGAAATCATATACAAGAGGTGGTTTATATAGGTGATACACAAGGAGACCAAAAGGCTTCAAGATTTGCAGGTATTCCTTTTATCTTTGTTAGCTATGGATTTGGTAATGCATGGCATCCAGATAAAGTTATTAAATCGTTTAAAGAATTAACAAATTTTTAAGAAATGAAAAAGAAATGATAGAATGATAAAAAAATCAATTTTTATATAAAAACAAAGAAATTTGGTGTTGCTAAAAGAGATATTTTTTGATATTATGCAGTTAAGTTATACGACTGACGGAAGTGGAATAAACCACAGGGAGTATAATCGTGTAAAAGAGTCGACCGTCTGGGCTAAGAATAGTCTGGATGAGTGGGCTCTTTTTTTGGTTGATAGGTAAAATAACTAGTTTCATATATTGTCTTGTAATATAATGAAAGTGGTTAAAAGAATCAATCAAAAAGAAAAAAAGAAAGGATGAACGACAATGTTAACTGATGTAGAAATTGCACAAAGTGCAGAGATGAAACCGATTGTTGAAATTGCTCAAAAAGTTGGTTTGGATGAGGATGATTTAGAATTATATGGAAAATATAAAGCAAAGATTTCCCTTGAAGCCATTAAAAAATTAGATCAAAACGAAGATGGAAAATTGATCTTAGTAACAGCAATTAATCCAACACCTGCAGGTGAAGGGAAAACCACAACAATGATTGGATTATCACAAGCACTTAACAAATTAGGAAAGAAATCTGTAGTTGCAATGCGTGAGCCATCGCTTGGTCCATGTTTTGGAATCAAAGGTGGAGCTGCTGGTGGAGGATATGCGCAAGTTGTTCCAATGGAAGATATCAACCTTCATTTTACAGGAGATATTCATGCAATCACTGCTGCAAACAACTTAATTGCAGCGATGCTTGATAATTCCATTCATCAAGGGAATCCACTTAATATCGATGTAAGACAAATCGTTTGGAAACGTGTGGTCGATTTAAACGATCGTGCACTACGTCATACTGTTTGTGGACTTGGTGGTAAAGTAAACGGGGTTCCTCGTGAAGATGGATTTGATATTACCGTTGCTAGTGAAGTTATGGCAATTCTTTGTTTAGCGACTTCTTTAGAAGATTTAAAACAAAGAGCTGCAAAAATGATTGTCGCTTATACTTATGATGGAAAACCAGTTACTGTTGATGATATTGAAGCAACAGGAGCGGTAACACTTTTATTAAAAGATGCGATTAAACCAAATTTAGTTCAAACTTTAGATCACACACCAGTATTTGTTCATGGGGGGCCATTTGCAAATATTGCCCATGGATGTAACTCTGTTATGGCTACTCAACTTGCTATCAAGTTAGGAGATTATGCGATTACTGAAGCTGGATTTGGTGCTGATTTAGGAGCTGAAAAATTCTTAGATATTAAATGTCGTCAAGCAAATTTAAATCCTGAAGCAGTTGTTATTGTTGCAACTGTTCGAGCTTTAAAAATGCATGGTGGTGTTGCTAAAAAAGATTTAGGAAATGAAAATTTGGGAGCTTTAAAAGCTGGTTTAGGAAACTTAGAAAAGCATATTGAAAACATTGCAAAATTCGATTTACCTTGTATCGTTGCTATTAATGCTTTTCCAACAGACACAGAAGCGGAACTTCAATTATTAAATGAATGTTGCAAGAAACTTGGTGTTGAAGTAGCTATTAGTAAAGTTTGGGAAAAAGGTGCTGATGGTGGAATCGAACTTGCTGAAAAGTTATTAAATATTTTAGAAACAAAAGAAGCTAATTATCATCCACTTTATGATTTAGATTTATCAATTGAAGAAAAGATTGAAACAATCGTTAAAGAAATCTATGGTGGAGATGGTGTTGAATTTACAAAGAAAGCAAAAAATAAAATTAAAAAATATACAGAACAAGGATTAAGTCAATTACCAATTTGTGTTGCTAAAACACAATACTCATTATCTGACCAAGCTTCCTTGCTTGGTCGACCAACAGGGTTTACTGTTAAAATCAATGATATTATTCCATCTGCTGGAGCAGGATTCTTGGTGGCTATTTCTGGTGATATTATGCGTATGCCAGGACTTCCAAAACGTCCAGCCGCTGTCAATATGGATATTGATGAAGATGGAAAAATTATAGGATTATTCTAAAAAGGAGAGAAAGATGAAAGTTGCTATTATTATGGGTTCAACTTCTGATTTACCTAAAGTTGAACCAGCTATTTCAATTTTAAAAAATTATGGTGTTGAAGTGAATGTTCGTTGTTTATCTGCTCATAGAGCGCATTTAGGACTTTCTAGTTTCATTAAAGAAACAGAAACAGATGGAACAGAAGTTATTATTACAGCTGCAGGAATGGCAGCAGCCCTTCCAGGTGTGGTGGCTAGTCAAACAGTTTTACCAGTTATTGGTGTTCCAATTGCAGGAAGTAATTTAGACGGAATGGATGCTTTATTATCCATTGTTCAAATGCCTTCGGGTATTCCAGTAGCAACCGTTGCTATTAATGGAAGTAAAAATGCAGCTTATTTAGCACTTCAAATTATGGCTATTAAACATAGTGAAATCAAAGAAGGGCTACTTAAAGAAAGAAAACAAATGGAAGCTGACGCAATGAAAGCTAACGATGAAGTCATAGAAAAATACAAATAGGAGGAAAAGAAAAATGGCAGAATTATTGTATGAAGGAAAAGCAAAACAAGTTTACAAAACTGAAAAGGAAGATGAATATTTAATTCATTATAAAGATGATGCAACAGCAGGAAATGGTGTTAAACATGATAAGTTTGAAGGTAAAGGTGTTTTAAATAATACAATCTCTTGTATTATCTTTGATATGCTTGAAGAAGCGGGAATCAAAACACATATGATCAAGAAATTAAATGATCGTGATATTTTAGTTAAAAAAGTGGATATTTTCCCATTGGAAGTAATTATTAGAAATATTACAACAGGATCTTTTTGTAAAAGATTAGGAGCTCCAGAAGGAATTGTTTTAGATGAACCGATCTTTGAATTAAGCTATAAAAATGATGATTATGGAGATCCTTTGATCAATGAAGATCATGCAATAGCTTTAAAATTATGTACAAGAGATGAATATAATTTTATTAAACAAGAAACTTTAAAAATCAATGAGTTATTAAAAGAGTTCTTCTTAAGCTTAAATTTAAAATTAGTTGATTTTAAAATTGAATTTGGTAAAACAGCTGATGGTGAAATCTTATTAGCTGATGAAATTTCTCCAGATTCTTGTCGTTTATGGGATGTTGAAACTAATCAAAAATATGATAAAGATGTATTTAGACAAGATATTGGAGATTTAATTGAAACTTATAAAGCAGTTCTAGCAAGGATGCAAAATAAATAATTAAGGAGAATAAAAATGGATTACAAAAAAGCTGGAGTCGATATTGAAGCAGGTTATAAATCAGTAGAATTAATGAAAGAACATGTTAAAAAAACAATGCGTCCTGAAGTTTTAGGAGGACTTGGTGGTTTTGCTGGTGCTTTTGATTTAAGTGGTATTAAAAATATGGAAGAACCGGTTTTATTATCAGGAACAGATGGTTGTGGAACAAAAGTAAAACTTGTTTTTGTGATGGATAAACACGATACAATTGGTATTGATGCCGTTGCGATGTGTGTCAATGATATTGCTTGTTCTGGAGGAGAACCACTTTTCTTCTTAGATTATATTGCTTGTGGTAAAAACTATCCTGAAAAAATTGCTTCCATTGTAAGTGGTGTTGCAGAAGGGTGTTTACAATCTGAATGTGCTTTAGTTGGTGGTGAAACTGCTGAACATCCTGGTTTAATGCCTGAAGATGATTATGATTTAGCAGGATTTGCTGTGGGTGTTGTTGATAAAAAAGATATTATTGATGGTTCAACAATTAAAGCAGGAGATACACTTATTGGTATTGCTTCAAGTGGTGTTCATTCAAATGGTTTTTCACTTGTTAGAAAAGTGTTTGAAATGACAAAAGAATCATTAGATACATACTATGATGAATTAGGAAAAACTTTAGGAGAAGCTTTAATTGAACCAACACGTATTTATGTAAAAGCTTTAAAAAATGTAAAAAATGCGGGTGTTAGAATTAAAGGATGCTCTCATATTACAGGAGGAGGTTTCTTTGAAAATGTACCTAGAATGCTTCCTGAAAATGTAAGAGCAATCATTAAAAAAGAAAGTTATCCAGTACCAGCTTTATTTGATTTAATTCAAAAAAATGGAAATATTGAAGAACATATGATGTACAACACATTCAATATGGGTCTTGGTATGGTAATTGCAGTTAATCCAGAAGATGTTGAAACAACAATGAAAGCTATTGAAGAAGCAGGAGATAAATGCTACGTTGTTGGAAATATCGTAGAAGGAGATAAGGGCGTGGATTTATGCTAAAATTTGCAGTCTTTGTCTCTGGCGGGGGAACAGATTTACAATCTATTATTGATGCTAAAAACGAAGGAAAGATCAATGGCGAAATCGCTCTTGTTCTTTCGAATCGTCAAAAGGCTTATGGTTTACAAAGAGCTAAAGATGCTGGTATTGAAACGACAGTTGTTAAAAAAGATGATGCTTTGATTGTAAAGATGTTAAAAGAAAGAAATATTGATTTTATTGTATTGGCTGGTTATCTAGCAATTTTAACGGATGAGTTAATCGATGCATATCCAAATAAAATTATGAACATTCATCCTTCTCTTATTCCTTCTTTTTGTGGACCAGGAATGTATGGAATGCATGTTCATGAAGCTGTATTACAACGTGGTGCAAAGGTTTCGGGGGCAACCGTGCACTTTGTTTCAAATATTGTCGATGGGGGACCGATTATTAAACAAGTTGCTTGTGATATATCGGATTTAGACACAGCTGAGGATATTCAAAAAAGGGTGTTAGAGATTGAACATAAATTACTACCAGAAGTTGTAGGGCTATATTGTGATAATAAGATAAAAATAATTGATGGAAAGGCAAAGGTAATTTAAATGAAAAGAGCTTTAATTTCAGTTACAAATAAAGATGGGGTTGTTGATTTTGCTAAAGGATTAGTAGAATTAGGCTTTGAAATTGTATCGACAGGAGGTACAATGAAAGTTTTACAAGAAAATGGGGTTTCTTGTATTGCAATTGATGATGTGACAGGATTTCCTGAAATGTTAGATGGACGTGTTAAAACACTTCATCCAATGGTTCATGGAGGACTTTTATATCGTCGTGATTTACCTAGTCATGTTGAAACAATTAAAAAACATGGTATTCATCCAATTGATTTAGTATGTGTCAACTTATATGAATTTGAAAAAGCTTTAAAAGCTGGTAAAGATTTACCAGATATGATTGAAAATATTGATATTGGTGGACCATCAATGATTCGTTCAGCAGCTAAAAATTTTAAAGATGTTTTAATTGTTACGGATCCAAAAGATTATGACAATGTTTTAGATGCGATTAAAAATGATACAACTGATTTTGATTTCAGAATGAATCTTGCTTATAAAGCATTCTCTATGACAGGTGCTTATGATTCAATGATTTCAAGATACTTTGCAGATCAAGTTGGAGATCAATTCCCAGATACATTAAATCTTTCATTAAAGAAAGTAGAACATTTACGTTATGGCGAAAACTCTCAACAAGCAGCAAATAAATATGAAGATAGTTATGTTCAAAAATCTTTATTAGATTATGAACAACTTCATGGTAAAGAAATTTCATTTAACAATGTAAACGATTTATATGGAGCAGTTGCACTTGTTAGAGAATTTGGTAATCAAATCGTTACAGCAGCCATCAAACATTCAACTCCTTGTGGTGTTGCTATTGGAAATACAGGTTATGATTCTTATATGAAGGCCTATGAAGCAGATCCTCAATCGATTTTTGGTGGAATCGTTGCTGTTAACTATAAAATTGATAAAGCAACAGCTGAACAAATGCATAAGATTTTCTTAGAAATCGTAGCTGCACCAGATTTTGATGATGATGCTTTAGAAATCTTAAAGAAAAAGAAAAACTTACGTATTTTAAAACTTAAAAATTTAGATGCACGTGGTGCTAAATATGATATTAAATATCTTGAAGGAAAAGTATTAGTTCAAGAATTAAATACAAAAATGATTGATGAAATGAAAGTTGTAACAAATGTTCAACCTACAAAAGAACAACTTACAGATATGGAATTTGGTATGAAAGTTGTTAAATATGTAAAATCAAATGCGATTTGTATTGTTAAAAATGGTGTAACACTTGCTATTGGTGGAGGACAAACATCAAGAGTATGGGCTTTAGAAAATGCTATTCATAATAATCCAGATAAAGATTTCAATGGTTCAGTACTTGCTTCAGATGCTTTCTTCCCATTCAATGACTGTGTTCAAGTGGCTGCAGATGCAGGTGTTCAAGCAATTATTCAACCAGGTGGTTCAATTAGAGATCAAGATTCAATTGATTTATGTAATGAAAAAAATATCCCTATGGTATTTAGCGGATATAGACACTTTAGACACTAGGAGGCTTATATGAAAGTTCTTGTAATCGGTAGTGGTGGTCGTGAACATGCGATTGCTTATAAATTAAAACAAAGTCCAAAAGTATCTGAACTTTATGCAATTCCAGGAAACCCTGGGATTGCAAGTTTAGGTACGTGTGTACCAGGTTCAGTAGAAGATAATGAATTTATTGTTGATTTTATTCAAAAGAATCAAATCGATTTAACAGTTATTGGTCCAGAAGTTCCTTTATGTAATGGTCTTGCTGATGATATTGAAAAAGCAGGTTATAAAGCTTTTGGCCCTCAAAAAAAAGCAGCAACTTTAGAAGGAAGCAAAGCTTTCTCTAAAGATTTTATGATTAGACATCATATTCCTACAGCAAAATATGTTGAGGTCACAGACTTTGAAAAAGCTTGTAAAGAAGTTGATCACTTTGATTTTCCGTTAGTAATCAAAGCAGATGGTTTAGCTGCTGGAAAAGGTGTTGTTATTGTTGAAAATAAAGAAGATGCCATTTCTACTTTAAAAGAAATGATGGTTGATGGTGCTTTAGATGGTGCCGGAAGTAAAGTTGTATTAGAAGAATTCTTAACAGGATTTGAATGTTCTTTACTTTGTTTTACAGACGGTAAAACAATTGTACCAATGGTTTCAGCAAAAGATCATAAACAAATCTTTGATGGAAATAAAGGACCTAATACAGGTGGTATGGGAACTGTTTCTCCAAATCCATTTTTACCAGAAGGTATGGATGAAGTCTTAAAAAAAGATATTCTTGACCCATTTATGCAAGGACTTAAAGAAGATCAAATGGACTATCGTGGAGTTGTTTTCATTGGTTTAATGATTGAAAATAATCAAGCAAAAGTTCTTGAATTTAATGTCCGTTTTGGTGATCCTGAAACACAATCAATCCTTCTTCGTTTAGAAAGTGATCTTTATGAAATCATGGATGCTTGTGCGACTTATACTTTAGATCAAGTAGATGTCAAATGGTCAGATGACCACGTGGCTTGTCTTGTACTTGCAAGTGGAGGTTATCCAGGTAAATATGAAAAAGGAATTGAAATTAAAAATATTGACAAAGTAAGTGATGATATTGTTGTTTTCCATGCGGGAACAGCTTTAAAAGATGGTAAACTTGTCACAAATGGTGGACGTGTTTTAAATGTGTGTGCAAGAGGAGCAAATTTACAAGAAGCACTTGCGAAAGTCTATGAAACTGCTACAATTATTACATTCGATGGTATGTACTATCGTCATGATATTGGACTTAGATAGGAGAGAACTCTATGACAAATGTAAGAAGAATTTATGTAGAAAAAAGAAAAGAATACGCAACAGAAGCGCATGAAATTCAAACCAACCTCGTTGAACAATTAGGTTTAACGATTCATTCACTTCGTATTGTTCATCGTTATGATGTACAAGGGATTAGTGAAGAAATCTTACAACAAGGAATTAATACAATTCTTGCTGAACCAATGGTGGATCATGTTTATGATGAAACATTTCCAATGAGTGAAAAAGAATCTGTTTTCGCAATTGAATTTTTACCAGGTCAATATGATCAACGTGCTGATTCATGCGAACAATGTTTCCAAATTCTAACAGGATCATCTTCAACAAAAGTAAGATGTGCCAAACTTATTGTAGTAGACATTGATAAAAATGAAGATGTTTTAAATCAAATCAAACATTATTTAATTAACCCAGTTGATCAAAGAATTGCTTCTTTAGAAAAACCAGAACATTTAAATGATGAAACACCTGATATTAAACCTGTGCCAACTTTAACTGGATTTAATGATTTAGATGAAGCAGGATTAAATCAATTCTTAAAAGATAATGGAATGGCTATGAATCTTGATGATTTAAAAGTAACTCAAGATTACTTTAAAAATGAAGAACATAGAGATCCTACTGAAACAGAAATCAAAGTGTTAGATACATATTGGTCTGATCATTGTCGTCATACAACATTTGCGACAGTTATTACAGATATCGATATTCAAAATGGTGCTTTTAAAGAAATCTTAGAAAAAGATATTGAAAGCTATAAAACAAGCAGACATGCCGTTTATGGAGTAAATACAACAAGACCTCTTACTTTAATGGATCTTGCAACTATTTCAATGAAAGAACTTCGTAAAAAAGGATATCTTGATGATATGGAAGTTTCTGAAGAAATTAATGCATGTTCTATTGAAATTACTGTTCATACAAATCAAGGAGATGAACAATGGTTATTAATGTTCAAAAATGAAACACATAACCACCCTACAGAAATTGAACCATTTGGGGGAGCTGCAACATGTTTGGGTGGAGCTATTCGTGACCCACTTTCAGGACGTGCTTATGTTTACCAATCAATGCGTATTACTGGAGCAGGTGATCCAAGAAAAACATTGGCAGAAACAACGCCAGGTAAATTACCACAAAGAAAAATTTGTCAAGAAGCTGCTCATGGTTTTTCAAGTTATGGTAATCAAATCGGGTTAACAACAGGTTATGTTCATGAAATTTACGATGAAGGTTATATCGCTAAACGTATGGAAGTAGGAGCTGTTGTGGCTGCTGCACCAAAAGAACAAGTAAAACGTTTAGAACCACAAAATGGACAAATCGTCTTATTAATTGGGGGACGCACAGGACGTGATGGGATTGGTGGTGCTACCGGTTCTTCAAAATCACATGACGTAAAATCTATTGAAACAGCAGGTGCTGAAGTTCAAAAAGGAAATCCTGTAGAAGAAAGAAAAATTCAAAGATTATTTAGAAATAAAGCAGTCTCAGAAAAAGTTGTTAGATGTAATGACTTTGGAGCTGGTGGGGTTTGTGTTGCCGTTGGTGAACTTGCTCCAGGGCTTGATATTGATTTAGATGCTGTTTTGAAAAAATATGATGGTTTAACAGGTACAGAACTTGCTATTAGTGAATCACAAGAACGTATGGCTATTGTTGTCAATGACTATGATGTTGATTTCATTAAAGAAGAATGTGCAAAAGAAAACTTAGAAGTTGTTCAAGTGGCAACTGTTACAGATACAAATCGTTTAGTAATGAAGCACATGGGTAAAGATATTGTTAATATTTCTCGTGATTTCTTAGATGCTGCAGGGGCAAAACGTTATCAAAATATTGAAGTTGAGTTACCAAACTTTGAAAGTACACCTTTTGATGAAGAAGAAAGAAATGATTTTGTTGGTACAACAAAAGAAGTATTATCAAGATTATCTGTTGCTTCACAAAAAGGTCTTGTTGAAAGATTTGACTCATCTATTGGAAATGGTACAGTTTTATCTCCTTATGGTGGACGTACATATCACACAGAAACAGAAGGTATGGCTGCTTTAATTCCTGTTTTAGGAAAAGAAACAACAACTGCTTCTTTAATGGCTTATGGGTATAATCCTAAGATTTCTAAATGGTCACCATATCATGGAGCGATGTATGCCGTTGTTGAAAGTGTTGCTAAGATCGTTGCCATGGGTGGAAACTATCATACAATTAGATTTTCGTTCCAGGAATATTTTGAAAAATTATTAGATAATCCAACTAGTTGGGGTAAACCAATGGCAGCATTACTGGGAGCTTATCGAGTTCAAAGTGCTTTAAAATTACCTTCAATTGGTGGTAAAGATAGTATGTCTGGTTCTTTTGAAGAACTCCATGTACCGCCAACACTTGTATCATTTGCAATTACAAGTGGTGAAGTTGATGACATTATGACACCAGAAATTAAAGAAACAGGACATGTTTTGGCTGAAATTATCATTAATAAAGATAAATATAGAGTATTTGATTTTGATCATTTACAAAAGCAGTATGATGCAATCATGGCCTTAATGAAAGAAAAGAAAATTTACAGTGCATATACTGTAAAAGACGGTGGAGTTATTGAAGCTGTAAGTAAAATGGCTTTTGGTAATGGTGTTGGAGTTGCTTTCAATACCGAAAATAGTCTAGAAAGTTATGTTGCTCGTGATTATGGAAATATTATTATTGAAGTTAAATCAGAAAAAGATTTA
>ERZ827117.1243-NODE-1243-length-20478-cov-4.498751_pt1 | contig 20478 bp, 16 predicted proteins | sample MGYA00519920_ERZ827117 | MGnify/ENA primary metagenome ERZ827117 (study PRJEB31778, sample SAMEA3449260) | human gut metagenome | biome: human gut; feature: human-associated habitat; material: faeces | place: United Kingdom | collected 2010/2012 ...
CATCTGCCGCACCTCGCTCGCCGTATCGGCACTTAGAATTATGCGGTATTGCCTATGATTTAACGCTAACTCTTATTGCAAAAATGAAATCTATTTTTCGCAGAACGCCTTCCGGTTACTTTACTTTTCGGCAACAGTCTGATAAATTTTAGAAGTATCCATATTACGATAGATATTTTTCTCCGTATCTGCGAAGCGAGGGCTTGTCATTTGGGCGATATTATGGAGACCCATCAATGATTAGCTCCGGCGTTTATTTTCATTATGCATCTGTAACAGAGGTTTTTTATGCACCCGCGGGTGTTTGTGATATTTCGGGGTGAGATATCCGGCCCGTTGTGGGGCATCGCCCCTCTACTTTGGGCAAGGCACATCGCCCATTTTTATTGTTCGCTCCGGGTGGGTTTCGGCGGGGTCGGGTGACCCCGGCCCTACCATCCATTTTATGGTTTTCCGCCCATCATCAAATGCTCTGTGGGGAACGGTATTGACCGTTCCGAAAGTTTGCAAAGATCCAATATCTCAAAATCAAATCACTTCGTCTATTCCCTATCCCATCAGCCAAAGAATTCCCATTCGGGGCACTACCACAAAAACAGCCTTCGGCGTTTGCCGAAGGCTGTTTTTAAATAATTCAAAGCTCTATCACTTTACACTTATCAGTTCAGCTTCTTGCGGTTGATGAACAGGTAAGCGGCAGCGCCGCCCAGTGCGGCAACCAGAACGATGGCCAGACCTGCAACAGAGTTGCTGTTGGTGCTGGAAACGCCGGTCTGCGGGATGATCTTGCTGGAGTTATCAGCGGGGGTGTTGGACTTGGTAACATCCGGGGTGTTGGTCGGAGTATTGTCCGGGGTATTGGTTTCCTCAGTCGGGGTGTTTGCCGGAGTATTGGTCGGAGTGGTCTCCGGGATAACCGGGGTGGTCGGGGTCACGACCGGAGTGGTCGGAGTAGGCTCGACCGGAGTGGTCGGGGTAGGCTCGACCGGAGTGGTCGGGGTAGGCTCAACCGGAGTGGTCGGGGTAGGCTCGACCGGAGTGGTCGGAGTAGGCTCGACCGGAGTGGTCGGAGTAGGCTCAACCGGCTTCGGAGCTTCCATAAAGATGGGGTACAGGTAGATACCGCCTACCAGGCTGCCAACCGGGAATGCACCAAGGCCGCTGGTGCCCAGTTCAGTAGCATCGGCGCCCAGGACAAAGTGCTCTTTGCCCCAAACGTCCCAGCCCTTGAACTCCCAGCCCTCGTTTGCGATAACGGTGGGCAGAGTGATCGGAGTCTCCTCAAACTCGGCACGGTTCAGATAAGTCAGGGCAACATTGTCGGGATCGCTCTCGAAATGGCCCTTGGTGGTGTCCATAAAAATGGTAACATCCACCACGCGCACACAGGAAGCGCTGTCTTCGCTTGCAGCTTCGTCAGCGGCGTTGTCCTGTGCAGCCTCCTCCACCACTGCGGGTGCAGCAGCTTCCTCGGTGGTCTCGGTTTCTGCATACGCCGATACAGGCAGACAAACTGCCAAGGCAACAGCCGTAACCAGCGTAAGCAGACGCGAAAACCTGCTCGTCTTTTGCATAATTTTACTCCCTTTCCAAAATTATATCCCAAACGCAAAGGTACGGATTGCTGTTGCCTTTGTGCCCAGAATTCAAATAAAAACTTTACGCCCCAGCCGGCCAGCGGGCTGGCAGCAGCGGGTCCGGGTTGACGGTAACTTCATCCGCCGTCAGCGTTTCCCCGTCCCGCAGCGGGCGTGCCATGATCAGCAGGCGGGCATCCGACATTTCATAGGTACAGGTACACAATGTCAAAAGCCGTTCGTCTGCGCGGGCATAATCGCCCGTGGTATAAAACGCGCGCTTGGCCACTTCATCCAGGTATTCCTGCTCTGCCGCATCATCGGCAAAGTTCACATACTGGTTAAAGTGGAACACATCGCCATCGCTTTCGCGCGTGGTAATTGCATAAACTGCCACGATCTTGTAGTACTGGCCACCGTTCAGGCTGTCCAGCTCAATGACCGGGTGTTCCTGATAATATTCCGGCTCGCGGTAATTTTGCAGGCTGGAAAACCGCACCGTATCCCCCACGCCCATGTTGTGGCCGTACAGGATCAAATGGCGGCTTTGCTGGATATCGCACTCATAATCCAGGTATGGCAGGCCTAAGTCATCCCAGTTGCCATCCAGGTCGTGCTTTAAGTAATAGCTGTTGTCCCCTTTTCTTTGCATCACCGGCAGGTCAACATCGGTATCGTCGATCTTGATCCAGCCGATCACTTCGGGGTTACGCTCCAGCAGTGCGGTAAAATCCCGCGGTTCCGGGGTAACGGCGGGCTGCACGGTGGGGGCCGCGGTAACCTGCGGCTCCGGCGTCTGCTCTGGTTCTGCAGTCTGCACCACCGGCGGGCTCTCGCTCACCATCTTGCGCTGTTGCAGCCAGTTGGGCAGCTGCAGTGCCGCCATAGCAATCAACGCCGCCGCCATACCGGAGCAAAACACCCCTGCAAGAATGCGCGACTGCTGGCTCACAGAGCTGCCTCCACAAAGTAGGCATCGCCTTTGCTGCCATCGGTCTTGTATTCCTGATACGCAATGGTGCAGCTGGTGCTGCCATCGGGGATTTCAGCCATCAGCCAGTCGCTGCGCTCCTGGCCGGGGGTCAGCTCATAAGCATACGGCATCATGGTATCATCCACTGCGTTCAGGCAGGTGCCGTAATCGCTGTCGCCCTCGCCCCACTGGATCTGGAAATCCTGCAGGAACATCGTGTAGGTCTGGCTGCTGGTGTTCTTGATGTTCAGGCGCATGCGCACCAGGCATTCACCATCCGGGATATCAATGCCGGGGTAGCTTTCCACCAGGCTGACATCCGTAATGGAAAAGTCAAACAGTGCCGTGCTGACCGTTTCGCCTGCCGTATTGTTATGTGCGTTTGTTTTACCGCAGGCGGTCAGCAGCAATGCCATACCCAGCACAGCTGCAAGGCCCGGCGCTGCCAAAGTCCGTCTCATGCTATGTTCTCCTACTTTTCCGTGTTGCCATTGCACAAGTATTTAACATCTGTTCAACGTTAAAAACATAGAGCAATGTACAGCTATCATACTATCACGCCGCGCTTGTTTTGTCAATCAAAAAACACGGTCTTCTGCAGTCTTCTGCAGTCTCCTGCAGTCTGTTTTGTCATTTTTGTTGTTGAGTTGGTGTTGTGTAGGGGTAGTATAGCTGCGCGGCGGCATGTTTTACGCATTGGCAGCGTTTCTCTGCGGCGGCCAGAGGGCTGGCTGTTCCACCGGTCGTTTTTCTGTTTGGTACACATGATACCTTGCTCTGTAGGGAGCTGTCTTGACCATTCCGGAGCTTTGGCACATCTGCCATAATGAGATTTGCCGCAAGGTTTGTCTGCGGTGTCGGGGACGCTGCTCCCCTACTGTGGGGCAAGGTATATCACACATTTTTATTGTACGGTCGGGCCGCCTTCAGTGGGGGCGGGTGACCCCGCCCTACCATACAAAAAGCTGCACAGCGTTTGGGTTGTGCAGCTTCATCAAAATTATCGTTTTGTCAGCAGGAGCTTATTCCGTACCTGAACTATCCTGCGTATCCCCACCGGTATCCCCGGTATCAGCTTCAGGTTCGCTCTGGGCATCGGTCTGGTCGTCCGCCGTGCTGTCCGGTTCAGCGGTGCCGTCTGCGGCACCGTCCGCAGCATTGCCGGCATCGGCCACGGTGGAATCCAGGTTGTTCTGCACCAACTCCTGCGGGTCGCCGGAATCGGTGGTCGGGGCTGCGGTCGAAGCAGACACTTCGGGCTGCATATCGCTTTCCTGCAATGCACTCAGATACCACTTACGGCCCTCGCCGCGGGTGAACACATAGTCCATATACTTGGTCGGCTCCGTGGGGGCGGTCAGGTTGATCTCGCCGCTGGAGCTATTGTTGATGGTGGGGATATAACCAACCGTCACATAGGTCTTGCCGCTCTGGGTGGAAATCTTTTCCACTTCCGGAGTATACATAGCCACCATGCTGGTAACAGGAACCAGATAACCCTGCTTTTCCTCGTCATAGGTATAATTGAACTCTTCGGTCTGGAAAGAGCCATCGGTGATCTTGTAATCCGGGCCAAGCAGGTTGGTCAGGTAGGTGTCAACTTCCAGTTTGGGCAGAATGATGGAGCCGGTTTCGCTGTCGCGCTCATAGTCGCTCAGGCCGTTATCCCTCTTTTGGATCTGGTACACGGCGCCCCAGATGGCAGCCTGTAAAAACTCCGACTGATCCACCTTGCTCACATCGTCAAACGGCATAGTGTCAAACATGACAAGACCGTACAGACGGTCGGCATAGCTCTGGCGGCGTTCGGTATCATCCAACGCGCTGCGCAGCACGCCAACCACCCAGCTTAATACGGTAAACAGACCAATGATAATCAATACGATTGCCACTGCACCCACGATCTGGCGTGAAAAGCGGCGGTTATTGCGCAGTTGTTCTTCTCTGGAAATTGCCATTCAAAAAAACCTCAAGATCAATCAAGTAAAATAATAATTAAAAAATAATAAAGAATAATGGTGGTATGCGCGCCGTGCGCGCATGATTAAAATAGGCTCCGCACGCCGGGTTAGGCTTGATTGCTTACCAAAAGCAGCGCCCAATTTTTATAAGCTGTGCCGCAGGCACAGCGATTCACCTTCATTATTATTTATTCTTTATTCACTATTCTTTGTTCTGCTGTCACAAACAGCAGAACTAGTATACCACAAACGCCGCCGCTTTGCAAAGCGGCGGCGGGGTGTTTTGCAGAATTTAACAAATGTGCGGCAGCATTACTTGTTTTTGTACATCTGCTCGTAATACTTCTGGTAGTTGCCGCTGGTCACGTGGTCCATCCACTCTTCGTGGGCCAGGTACCAGTCAATGGTCAGCACAATGCCCTTCTCGAACGGGGTTTCGGGGTACCAGCCCAGATCGTTCTTGATCTTGGTGGGGTCAATGCCGTAACGGCGGTCATGGCCCAGGCGGTCCGCCACGTGCTTGATCAGCTCTTCGCTGATGCCCTCATCCTTCAGGCGGTCATGCAGCTGCTCGATGACAGTCTTGACGATGAAGATGTTGGGGCGCTCGTTATGGCCGCCGACATTGTAAACTTCGCCGTCCTTGCCGCCGTTGGCAACCATATCAATGGCTTTGCAGTGGTCCATGACATACAGCCAGTCACGGATCTGCATGCCATCGCCGTAAACCGGCAGGGTCTTGTGGTGCTTGGCGTTGTTGATGAGCAGCGGGATCAGCTTTTCGGGGAACTGATACGGACCATAGTTGTTGGAGCAGCGGGTGATGTTGATGGGCATGCCATAGGTATCATGGAATGCTTTCACGAACATATCGGCGCTGGCTTTGGAAGCGGAGTACGGGCTGTGCGGGCACAGCGGGGTCGTTTCCATAAAGTAGCCTTCGGCGCCCAGGGCACCGTATACTTCATCGGTGGAAACCTGCAGGTACTTTTTGCCTTCCTTCCAGGTCTTGGCATCGGCATCGTACCAGGCATCCTTGCAGCACTGCAGCAGGTTAACAGTGCCCAGAACATTGGACTCAACAAAAATTTCCGGGTTGCGGATGCTGCGATCAACGTGGCTTTCGGCAGCAAAGTTGATGACGTAATCCGGGTCATATTTGGCGATCAGGTCAGTGACAAGAGCCTTATCGCAGATATCGCCCTTAACAAAGATATGGCGGGCATCGTCCTTGATATCTTCCAGATTTTCCAGGTTGCCGGCATAGGTCAGCTTATCCAGGTTGACCAGGCGGATATCCTGGTATTTTTCCAGCATATAGTGGACAAAGTTGGAGCCAATAAAACCGGCACAGCCGGTAACAAGATAAGTTTTCATTTATTTACCATCCCAATTATTGAAAAAGTCCTGAATTGCATCTTTCCAGTCGCGCATGTCATCGCCGACACTGCACCGCAGGGCGCGGTTTTCCAGTGCGCTCCATGCCGGGCGGTCTGCGGATTTGGGGTTCATCTCTTTATATTGTGCGCTGGTAACGGGCTTTACGGTGCACGGCAGGCCGGACAGGCGGATGATCTCGGATGCGAAATCATACCAGCTGCAAATGCCGCTGCCGGTGCAGTGGTAAATGCCGTAATCATGGCTGACTGCCAGCTTTAAGATATGGTAGGCCAGATCCACCGCATTGGTGGGGTTGCCCAGCTGGTCGTTGACAACATTCAGGGTGTCATGCGTTTTGGCCAGGTTGACCATAGTTTTGACAAAGTTTTTGCCGTAATAGCTGTACAGCCAAGCCGTGCGCACGATGAAGTGGCGGCGGCAGAACTGCTGCACATAGGTTTCGCCCAGCAGCTTGGTCTGGCCATAGGCCGAAATGGGGGCGGGCAGGGCACTTTCATCCAACGCCACACCGCCGTTGGCTGTACCGGAGAATACATAGTCGGTAGAAATATGGATCAGGCGGGCATTGATCTTTTCGCATGCCAATGCCAGGTTGCGCGGGCCAAGGGCGTTAACGCGGTAAGCGGCATCGCGGTTGGTTTCGCAGCCATCCACGTTGGTAAAAGCAGCGCAGTTGATGACGGTATCCGGCTGGGTGCGGCGGATATAGGTCACAGTGGCTTCGCGGTCGGTAATATCCAGCTCATCCACATCAACGGCGATCACCGTTGCTTTGCGCAGGCGCTCCGGCAGCGGGCCAAGGGCGCATTCTTCATCAGCCAGCTGTTTTTGCAGCTCGGTTCCAAGCTGTCCATGGCAGCCGGTAATCAGAATTTTCATCTTGTGCCTCTTTCTTTATACCGCATCAATATTTCAGGCGGTCATCGGCAACATTGCGCAGGTGCTGGCCATAGGGGCTTTTGCCATAGCGCTCGGCGCTTTCCAACAGTTTGCCGCGGTTGATCCAGCCGTATTTATAAGCGATCTCTTCCGGGGCGGAGATCTTGATGCCCTGGCGCTGTTCGATCATGCGCACAAAGTCGGCGGCTTCCACCAGGCTGTCCATCGTACCGGTATCCAGCCAGGCATAGCCGCGGCCCAGCAGCTGCACATCCAGCTTGCCTTCCTGCAGGTACATCTCATTCAGGGTAGTAATTTCCAGTTCGCCGCGGGCGCTGGGCTTTACCTGTTTTGCCTTTTCGCACACATCTTTGCTGTAAAAATACAGGCCGGTAACCGCATAGTTGCTCTTGGGCTGTGCGGGCTTTTCTTCAATGGAAGTTGCCTGGCCGTTTTCGTCAAACGCCACCACACCGAAGCGTTCGGGATCGGTGACATAGTAGCCGAACACAGTGCTGCGGCCGGCTTCGGCGTTGGCGGCAGCGGACTTGAGCCGCTTGGAGAAACCTGCGCCGTAGAAAATATTATCGCCCAGTACCATAGCGCAGGGCTCACCGTTAATAAACTCTTCACCCAGGATAAAGGCCTGTGCCAGACCGTCCGGGGAGGGCTGCACTTTATATTGCAGGTGCAGGCCGTACTGGCTGCCATCCCCCAGCAGCGCTTCAAAGCGCGGCGTATCGGTTGGGGTGGAAATGATCAGGATATCCTGGATGCCTGCCAGCATCAGGGTAGACAGCGGGTAATAGATCATGGGCTTATCATACACAGGCAGAAGCTGCTTGGATGTGACCATGGTCAGCGGGTACAGGCGGGTACCAGCACCGCCGGCGAGGATGATACCTTTCATGATGACGCTCCTTTTCAGTGACCGCAGTTGCGGCGAACTATAGGCAGCGCCTATACCGCGCCGCCTGATTTGCCGTGCGTCACCGCCCATCCCACAGGGGCATAAATCCGCACAATTATTTTCTATTATATCGTATTCTATGCCCCTTGGCAAGAGGGAAAATTGAGGGAGCAGAGCCAACAAGATTTGCGAGGGAAAACGTAAAACACATTTGCCGCAAGGCCCCGGAACGGTCAAGACCGTTCCCTGCAAAACATTTTATAACGTGCAACAAACATTATAAGCATTCGTAGGGGTTAAATATATGGCAGCATCCACGGGATAAATCAATGCTTATACAAAATGCCGCACCCATACCAGGTGCGGCATCTGTTTTATTCGCTTTGGTTATTTCGCGTACTCGGTGGCGCGGCTTTCGCGGATCACGCTGACCTTGATCTGGCCGGGGTAATCCAGCTCGTCCTCGATCTTTTTGGCAACCTGGCGGGCCAGCAGGATGACCTGATCATCACCAACCTTATCCGGCTGAACCAGGATGCGGACCTCGCGGCCTGCCTGCACGGCGTAAGAGCTTTCAACGCCCTCAAAGCCGTTGCACAGGGCTTCCAGCGTTTCCAAACGCTTGATATAGCTTTCCATGTTTTCACGGCGGGCACCGGGGCGGGCTGCGCTGATGGCATCCGCTGCCATAATAATGAAGGCAAGCACCGTCTTGGGCTCCACATCGCCGTGGTGGGCTTCGATTGCATGAATAATCTGCGGGTTCTCGCGGTACTTCTTGCAGATATCCACACCGATCTGCACATGACTGCCCTCAATCTCATGGTCAAGGGCCTTGCCGATATCATGCAGCAAGCCTGCGCGGCGTGCCAGCTGAACGTTCACGCCAAGCTCGCCAGCCATCAGGCCGGCCAGCCATGCCACTTCCAGAGAATGGCTCAGCACATTCTGGCCATAGCTGGTGCGGTACTTCAGGCGGCCGATCAGCTTGACCAAATCGGGATGCAGGCTGTGGATACCAAGGTCCATCACAGCCTTTTCGCCCTCGCGCTTCATCTGAATTTCCAGTTCGCGGCGGCACTTATCCACGGTCTCCTCAATGCGGGCCGGGTGGATACGGCCATCGGCGATCAGGCGCTCCAGGGCCATGCGGGCCACTTCACGGCGGGTCTGGTCAAAGCTGGAAAGGGTGATGGCTTCCGGCGTATCGTCAATAATGAGGTCACAGCCAGTGGCAGTTTCCAGAGCGCGGATGTTGCGGCCCTCGCGGCCAATGATGCGGCCCTTCATCTCGTCAGAGGGCAGCGGCACCACGCTGACGGTGGCTTCACTGGTGGCATCAGCTGCGCAGCGGGCAATGGCCTGGCCGACCAGCTCACGGGCGATGGCATCACATTCGTCCTTCATGTTAGCCTGATAGGCGCTGATCTTCATGGCCTTTTCGTGGGTCAGCTCATCGTCAATGTTCTTCAACAACACGGCGCGGGCATCTTCCTGGGTCATGGCGGCGATGGTTTCCAGCTTTTCGGTCTGGCGCAGCTTGAGCTGTTCCAGTTCGTCCAGGCGGGCTTCCACCAGTTCGCCGCGCTTTTTCAGGTCCTCTTCCTTGCGCTCCATGGCGGCGGTGCGCTTATCCAGCGCTTCCTCCTTTTGGTCCATGCGGCGTTCCTGGCGGCTGATCTCCGCGCGGCGGTCCTTGATTTCCTTGTCGGCGTCAGCTTTCAGCTTGAACGCCTCGTCTTTGGCCTCGATGATGGTTTCCTTGCGCTTCTGCTCGGCAGCCTTGATGGCATCGTTCACGATGCGTTTGGCTTCCTCTTCGGCAGAGCCGATCTTGGCTTCGGCGGTACGCTTCCGGTTTTCCCCGCCAAAATAATAGCCAAGCGCCCCGCACACGGCAGCGGCAACGACAACCAGCACCCACATCAAAATTGGGGGCATGGCAGTTTCACTCCTTACAAAACTCAAATCAAATGCAGGAGGGCGCAGCACAAGCGGAACGCTTTTATTTCTGGCATACCTGAAAAGCCCGGGCAGCCCGCGCCTGTTTTATCTGGCAGCTACCATGGGTACACTGCCAGCATCTTACAGCGCAAGGGGCTGACCTTTGCGGTTCAAATACTGCCTGCGATATTCTATACAAAATGGGGCGATAATCCAAAGCATACCCAAAAGCGGATACACCTCAAACCCCATATACACAAATAAAACGAAAAAACGCCAAATTTGCGGCGGTAAAACAAATATCTGAAAAGCGGCGTTCCCGATGGGCGACACCCTTAAGTCCTATTTAATATTGTAGCTACATTGCAGGAAATTGTCAAGGAATTGTTACAACACCGTGAACGTTCCCACCTGGCACAAAAATTGGCAGAAATGCACCTGCGGGGCCGCCTGCCAGCTTCAAAGCAGGGGCCCTGTCTGTAGAATTGGGAGTAGCCGATGGCAAAGCGGGCCGGGAGCCCCTGCCGGGTGCGGCCCGTTTTTTCCATCATATCACAGTTCTGGGCAAAGGTCATCTTTTGTTACGGTGTAAAATTTTGCGCTGCCCCCTTGACTTCCCCGCCGGGGTGGTATATAGTAAAGGCAACTTCATCCTGAATAAAACGTTGAGGCAGACAATACATGCTGGAACGCGCAAAAGAGAGAACCGCCGCCGAATTTGGCGTGGTGCAAGCGGTTTTGCAGGCGGGCAGCACAGTTACCACTGCCGAGTGCGAAGGCGAACCTTCGCCGGGGCAGCGCCCCGTTACCGGCGCTTACAAAACAGGGCTTTGGGCCTTTGTTTTACGAGTGGGATGCTTTGCCGCGTCCAATTCGGGTGGAACCGTGGAGTATGAATTTGTATGCTTCATCCCGTTTATGGTCAAGAATGGGATGGAGCATTTTTGTTTACCCAAAGGAGCGTTTACCAATGAAAATCATTTACAAAGACGGCACTGTTGCCGAATGCCCGAAAGAAGAAGAACTGCACGTTCTGCGCCATACGGCTGCCCACATTATGGCACAGGCCATCAAGCGCCTGTATCCGCAGGCCGACTTTGCCTTTGGCCCCGCTACCGAAAACGGCTTTTTCTATGATGTTGACCTGGGCGATACCAAACTGAGCGATGAAGACCTTGCCAACATTGAAAAGGAAATGAAGAAGATCTGCAAGGAAAACCTTGCCATCAAGCCGTTCATCCTGCCGCGCGATGAAGCTGTGAAGCTGATGACCGAGCGCCAGGAGCACTATAAGCTGGAGCATATGGACGACCTGGCCGATGAGACCGAGTTCAGCTTCTACCAGCAGGGCGAGTACGTTGATATGTGCATCGGACCCCACCTGACCTACACCAAGGCTCTGAAGGCGTTCAAGATCACCCAGCAGAGCGGCGCTTACTGGAAGAATGACAAAGAGAACAAGATGCTGACCCGCATCAACGGCGTTGCTTTCCGCAACCAGGAAGAGCTGGAAGCCTGGGAAAAGCAGCAGCAGGAAGCCCGCGAGCGCGACCACCGCAAGATCGGCAAGGAAATGCGCCTGTTCATGACCGACGACCTGGTTGGCCGCGGCCTGCCCATGTTCCTGCCCAACGGCTACATCATCTGGCAGCAGCTGGAAGATTACATCAAGGGCAAGGAGCGCGAGCGCGGCTACCTGCACGTTATGACCCCCTGCATCGGCACCGTGAACCTGTACAAGACTTCCGGCCACTGGGATCATTACCGTGAGAACATGTTCCCCGCCATGGAGATGGAGGGTGAAAGCTATGTTCTGCGCCCGATGAACTGCCCCCACCACATGATGATCTACGCCAACCGCCCGCACAGCTACCGCCAGCTGCCCATCCGCATTGGCGAAATTGCCCACGACTTCCGTTATGAGTCCAGCGGCACCCTGAAAGGCATTGAGCGTGGCCGTCATTTCTGCCAGAACGACGCCCACCTGTTCTGCACCCCGGAGCAGATCAAGAGCGAAGTTGCCAATGTCTGCAGCCTGATCTTTGACGTCTACAAGGACTTCAACATCACCGATTACCGCTGCGTGCTGTCCCTGCGTGACCCCGCCGACAAGAAGAAGTACCATGACGACGATGCCATGTGGAACCACGCCGAGAACGCTCTGCGCGAAGTTCTGACCGAGCTGGGCATCAACTTTACCGAGGAGATCGGCGAAGCTGCTTTCTATGGCCCGAAGCTGGACGTCAACGTTAAGCCCGCTGTCGGTGCAGAGTACACCCTGTCCACCTGCCAGCTGGACTTCTGCCTGCCTGCCAAGTTCCACCTGACCTACATCGACAAGGACGGCAGCGAGAAGACCCCCGTTGTGCTGCACCGTGCCATCCTGGGTTCTCTGGACCGCTTCATGGCTTATCTGATCGAAGAGACCAAGGGCCGCTTCCCCACCTGGCTGGCTCCCACCCAGGTCAAGGTTCTGCCCGTCAGCGAAAAGACGCTGGATTACGCCCGCACCGTTGCCGACAAGCTGACCGCTGCCGGTGTGCGCGTTGTGCTGGATGAATCCAATGAGAAGATCGGTTACAAGATCCGTGAAGCCCAGCAAGTTGACCGCGTGCCCTACATGCTGGTGCTGGGCGCTAAGGAGGCCGAGGCTGGCAACATCAGTGTGCGTGATCGCAAGGGCGAAACCACCACGCAGGAGCTGGATGCCTTCATCAACAATATCGTGACCGAGATCAAGGAGCGCCGCTACAACTAAGCGTTCCGCGGTTCCACCGAGCTTTACAGCTCCCGATTGCTTCCAGTCGGGAGCTGTTTTGGTATCGGGCCCGCAGATCGTTCATCATCAAGGTTGTTTACCATTCTAAGGAGGTGCAGCATTGAAACGTAAGTTTTTGACCCTGATCGCCGCCGTGGCTGCCGCCATGGCGCTGGCGCTTTCGGCGGGTGCCGAAGCCGCCACGCCGGAAACTGCCGGCAGCCTGACCCCGCTGATGCCCATGTTTGATACCGCTGACACCGGCATTGCCGAATACTCCGGCGATATCGTCCAGGAAGACGCCGCAACGTATGACGCTTCTTATAACGCCAATGAGGATGTTGCCGCCAACGAGCGGGATGTTTACAACTACCTGACCGGCACCATGGGCATGAACAGCGCCGCCGCCAGCGGCGTGATGGCCAGCATGTACCGCGAATCCCGTTTTTATGTGGACATTACCAATGACTACGGCACCGCATACGGCCTGTGCCAGTGGTACGGCGACCGCTGGACCAATTTGCAGAACTACTGCAACAACAACGGCCTGGACTGGCATACCCTGTACGGCCAGATGCGCTTTTTGGAATATGAGCTGAACAGCCTTTCCAGCCTGCGCTCTTACATGTATGGTATCAGCAATGATGCCAACGGTGCTTATCATGCTGGGTACGAATGGTGCCGCGTGTATGAACTGGGCGGCAACACCTCTGATACCACCCGCTGCGATTCCCGCGGAACGCTGGCGCGCGATACCTTCTGGCCCAAGTACCAGAACGGCAGCACCGGCGGCTATACCGGCTGGCGCAGCGAGAACGGCCGCGATTACTGGTACGAGAACGGCGTAAAGCAGGGCACCACCGGCCGCGGCAAAGAAATCTATGATGCCTCCAGCGATGCCTGGTACTGGCTGGATGCCGTGGACGGCGGCGCAAAAGCCGTGAACAAAGATGTCTACCAGGAATCGGACGGCGGCAAGTGGGTGCGCTATGATGAAAACGGCCACATGATCAAAGGCGAAAACTGCCAGAACGGCAACTGGTATTATTTTGAGCCTGTCACCGGTGCCATGATCCACGGCCCGTGGACCCTGCCGGATGGCCGCAAGGTCTACTATGACCTGACCACCGGCATTATGCAGTACGGCAATGTGTCCATCAATGGCTCGCTGTATTACTTTGACCCGGTTTACGGCACAATGAAAAGCGGTGCTTTGACCAACTTCTGGGTCACAGACGGCAACGGCAAGAGCTTCTGGTATGAAAGCTGGGTGCGCCAGGGCTGGCAGCCGGGCAGCAGCAATTACCGCGGCAAAGAGATTTACGACCCCGCCAGCGGTGCCTGGTACTGGCTGGACAACGTACAGCAGGGTGCCAAGGCCACCAGCAAGGAAGTATATCAGGATTCCAACGGCGGCAAATGGGTGCGGTACGATGCCAACGGCCGCATGATCAAGGGCTGGTACACCCAGGACGGTAAAACCTGGTATTACGACCTGACCACCGGCGCCATGTACAAAGGCTGGCACACCATTGAGGGTTCCACCTACCATTTTGATGAAACCACCGGCGTGAAGGGGTAAATCAGATACAAATATAAATCGTAAAACCGACCGCAGGGGCGAGCAGCATCGCCTTTGCGGTCGGTTTGGTTTTGGGGTGAAATGCACCCGCAGGGTGTGCGGCGGGTGATTGAATGAAATATTGGGCAAGGCCCGGCGTGCGGGACGATGCATCGCGCCCTACAGAGCGTTTATTGGTTGGTCGTGCACAACAACATGCTCTGTAGGGAACGGTCTCGACCGTTCCGCAACTTTGCCGCATAGGCCATACTATTGCTTGGTACAAGCCGTATCCAAGAACGTCAAAATCGTTTTCGAATACACCCTCCACTTACTTTACAAAACTACCCTCCAGCGCCAGGTACTGGTCAAACAGCATGCGGCTGACACGGTTGCCGTAAATCACGCTGGGGTGGTCGTTTACTTCCAGCTTGTTGGCAAAGTCGGTGCACATCATCACCAGAACATAATCCCCGTAAGGCGTGTGGATCAGGCCGCCGTCATTGCGGCAGGCATCCATGGAGCCGCTTTTGCTGGCTACATAGATCAGATCCGGATCCGCGTGGGATTCTTCGGGGTCGGTGTAATATGGGGGGATGCTGCCCGCCAGCATGGTGTTGTAGTGCTGCTGGCGGAACACATTGCGCATGGCATCGCTGGCCTGGGGGCTGACCAGCTCGCCCTTTGCCAACAGGGCAAAAAAGCGGCCCATATCCCGCGGGGTAATGGTACCCAGCTTTTCGCTCCAGTTATCGCTGCGCAGGCTGCGGTGCAGCTTGGTGTGGGTGCAGCCAATGCTGCGGATAAACGCATTGATGGTATCCAACCCTAGATAGTCGATCAGCATGTTGGTGGCAATGTTGTCGCTGACAACGATCATCAGGGTGGCAACATCGCGGGCGCGCAGCCTGGCACCTTCGCCTAAGGACCGGATCAGGCCGGAGCCGTCCACAAAATGCCGGGCTTCATAGGTCAGTTCGGCATCCAGGCTGGCTTTGCCGGCTTCCGCCTGGGCGTACAGACAGCCCAGAATATAAATCTTGATCGTGGATGCCGATTCAAATTCATCATCAGCCCCACGCTCCACCACATGGCCATGCAGGTCATCTGCGTATACGCACATTTTGGCGTCCAGCCCGCACAGCTCTGCATCAATGCGGCGTTCCAAAGTCATTTCAGGATGCGGCATAATGGTTCTCCTTTTATTTTGGTAGCGTTACAGGTTCTCGCTGAAAAAGCGCACGGCGTTGCCGTAAAAAATCTTTTCCACCACACGCTCGGGGATCCCCTCTTTTTTCAGCCCCTCGGCCAGCTTGGGCATGTCCTGCGCACCGGCAATTTCCAGGTCGCCGTCAATGCCGTCAAAATCGCTGCCCAAGGCCAGGCAGTCCTCACCGGCCTTATCCATAATATAGCGGGCGTGGCGGGCCATATCGGTGATGCGGCTCCTGACCTGGCTGCGGTCGGGGTTTGTATCCAGGAAGGAAGCGCAGTAGTTCAGGCCAATCAGGCAGCCCTTTTCGCCCATGGCGGTCAGCATCTCGTCCGTCAGGTTGCGCACATGGGGGCAGCAGGCGCGCGCGTTGGAATGGCTGGCAACAAAAGGCCGCTTTGCCACCCGCAGAATATCCCAGATACCGGCGTCCGATAGGTGAGAAACATCCACCAGCATATGCAGGCGCTGCATCTCCTCCACAAATTCTAAGCCTTTTTCGGTCAGGCCTCCGGTGGTGTTGGCCGGGCGTGGCCACATGTCATCGGTGCCGGGTACAATGTTGGGCTCGGCCAAGCCGTTCTTGAAGTTCCAGGTCAGGGTCATCATCCGCACGCCAAGGCGGTACAGATCCCGCAACGCACCCAGGCTGTCCAGGCAGGCACCACCTTCTTCAACGGTCAGCATCATGCCGCGCTTGCCGGAGGTGAGTAGCGTCTGGATGTCCGCCGCAGTGCGCACCTGCATCAGGTCATCGGGATACTGTTCCAGCAGGCGGTAGAAAATGTCGATTTCTTCCAGGCAGGCCAGCAGGGGGCTTTTTTCCCGTTCCGGTTCCAGGTGAACAAAGCAAGCCATACACTGCAGCAGATAGTCGCCCTGTTTCATGCGTTCCAGATCCATCATTAAATCATTGTGCAAAAAGCTCTTGGGCTTGCCTGCCTGCTGGGCATAGCGCAGCTCGGCCAGGGTATCACAGTGCATATCCCATACTTTCATAAAATCCCCTCCATGGTATACATTTTGTATTTATCTACAAATTATAACAGACTGAGTAGATACTGCGGCTTTCCTTTCCCGGTGAAATCTGGTACAATCAAAACGGAAATAATCGTATGATTGCGAGGCGCTTTTATGGCATCCATCCTGCTGCCAGTTCCCCAGATCCTGCAAAACCCGGAGCTGCCCAACGGCTGCGAAATTACCAGCTGCTGCGAAGTGCTGCACTACCTAGGCTTTGCCCCGGATAAGTGCGAACTGGCCGACTACTATCTGCCGCGCAGCGCCCAGTGGTACGGCGCAGACCCCGACGAGGTTTATATGGGCAATCCTCACCTGGACGATGGCAGCCCCGAAACCGGCTACTACTGCTTTGCGGGGCCGATTGTGCAGGCGGCGAACGCCTACCTGGCTGTGCAGGGCAGCAGCTGCCGCGCTTATGATCTGACCGGTGCCGAGGAAGCCGAACTGGCATCCCAGCTGCAGGCCGGGAACCCGGTCATCTTTTGGGCAACGCTGCACTTTGGCGATATCCAGCACGACCCCTGCGGTGAATACGACCTGCCCGGTGGGCGGCGGCACAAGGTGCTGCACACCCTGCACTGCATGGTGCTGTGCGGCATGGATGATCAGAACTTTGTGGTGGCAGACCCGCTGGATTTTAACCGTGTGGTACCGCGTGTCCAGTTCATGAAAATTTACCGCCAGCTGGGGCGGCGGGCCGTGGTGATTAAAAAAGATTCCTAAAACCATTGGGCGGCGGACACGCGCCGGTGCTCAATGTCTTTATCATACCGCGGGGCCTGCCGGAGCGCAAGAAAAACTTTTGGCCCGGCGGGGCGGAACTGGCAGACCTCATAAAAATTAAATATGGAATTCAGCGCATTAAAGTCTTGACTTGTGTTGGTGCAGTTGCTAAAATTGATAAGTGATAGCTTGCCACATTTTGGTTGTTTTGGCAGGGCAAATATGCACGATGATGCAATATATAAGGAGGCGCCTATGCGCGCTGGAACCACCCCAAACGGGCAGCCCCGCAGCACTGCTTTGTATGAAGCCATCCTGCGGCTGGATAATCTGGACGATTGTATTCGATTTTTTGAGGATCTCTGCGCTGTAACGGAGCTCCGCACCATGGAACAGCGCTATGATGTAGCAGGGTGCCTGCTGCAAGGCAAGGTGTACAGCGAAATCCGCCAGCTGACGGGCGCTTCCAGCGCAACGGTCAGCCGGGTGAACCGGATGCTGAACTATGGCACCGGCGCCGTGGGCAAAAGCGTCCGCTATGACCTTGCTGCACAGCAGGACGGCGAAAATTCTGAAGGAGGAACCACAGAATGAGCATTCAAATCAAAGATTTCGGCAAAACCACCGCAGGCCAGCCGGTCAAGGTCGGTATTCTGGCGAACGATACCATCGAAGTTCATATTTTAAGCTATGGCGCTACCATCCAGCAGCTGCTTGTGCCGGACCGCAAGGGCAACAAGGTGGATGTTGTGCTGGGCTACCCCACCGTGCAGGATTATGAGCTGAACACCTGTTTTCTGGGCGCTGTGGTGGGCCGCTACGCCAACCGCATTGGCGGCTCCAAATTCACCCTGTATGAGGAAGAATACCATGTTACCCCGAATGAGGGCAAAAACTGCCTGCACAGCGGCCTGCACGGCTTTGATAAGACCGTGTTTGACATGGGCTTTGAGGGGGACGATACCCTGGTTCTGACCGCAGCCAGCCCTGACGGCACCGACGGCTTCCCCGGCAACGCCGAGCTGGAAGTGCGCTACAGCCTGGCAGGCGCCGGCCTGATGATTCAGTACACCCTGACCACCGATGCCCCCACTGTGGCAAACATTACCAACCACAGCTACTTTAACCTGAACGGCCATGCTTCCGGCAGCGTGCTGGGGCACCGTCTGTCTCTGGCTGCACCGGCCTATCTGGAAACGGATGCCGGTTCCATCCCCACCGGGCGCAAGATCGCTGTGGCAGGCACCCCGATGGACTTTACCGAGGAAAAGACCATTGGTCGCGATATCAACGCCGATTACCCGGCCCTGAAGCAGTGCAGCGGCTATGACCACTGCTATGTTATTGCGGACAGCGGTCTGCGCCACACCGCATGGCTGACCGGCCCCGAAACGGGCATCCGCATGGAGACCCTGACCACCCAGCCCGGCGTGCAGCTGTATACTTCCAACTTCCTCAAGTCCGCCACCGCCTGCAAGGATGGCGCATCTTACGGCCAGTATTCCGCCGTCTGCCTGGAAACCCAGGATTTCCCGGATGCCCCCAACCATCCCGATTTCCCGGATACCACCGTACTGCCCGACCGCCCCTACAGCGCAACCACTCTGTACCGGTTTGACTTGGCACCGCTGTGAAACGCATAAAGGGATAAGTTAAGAAATAAAAAGGGAACGTGCCCTGTGAATCAGGTGCGTTCCCTTTTTTGGCGTTATATTAAATGCTATTGCTTACGATTGTGATATAAGAATTGATAAACAGTCCCGGAAGCCTTGAAAGCACGCAGTAGGGGGGCATCATCCCGCATAGCGCACCTTGCCATATATTCCGTCACGTCGTTCTCTGCAAGGCGACGGGCGCACAATATGCGCCCCTACGGGGGTGCCCTACTCCATAAACTCCTGCTTTTAACCGCCCCATTTTCCTTCTTTAAATCGCAAGCGCTGCACAACAAAAGGTTGTATCTTGCAGTTTCCTATGCTATACTAAAGCTGAACCAAAACAGCCAAGTAAGAAAGGAACCTTGTGGGATGCAGCCTTTATTGATTATTCTGCTGTTGCTGTCGATACTGACCAACGTATTATTGATTCTGCTTTTGCTGCGCAGCGGCCAGCAGAACACCGCCGAGGACCAGACCGATGAAATTGCCCGCATTGTGCGGGATGAAGTAGAGGCCGAAACCGAAGTGCTGGCCGACCAGCTGCGCGTGATGCAGGGCGAAGTGACCCGCACAACCTCCGCCAGCGCGCGGGACATGGGAACCCTGCTGGCCGAAAGCCAGCGCCAGAGCCAGGAGGCCGCCACCGCCCGGCTGGACGCCATCGACCGCGCCGGTGCCGCCCGCCAGCGCGCTGCCAACGATGCCCTGCTGGCTCAGCTGCAGGTGCTGGAAACCCGCCTGAAAAATCTGGAAGACACCAACGCCAACCGGCTGGACGGCGTGCGGGCAACCCTGCTGCAGGGCATGGCAAACATCCGGGCCGACAATAACAAAAAGCTGGATGAAATCCGCGGCACGGTGGACGAAAAGCTGGAAGCCACGCTGCAGCGCCGGGTCAGCGAATCGTTCCGGGCGGTCAGCACCCAGCTGGAACAGGTGTACAAGGGCCTGGGCGAGATGCAGAACCTTGCCGCCGATGTGGGCAGCCTGAAGCAGGTGCTTTCCGGCGTAAAGACCCGCGGTATTCTGGGCGAAGTACAGCTGGGGGCGATCCTGAAAGAAATTTTGGCCCCCGGCCAATACGCCGAAAATGTTGCTACTGTGCCCGGCAGCAGCAACCGGGTGGAATATGCCGTCAAGCTGCCGGGCCAGAGCGGAACCGTGTGGCTGCCCATTGACGCCAAGTTTCCCGGCGATACCTATGCACACCTGCAGGACGCCCAGGCCAGCGGCGACCCCGCCGCGGTAGCCGCCGCCCGCCGCCAACTGGAAACCGTGGTGCGGCAGGAAGCCAAGGACATCCACGATAAATACATTGAAGTCCCGTACACCACCGCATTCGGCATTCTCTTCCTGCCGTTTGAAGGGCTGTATGCCGAGGTGGTGAACTGTGGTCTGCCGGAAATTTTGCAGCGGGATTACAAGATCAACATTGCGGGGCCTTCCACTATGGCGGCCCTGCTGAATGCGCTGCAGATGGGCTTCCGCACGCTGGCCATCCAGAAACGCTCCGGCGAGGTATGGCAGATTTTGGGCGCGGTAAAGACGGAGTTCGAGAAGTTCGGCAGTGGACTGCAATCCATGCAGCGCCACCTGAACCAGACCGGCAACGATCTGGAAGAGCTGATCGGCACCCGCAGCCGCGCTATTACCCGCAAGCTGGAAAGCGTGCAGCAGCTGGAACCCACCGAAGCCGCCGATCTTTTGGGGCTGGCAGAGGGCGGAAGCAGAATTTCCACACAAAACAGTGAAATTGACCGGCAGGATAACGCTCCTCGCCTGCGCCGCAAGGATGACGCAGGCATGCCCCTGTGATATAATAAAGATAGGGCAATACCGCATAATTCCCGCCTTACGGCTTAAGCACCGCTCCGACGGCTGCGGCACGGCATCTGCG